>Ga0209374_1001097_pt1 | contig 27636 bp, 16 predicted proteins | sample SaaInlLV_DNA_10m_FD_184683 | JGI IMG/M metagenome (GOLD analysis project Ga0209374, IMG submission 184683) | Marine microbial communities from expanding oxygen minimum zones in the Saanich Inlet - SI075_LV_DNA_10m (SPAdes) (version 2) | ecosystem: Environmental > Aquatic > Marine > Unclassified ... | reverse complement strand
ATGGAGCCAAGCGATGAAAAGACAATTGTGTTCCAATTTTGGAATTATGGAAATGATGAAGATACAATTAGAGTCGAAGTTAAGAACAAAGCAAACTTAGAAAGTCTTGGTTTTATTTTCCCACAGTCACATTTTGTAGCTGATAAGTTAATCATCGATGGAAGTTCGAATAGAAATATTGTTATTATGGCGCCATCAGATGTTTCTGAAAAGATTTCTACAAATATTCAATTTGAAGCATCCAGCACAAATGACCCCGATGCACCTGTCAGCGCAATATCAATTCCAGTCACGGTCGAATCAAGTAGTAGTTCAAGTACTCTAACCGGGTTAAGCGAAGACAGTCAAGACGATCTTATCCTCTACGGCGCTATTGGCGGTGGAATAATTCTTTTCTTCATGCTGGTAGGAATTATTACTCGTTCCATCAAAAATAAGTCTGGTGCTAAAAGCGAAAGTACCGAACAAGCAATCGAAATCAATGATGAAGATGAAGGTGAAAACTTCGTGGATGATTTAGATGATTTATTCGATGATTTAGATGATTTTGATGATAAATTATCTTCAGAAGATGAATTTGATGATTTACTTGACGATTTCGAGTGAATATCAATTACAGTGAGCCTTTTTGCCTATTTGATTAGGGTCGATAATTCGGCCTCTTTGGTGACCTTTAGATGGTAACAGTCAAAGAGCGAGTGTGTTCTGCTACACTTAATTAAGGCGGATGCGTTATGTTGGAACTCAATGGAAAGACGGCTTTTGTATTCGGTGTTGCAAGCGAAGACTCGATTGCATGGGCTATATGTCAAAAGTTAGCCAGTGCTGGAGTTACACTATATTTGGGCTATCAGAAGCGATTCATGAGTCGTATATTTCAGTTGAAGGATAAACTGCCTCAGATTGCAGGATTTTTCCCCTTAGATGTGGCTTCAGATGAAACGACAAAGGAATTCTTCGATGCCTTTAGTGCAGAAAACCCTGGCAAGAAGGCGGATATTTTGATTCATGCAATTGGTTTTGCACCCCGTAGTTGTTTTGACCGTCCGATTTTATTTGTAGAAGATCAAGATATTAATACCGCAATGACGATTTCTGCTAATTCTCTACAACGTTGCCTAAAATTCGCACTACCTTACTTAAATCCTAATTCCTCAACAATTACTTTGACGTATGCAGCCTCCAATAGGTATGTTCCTTCGTATGGAATTATGTCTATGGCAAAAGCGGCTCTTGAGTGCTGGACTAGGGAATTAGCATGCCACTTAGGTCCGGAGGGGCACCGAGTAAATGCGATTTCCTCTGGACCGATTAGAACAATTGCTGCTTCAGGAATTCCAGGTTTTGATAATATCTTAAATCATGTTCAAAATAATTCACCACTGCGAAGAAATGTCAGTCAAGATGATGTTGCAGGAGCGACTTTATGGCTTGCCAGCCCATTGGCAAGCGGTGTTACTGGACAATGTATCTATGTTGATGCGGGATATTCAATAACGATGGTTCCAGAATCAATTATGCAATAATGAGGTTTTTGATATGACTCTTACAACTGCCGATGGTAAACTCTGCGAGGGTATTGAGCAAGGCCGATTCGAACCGATAGCAATTGTTGGCATTGGAGCATTGATGCCCGACGCCAAAGACGTAGAAGCATTTTGGCAGAATATCATTGATGCTAAAGTTAGTATTGAAAATGTAGTCGAAGGTAGGTGGCCTGGAAAAATTGAACACTTTTGGAAAGAAGGTGGGCCCGGTAACATCGATGAAGGGTTCACTTATTCGAAAATTGGTGCATTCGTTAAGGATTTTGAATTTGACTGGAGAAGGTGGCGTCAACCTCCAGGAACTTTGGCACAAATCGACCCATGTCAATTATGGGCGGTAGGAATTTCAGCAGCTGCCCTTGAAAATGCTGGCTATGATGGAGTTGAGAAAGATATCGACCGCTCCAAATGCGGCGTGGTGTTTGCAAATGCACTCGGTGGTGAGAATCGTAATTTGTCCAACATAAGAGTGTGGTCAAATCACACAAAGCAGTTGGCTAAGAAATACGGTTTACCAGAACAAAATCTTGACTCATTCCAAGAAGAGATTAACGAACAATCACCTAGAGTTGATGAAGATACTATGCCTGGTGAGTTGGCAAATGTAGTGTCGGGCCGAGTTGCTAATTTACTCGACCTTCAAGGTCCAAATTATGCTACTGACGCCGCTTGTGCTTCTTCGATGGCTGCAGTTCTTGACGCTTGTAGAATGTTACAATCAAGACAAGTTGACGTGATGCTTGCTGGCGCTACTGACCGAACATTAGACCCAGCCACATTCGCAAAATTCAGTGCAATCGGCGCTTTGTCAGCCACTCACTCAACTCCGTTTGATGCTAATGCAAATGGCTTTGTTATGGGTGAAGGTGCTGGAGTTTTAGTTCTTAAGAGGCTGAACCAAGCGATTGAAGACGGAGACACTGTTCATGCAGTAATCAGAGGAATTGGTGGCTCGTCTGATGGTCGAGGAAAAGGTATCACCGCACCAAGTCAAAGAGGGCAAGTACAGGCTATTGCTAGAGCTTACAGTCAAGCAGGCTATGGTGCATCAACAGTAGAACTAGTTGAGGCTCATGGTACTTCTACCAAGGTAGGTGATGCTACAGAACTTTCCACATTATCTCGGCTATGGGATGGATATGATGGTGGCAACCACGTCGCAGTTGGTTCAATTAAGTCTCAAATTGGGCACCTGAAAGCGGCTGCTGGAATCGCTGGAATAATCAAAAGTACTCTTGCTCTTCATCATCGAACAATTCCTCCATCGGCCGGATTCAAAACACCAAATCCAACAGTAGAGTGGTCTGAAATTCCATTCTTCGTTCCTACAGAGGCTAGAGATTGGCCTAAGCCATTGGAGAATCCTCGACGAGCAGGAGTGTCCGCTTTCGGTTTTGGAGGTACAAATTTCCATATTGCACTAGAAGGATACGAGCCTGATTATCACGTTCCTCTCGCTAATCATTGGGAGACTAAATGGAGGACGTATACTGAATCAGCGCCCTCTGAACCCTCAATCCTCGATAGTTCTGCTAAACCATCTTTGTCTCATGAGGAACTGAAGTCTATCGAAGGAGGAATGCTATTATTATCCGGTGAATCTATTTCACAAGTCAAGGAGAAACTTGAATCTTTGAAATTCCTAGGACCTTCCTTCGATGAAGATCCATGTGGCCGCCGTCTTTCCTTTGAATTGGATAATGCGTCTATCTTTGACTCATCCCAGGAGATTAGGATGGCAATTATTGCCACCTCTTGGGCTGACTTTGACAAACGTGTTTCTCTAGCCATTAAGGCGATGGATGATAAAGAAAAGTGGGGATTTTTACAGGCGCAAGGAGTCTTACTCACCGATGAACCGACTTTACCTTCCAAAGCTAAAATTGCACACATGTATCCAGGTCAAGGCAGCCAATATGTTGGAATGACTCATGACTTATACAAACGCTATACTTCTGTTCAAGCGGTCTGGGAAAAATCCGATGAAACCATGGTAGATGTTTTGGATGGAGAGACTCTATCCAGTTTTGTTCTTCGCAGTAATTTGACTAAAGAAGAGTTGGTGGAGAGTGAACATAAACTCAAGCAAACTGAATATACTCAGCCTGCAATGCTAACTGCTGATTTAGCGATAGAAAGGTTGCTCAATGCTCATGGGCATAAACCCGATATGGTGGCGGGGCATTCTCTTGGCGAATATGCAGCATTGATGTCAGCTGGGATTTTGAACATGGATGGGGCGCTACGAGCATCTGCTGCAAGAGGGACAGAGATGGGCTCTGTACAAATTGATGATAAGGGCCTAATGGCAAGTATCACAGCGCCATATGACGAGGTAGAAGCCATCATCGAATCGATAGATGGGTATGTTATTTCAGCGAACAAGAACTCTCCAAAAATGACGGTTATCGCAGGTCAAACTGAGCCAGTAAAGGCTGCTATGAAGGTTTTCGAATCGAAAGGTTACTCTGCTACAGCATTAGCCACTTCACACGCCTTCCACTCTAGAATAGTTGCTCCTGCTAATGAGCCACTACGCCGATTTTTAGAGACGCTGCAAATCAACTGGCCAAAAATTCCAATCACAGCAAATGTCGATGGGCAATTCTATGACATGACAGGTGGGGATTCTAAGGAATCTGTTTTGAGTAAATTAGCCCCTCAAATGGCTTCATCTGTAGAATGGACTTCTCAAATAGAAACGATGTATGATGCTGGAGCAAGAGCATTTGTGGAAGTAGGTCCTAAGCGTGCTCTAACCATGTTTGCCACTCAGATACTCGAAGGTCAACCTCACTTGCCGATAATGACTAATCATCCGAAACAGGGAGGAATAGCATCTTTCCTAACAGCAATTGCAACATTAGCCCTGGCAGGTAGGAGGCCGATTTGGCCCGGCTCTAATTCTACAGAATTATCTGAGGCATTTAGGGCAGGTCCAATTGAAGCACACTCTTCAACTACTAAGTCGGTAGCTCCAAAGATAAATTCCGATGATTTAGAAACAAGGGCTAGGCCTTTACCGAGTAACGGTTCAGCACCAGTAGTTAGTGAAGTCAGAACTGTGAATCATGAAGTTGCTACTGTCAATGTAGAGGTTTCTATTGACGATGCAATAAATGATTATGTTGGCCAATTAATTTCTTCAATGACAAATTATCCTGCTAAGTTTTGCTCTGGAATGGTAGATTTGAGATCGGTCCTAGGCATGCCTGAGCAAGACATTACTTCTGTAATTAGTAAAATCCGAACCGAGTGTCAAACCGATTCCGAGTTTGAGGTAAATAACTCCAAGACAGTAGCAGACTTGTCGAGGTGGGTAAAAACTCCACCTCAAAGATACTTGACAAAAACTCAATTAGTTCAGGCAACTTCTTCCACAGTACCGGCTGGGACTGTGAATCTTATCAATGACAGAAAGCAAGATCCGTATGTCATTACTGGGATTTCACTAGGCTTGCCAGGTGAAGACAAAGTGTTCTCAGATGATACATTCGAACGTTTAGTTCGCGGAGAAACCTGTATTTCTGAAGTTAGTAATGAGTATAAGCAAAAACTCTTGGACAAAAATATCGTTCGACTAATCAAAGGTCGTGACGGCTCAGTTAATATGGAGCAAGCCACTGAATTTGGTGATATTCCTCAACTGGCTGGACTTAGGGGAGCCTTTGACCTCTCCGAAGAATTTGGTATCGACCCCAAGGCAGTATTGGCTTGGGACATAACTACACAATTAGCAGTTGCTTCGGGATTGTTAGCACTTCGCGATGCTGGAATTCCATTGACGCCAGTGGAGCAAGTTGGCAAAGGAGGCTTACGACTAATCACTAACTGGCAAGTCCCTAAAATTCACCGTGACAGAACAGGTGTAATTTTCTCAACTTGTTTCCCTGGAATTCAATCTGTTTTGAAACATGCTAATACTAACGGGGACGATGGTGATGGAAGATTTGACAGAAGATATCTATTCCAGGTCTTGAATATGGGGCATTCACAATTTGCTCAGTATACCGGTATTCGTGGACCTAATACAACTATCAATATGGCTTGTGCTTCTGCTACCGCAGCGTTTGGCGTGGCTGAAGATTGGCTCAGCAATGATAGAGTTGACAGAGTAGTGATTCTTTCTTCCGATGATGTGACTGGCCAGGATACATGGGAATGGTTCGGAAGCGGCTTTGCATCCTCTGGTGCGGCTTCAACAAGTAATAAAATCGAAGAAGCGGCTTTACCTTTCGATAAGAGGAGAAATGGCCTAATTCTAGGAATGGGAGCGGCAGCATTTGTTATTGAAAGACGCTCTCATGCTTTGGAGCGTGGTGTTCAACCGATTGCAGAATTACTAGGTACAAAGGCAGCCAATTCTGCTTATCATGGTACAAGATTAGATATCGATCATGTTGCAGAAACAGTGGACGAATTTATCCATGAAATGGAAACTAACTGGGGATTAGACAGACATGTGATCGCTCCACAAACCGTTTTCTTCTCACACGAGACCTACACTCCTGCGCGTGGCGGTTCTGCTCAATCAGAAGTCAAGGCTTTGAGACAAACCTTCGGGCCAAGTACAGATAAGCTGGTTATTGCAAATACCAAAGGTTTCACTGGCCATCCTATGGGTGTTGGGATTGAAGATGCAAGTATGTTTTATGGATTGATGACAGGTAGAATTCCTCCAATTGCTAATCATAAAGAGGTTGATCCTGAACTAGGAAAGTTGAACCTCTCCAAAGGAGGGCATTATCCCGGTCTCAAATATGGTATGAGATTCGCTGCTGGTTTCGGTTCACAAATGGCCCTCTCATTTGTTCGCAAGTGTGATTTTGAAGGCGAGAGAATTGATGGTAACATCTTTATGCAATGGGTGAGAAAAATTGCGAAAACTGAAGATATCGAGATGAGAATTCTTCAGAATAAACTCGTTGCCTATGTTGATGGAGAAGATAATTTACATGGGGGGATTCAAGGTAGTAAGTGGCATATTGCTGCTAATACTGAGCAATCACCGGCGGCTAAAGTCGAAGAAAAAACGGAACAAATTACCGAGCAATCATCTCCGGTTGTAAAACAACAACCTACCCCGCAGCCACCGGTACAGCCGGTAGTTAGTACGCCTATTGAGTCAACTGAGTTGAATGATGCAGTCATTGAAGTTGTTGTAAAACACACTGGGTACCCAGCTGACTTTGTAGAGTTAGACCAAGATTTAGAGGGCGAACTAGGAATTGATACAGTCAAGCAGGCCGAGATAATGGCAGATATTCGTTCAAGGTTCAATTTACCAGTCGATGAAGATTTCATACTTTCAGATTATCCAACACTAAATCACATGATTGGATATATTCAGAAGATGACTGGAGATTCACCTGGGCCAGTTGAAGTTGCTGTGGCTGCGACCGCTGTAGTTGCAGAAGTTGCACATACGGCGGTTGAGGCTGTTACTGAAGCTATTCAACAAGTGACAACTCCTTCTACGTCAGCAATTAACGATGATTCCTTGAACGAAGTGGTTATCGAAGTAGTAGTAGAACATACAGGCTATCCTGCTGATTTCATCGAACTAGACCAAGACTTAGAGGGTGAACTAGGAATTGATACAGTCAAGCAAGCAGAAATAATGGCAGACATCCGTTCAAGATTCAATTTGCCTGTCGATGAGGATTTCGTACTTTCAGATTACCCAACTCTCAATCACATGATTGCTTATATTCAGTCAATGACAGGAATGTCAGTCGATATTCAACCTGCTCAAGTCAGCGAACCTGAAGACGTTAAGCCAGCAATATTAGAAGAAGAAACCAAACCAATTACTTCAAATCAATTATCCACAGGAGATACTGCTGATATTGAAACACGCCTTGTGGAAGTGGTTGTCAAGCATACGGGATACCCTGCTGATTTTATCGAGATGGACCAAGACCTTGAGGGAGAACTTGGCATTGACACAGTAAAACAAGCAGAAATTATGGCTGAAGTTAGAGATATTTTTTCTCTTCCAGTCGATGAAGATTTCATATTAAGCGATCATCCAACACTCAATCATTTTACTGCCTACATCGTTAAGATGCAGGGTGGCGCTCCGGTTGTAGAATCACAAAAAGTGGTTGTAGAGCCTGAAGCGGCTGTGGAGCAGGTGGAAAAAGAATTGGAACAACCTCCAGTAGTTTCAGATTCGGTTTCCATGGATGGATGCCGAAGATGGCAAGTTGAGGTTGAAGAATGCACTGGCATTCAATCGAAACTCGATATGGAAGGTACAATCTTAGTTACTGATGATGGCTGGGGGATTGCCGAAGACTTCTGTATGCTGATGGAAGAACGTGGATTGAAAGCAATTAGAATAGGTTTTGAAAGTGACATTCGAGATATGTCCATACAAATCGAAGGTGAACGCACAGTATATCGTGCAGACCCTGGGAACATAGAACATATTGAGCAAGTTTGCCAGCAACTATCTTCAGAAAATATCTCAGGAATAGTCCATATGGCTGCATTGAAACTAGCGGGTGTAGAATGGGAGGAGGATACAACTCCTTCATCACAAATAATTCTAGCAGCGCAAGGTTGGTTTGCACTTCTGAAGGGGCTAGATAGTAAATTATCCAAACTTGAAACAGGTTTGATTGCCTCTGTTACCGCTTTAGATGGACGCCATGGCAATATTGGTGAACATTTCAATTCGGTTCAATGTGCGGCAAGTGGTGTGACAAAATCATATTCCTTTGAAAAACAATCACTGCGTTGCAGAGCTCTAGACTTACATCCAGATATTGTTCTAGAATCGAAATCAGCAGCCAAGATAATTGAAGATGACCTTTTCAATATGGCTGGTGAAGTAGAGATCGGAATTGACCGTGATAGTCGACGTTGGACCCTAGTAGCCTTTGCTGAGAATATTGAAGCAGAAATTCAACCACTCACAAAGAAGGATACTTGGATTGTTTCTGGAGGTGGTTCTGGGGTTACAGCCGCATCAATCATCGGTGTTGCTAAAGCAAGTCCAAATTCGAAGGCCCACTTCATCTTACTAGGTCGCTCAAAACTTATCGAAGAAACCGAAACTTGGGTCGATTGGAACGATGAGCAATTAAATCAGCGAAAGATGGCCTTAAGAGAAGAAATAATTCAATCTAGCGAAGACGGTAAAGTAACAATGGTTGAATGGAATTCTAACTGGCAAAAATATACACGAAGTCGAGATGTTTACATCACACTTAATACTATCAATAATACTGGAAACAAAGCGTTTTACCATTCGATAGACGTATTAGATCAAGAGGCTTTAATCGAATTAGGTTCATCTTCCAAGCGGAAGATAACAGGTATTATTCACGGCGCTGGCCTGGAAGATTCCAAATTGGTTTCTGACAAGAGTCATAGTATTTTTGACCGAGTAGTACGCGTCAAAGTAGACGGTTGGAATGCACTAATGGCAAGTGTTAGAGCGTCAGGAATGGATAATCCAACATTTGCTGCTTGTTTTACCAGTGTAGCCGGAAGATTCGGCAACGGTGGCCAAACTGATTACGCGGCTGCTAACAGTGTCTTGGATGCTGAAATGGCAAGATTAACCGCTAGTGGCGAGTCTAGAGGTGTTGCAATAGGTTGGACAGGATGGAGAGATGTTGGAATGGCAACTCGTGGCTCAATCGAGGCAGTTTTCCAAGCAGCAGGAATAGAGACATTATCTGTTGGTAAAGGAGTCGAGATATTCGTTCATGAAGCACTCGCTGGTGGAAAGCGTCGAGTTCTTGGTTGTGGCTCTCTTGGATTAATGGATAGATTTGATAGTTTCCGTGAAGCTCCATTGAGGTTAACAGCAGATATGTCAGCAATCATTGCAGACCCTTCTCGTTTCCCATTCATTCACAAAGTACTTGATTTTGAATCTGATAAAACTCTACTGACACAAACTACACTATCTCTCGAGGAGCATTTGTTCTTAGATGACCACGCAATAGATGGCGTACCATATCACCCTGGTGTCATGGCACTGGAAATGTTTGCTGAAAATGCCTTGCTGCTAAATCCAATGACCTGTGTTGCTGGTTATGAAGAAGTCAAATTTGGGTTGCCAATAAAGTTGCTAAAGGATGAAATGAAAGTTCGTGTTAGTAGCACTGTAGAAAAGCAAGATGGATACATTACTTGGGTTAGATGTAAACTAGTATCAGATTTAATGAATTCAAAAGGTGAAGTATTTGGTGAGAGGGAACACCATCAGGCTTTGGTTAGGTTAGTCGACTTTAGCGATGACCTGAGGCCATTCTTGCAAAATGAGGTAGACTCGATGCCACAAATCGGAATTCCTGCTCCAGGAGAAGTTGAACTGATGCCTTCTTTCATCTATCAACGGTATTTCCACGGCCCTAGGTTCCAATCTCACGGCGGAATCATACGTGGCGTAGGTGACGGGGAATTGCCAGGCGCAGATGGAATTGCGCTGATGCGTAATCAATTACCTGTAACTGAACAATTTTCAATCGAGTCTCAAGGCGAGAAAGTATTGCTTGATGGTTTGCCAATGCTAATTGAAGCAGGCTTCCAAAATGCTGGATTTGTAGCGATGGAATCAGAAGGCTTCTCTTCACTTCCAGTTGGTATTGAATGGACTTCAATGCTCAGGGTCCCAGAGAGAAATGAAATTCTTAGAATGAGGAGTTTGAGAACTGCAGTAGAAACTGATGGAATAACAGTCCACGATGTCGTGATAGTCGGAGATGATGATGGGCCAGTTATGGCTTTGAAGGGTTTGAGACTGAAGAGTATGGCGCCAGTTCCTGAAGACCAAAAGTTCACTCTGGAACGCTAGTAGTTTTGTCGAGGAGTTATAATGCAGGAGAGCGTTGTAATTCTTGAACCTCCAATTCTAAATCAATCTCCACGATTACTATGTTTTCGATGTCAGGTAAAACCTCACTCAATAGAACGAGTAGTGCTTGCTAACATAGATGAAGTATCGACCTTTGTCATGGATAAGCGTAGAGATGAACATCTTACTGGACGCTGGTTGTTGGCACAAGCATTGGAGGCATGGGGGATTAATCCAGAAGAACTAGAAGTCAGAAGAAATCAATACAGGGCACCTAGCTTAGCATATCTACAAGGTATTTGGAAGAATACTCCTCTTCCATCAATATCCATCGGACATTCTCAAGGATGGGCTTATGTTGCTCTAATCGATAATGGCTGGACTGTTGGTATTGATGGTGAACCAGATGATAGGAGAATTGCAGAAAATGCCTTTGATATGATGGCATCTGGTGAAGAGTTAGAACAGTTGAGATCAAACCCTCATTTGGCGATTCGGACTTGGACAGCCAAAGAAGCACTGCAAAAAGCGATGCGATTGGGGATGAATCTTAATCCTCGTAAAATTCAATTTCCAATTGGAGTTAAAGAGTGTAATTTTTCAATTGAAAATTTGAATTTTCAATTGGTTTCTTGGACTCATGAAGAGGCCCACATAAGTCTAGCATGGGGTGAAGGAAATGGCTATGATTCAGTTCCTGAGGATGAACTGCTGGAGAGAACTAGAAAGGCGATGGAAAATATTGAATCTTGGGGAGTAGGTTGTAGTACGACAAGAAATAACCTCTAGATTATTTATTCCATACTCTGCTCGATTCCCAAGGGAGGCCAAACAGAATTCCAATTTCGGTTAGAATGACGTAGTTTAGAATTAGATAACTGAGATAAGAAATAATGATCACTAAAATCGAGGTATTGATGATTTTCCTGCGCTGACGTTTTGCTTGGTCCATCGTACATATTCCTTGATTGCGGAAATAGAATACTAAACCAGTGATAACTGTGATACTAGCGATAGTTAGCATAAGGGGTCTAAACCATGAGTAGCCATCTTCACCCCAATACAGAGTGTCAGAAATAGCTGCACCAGTTGAAACAGTAGCGATTCCAAACATCACTAAAACAACCGAGGGGAGGCAGCACATTGAGGCAATGATAGAGGAACTAGCGACAAGTTTCCATAGTGAGCGAGCGCTTTCTTGTTCGTTAGATTCCGACGAATCCTCACCTTGCATAATTTGTGTTCAATGATTTAGTAGAAAAAACATTGTATCAATCAAACATTAACATTTCTAATCTCAGGCGTTTGGTCGGCAATCATAAATTCAAGCATTGCAGCCCACATTACAAATTCAATACTACCTTCCAATTCTTCTTGTCCACCGACCATTTCAACCATATTATCCAAAGTATCAGTCGGTGAGTGATAAGCGTCATAATCGTCATCATATGCTCCTAAGTGGAAAATTGTTTGTGCCCCGAGGTCTCTGAATGTGACGTGGTCTGAACGGCCAAAGGTATCCTCATGGACATCCATTACCAAACTCTTGTGCTCGTCCCAGTGTTGGTCACAACCAGCACCATATTCTCCATCGATTTCAAGGTCCATAGGTGCTTGAAGAATATCACGGTGGACATGGTCTAGAATAGTAGTGATTTCAACATCTTGTTCATTTGGGTCGACATCTGGTCCCGACCAAGCATGATATGGATACGGATCGCCGCTTGGTTTCTTTGCAGGGTAGGATACTCCCATCATATCCATATTGATGTAGAATCTTAACTCCTTGTCTTGTGGTAGGCAGTAATCACAATCATTATTGGCAAATGCACTAGAACCTCTGAGTCCTTCCTCTTCGCTAGACCATAATGCTAGGAATGTATCACATTCCACTTCGATGTCGACAAATGCCTTGGCAAATAGCATCATACTGACAGTACCTGCAGTATTGTCGTATGCGCCTTCATAGGTTCCTAGAAGCGATCCTGGAGGAGCGATATCCATGTGTGCGCCCATTCCTTGAACACAGGAAGAATTTGTTCCTCTTTTCCAAGCAATGACATTCAAACTTTCAGGTTCACTAATACTGAGAGTATCGGTTACCCTCATCAGATTAGTTTCATATCCAAGTCCTTCGAAATGTCCATGGAAGAATGAAGCTGCTCTTTCGAATGCAGGGTTTGGCGAACCCATCCATCTATTGATATATCCACCACACTCAGTAGAGTCAGAACAAACACTAGTGATAAAATCCATTTTATCAAACCATTCAGAGCCACTTACAATAGGTGTTCCGTTCTCTGCAGTGAAATCATAAGAGTCTCCACTTCCATCAGTGTTTACGATGGTGATTGAAACATCTCCTGCATAAGGCGTCAAAAGGAGACGACCATTCATCTGTTGCTCCTCTGAAATAGCATATCCATTAGGAATCACTTTTCCGTCTAAAAATAGTAATACGTCTCCTGGTACAGATATAGAGCGGCCCTCGCCAACTAACATGAATTCATGCCATTCACCACTATACAAAACGGCTTCATCGGCATCGGTGAAATTTATTTGAAAATCAGAAACAGAGTAGGATATTTCATTCTCCTCTTCTCCAAAACATCCAGAAAGAGTTGCTGTAAACATCAACGCTACTAGAAATATTCCCTTAAATGGTGATGAACTCTTCATGAAACGCCCTTCCACCGCTCATTGATAGCCTTTGTCAATTCAAGTGCCATTAAGTGTCAAGCATTCGTTGAGGTGCGGATAGCGGGAGTCGAACCCACGACATAAGGTTGGAAACCTCAGATGATAACCACTTCACCATATCCGCACAGGTAATCATTGCGAGAAGCCTCTCCTCTTTGAGTCAATCGGTCAAAAGACTTTACTAAAATCCGGGTGGTGGTGGCGGTATGTCACGATTTAACCCGAATTCAACTCTACGTATTTCATCGGAAACCGCTTGATTATTGAATCTATTTTTCAAGACCACTTGTGCATGTTCTCTGCGCTCAATATTACGTTTGATTGTATTGGATTTTCCACGAATGATTAGAGCGCCCATCAACACAAATAGTACAAGGCCACCAAGAGCGGCTTGAACAAAAGGCTCTCTGAGTGCTTTATTGATCAAGTCAGTTTGGTCATCTACAATTTCGTCAACGATCCTAGAATCTTCAACAACTAGCGAGAGAGACACCGTGTCCATGGCCACATCAGAACCCGGCTCCTTGGCAGTGATAATCAAATTATAGTCGCCAAGAGAATTAGCATTACCGGCAAAGGAAACAGTTTGCGTACTCCCAGTTTCTGAATTGAAAGTTAAAACTTGGATATTTGAATCAGCAGACACAGAGGACATGGATTGCCATTCAACCCTAACACCAGCACTACTCATTTGTGTTGTAATTGTACATGTGAATGTGAACTGGCCGCTACTTGCAAGGTCGATTTCAGGAGGGCTACTACAAGTCATTTCAGCCTCTCCAGCATTCTTTAACGGATCATTTGGCCAATGGTCGAGTTTGTAAGAACCAGCGGTTTGATTATCACCCCATCCATCACCATCAGAGTCTAGCCATTGACTATCCTCAGTAGGGAATTCATCTTCAATATCTGCCCACAGGTCTCCATCGGTATCCAAACAACCATGCTTAGTTCCTTGACTTGATGTTCCAAAGGTCAATGGACAACTATCACCCATTGTTCCACTTTCTTGGTCACCATAACCATCCCCATCCGAATCGAACCATTGTGAATTATCTCCCAGCCAAAGGTCGTTTAGGTCACTTGCTCCGTCACCGTCTTCATCTGGACATCCATATCGGTCGATTGTAGAAGTACCAATTACGGAAATGCACGCATCTGGTTCAGTTCCATTTTGATTATCACCAAAGCCATCGCCATCAGCATCTGACCACTGAGTTGAGTCATCAGGGAATGCATCGTCATCTTGTGATGTACCATCATTGTCGCCATCAGGACAACCAAATTCGTTGATATTGGAGTAACCCTCTTCATTTGGACAATCATCTGCTTGGAAACCAGACGCATTATCTCCATATCCATCGCCATCATTATCACTCCACTGTGATGGCTCTAACGGGAATGCATCAGCACCGTTAGAAACATTCCATCCAGCAGAGTTTCCAACAGGTAGTGTGACATCGGAATATCCGTCACCATCGGTATCACGGCACCCAATACGGTCGATAGTTGAATTACCAATAACGTCGATACAGTTGTCTTCTAAGTCATCAAACCCATCACCGTCAGTATCTTGACTTCGAGTTGGGTCATCGGGGAAAGAATCACTTTCATTAGAGATTCCATCGCCGTCATTATCGATACAACCAAATCGGTCAATTGTGGAGTTACCTGCGACACCTGGGCAGGAATCAGGTTCCAATCCAGTCGCATTATCACCATAACCATCACCATCTTGGTCGAGCCATTGAGTTGGATTGTCATCTATTGCATCGTTGTCATTATCCCATCCATCTCCATCATCATCAAGACAGCCCATTCTGTTGCCAAGAGTTGAATTTCCAGCAACACTAGGGCAAGCATCTGGCATTACTCCTGCGAGATTATCTCCATAGCCATCACCATCAATATCTGACCACTGTGTAGATTCATCAGGCTGAGCGTCTTCTTGGTCAGCCCATCCATCTTGGTCAGTATCAAGGCAGCCTAGAGTATTATTTCGCCAAGAATCTCCCCAAACATTTGGACAATCATCAGCTAAGTTTCCGGTTTCTTCATCACCATAACCATCAGAGTCAGTATCGTTCCACTGGGTAGGATCAGAATTGAAAACATCAGCACCGTTAGCGAATGTCCATCCTGAATCAGCATCAGAGTACCCATCGCCATCAGTATCAGGGCAACCTAATCTATCATGGATAGAGCTACCTGCATGGTTTGGACAAGCATCTTCACCACCCTGGTCTGCTAATCCATCTAAGTCAAAGTCAGACCATTCTGAGGCGTCTGAAGGGAATGCATCAGCACCGTCTTCAATAGTCCAGCCAATGTCAGCGTTGGAGTAACTATCGCCATCGCTATCTAAGCAACCAATTCTATCGGCTGTAGAAGTTCCTGAAGTACTAGGGCAAGCATCACCATTTGTTCCTGCAGAGTTATCACCGTATCCATCACCATCGCTGTCAGCCCATTGAGTCGTGTCTGATGGCCAAACATCTGCACCATCTACAGTAGTCCAAACAGGTCCATTAGTTCCGCTTAGGTCTTCATCAGAATAACCGTCTCCATCTGTATCTGGGCAGCCCTTACGGTCTTGATTAGAGAAACCTTGAACGGTAGGGCACAGATCAGGGTTATTTCCTGCCGGATTTTCTCCATATCCGTCATCATCATCATCAACCCACTGGGTGCCATCAGACGGGAAATCATCATCAGAATCCCAGTAGCCATCACCATCAGTATCAGGGCAACCGAGATGTCCCATTTGTGAGGAAGTGCCAGCAATAGAGGGGCAATGGTCAGGATTTACACCACCTGAATTATCGCCATATCCGTCACCATCGGTATCTACCCATTGTGTTGGCTCGTTCATGAATGCATCTGCACCATTAGCAATAGTCCAGGAACCATCAGGGTCAGACCAACCATCGCTATCAGTATCTGTACATCCATATCTATCTAAAGTCGAAGTTCCTGATGTAGCAGGACAACTATCACCAGTTGTTGCAGGTGGTGGATTATCTCCGTATGTGTCGCCATCGGTATCTATCCATTGGGAAGAATCACCAAGATAAGCATCTGCGCCGTTGGCTACTGTCCAAACAGAACCATTGGTGCCAGATGGGTCAGGGTCACTAACGCCATCGCTATCTTCATCAGGGCAACCATTTCTGTCAACACTAGATATTCCTACAACGGCAGGACATGAATCCGCTCCACTGGCGATAGTCCACCCTCCATCAGGATCTGAGTAGCCATCACTATCAGCGTCAGGACATCCAAATCGGTCGGTTGTAGAAGTACCAGCAGTGATTGTACAACCATCAGGTTGGAACGCGGGTGCTGGGTTGTCTCCATAGCCATCCCCATCTTGGTCAACCCATTGTGTCTTGACAGAAATAAGAGCATCAGCACCGTTAGCTGTTGTCCATGCACCATCCGGGTTAGAGTATCCGTCTCCGTCAGTATCAATACAACCTACACGGTCATTTGTAGAATTTCCAAAGGTCAGTGGACAGTCATCATCATCATCCTCAACGCCATCAAAGTCAGCATCTAGAGTAAGATTAGTTAGTGAATAATCAGCATTTAGAGCCAATGAGAAAAATTGTGGGCCATCTGGTACGGAAGTGCCAACAACGTGAACCTCCCATGTTCCAGCGGTAGGGGATGAGAAATTTAGCATTCTTAGATTGTTTAAGTCATCGCTTAGATGTGTCCATGTGCCTGATGGGTCCTTGACTGACAAGTCCAAATCATTGACTAGATGTGTTCCAGCACCTGGTGTTGACTTTGGGTCATTATATGCTAAAGCAAGTTGAAGGTCTTGTGCTGCAGCAGGCACGTTGAAACTCCATCCTCTATCATCAGATGTCGAAAGAGACTCATAATCTACAAAAGAAGCATCTTTGGAAGACCACATATTCAATAATCCAAGTCCTTCGTGTGGGTTAGGTACTGCCTCTCCAGCACCATTGGTTGGTGAAGAGAATTGACCCATCATATCGTGAGAGTTAGCGCCATAAATCGCTTTTACTAGCGCAGATGATGGGTTGGCTACGCCTCTATTTTCTATCAAATGTTGCAAAAGTAATGCAGTCGCTCCAGCAGCAATTGGTGTTGCCATACTAGTTCCACCCATGTAGCAGTAACTTGAGTTAACTACATCCCAGCATGCACCGGTACCTGCGGAACGTGAAAACGTTGACAGAATGAAAGTACCAGGTGCTACGAAATCAGGTTTAGTTCTTCCATCATCGGTTGGTCCCCTTGAAGAGAAACCAGCCATTCCTGAAATATTATCTGCATTTCCACCATATATAGGCCGATAATTTTCACTCGCTCCAATGGTGATTGAGTTCTTCGCTGTTGAAGGTGAACCTAGGCTATCAAGATCAACTTCTCCATTCGAATCGGCATCGGTTCCGTCGTTTCCTGCAGCGAATAATACCACAATTTCATCGTGTTTGACCGTACCTTCGTCAATTTGAGCAGAACTTGTTGTGTATACGCCAGCATAAGGTGCACCCCAAGAATTTGTATGTATTCTGCTACCATTCTCACTGGCTAAATCGAGCATATCAACTAGATTATTCGGAATTCCGCATCCAAAGCATCCATTTTGTTCCCATGCATGAAATAGTAAATTTGCTTCAGGGGCAACTCCAACAATCGCCCCATTACTGTGAGTTCCATCGCCGAGTACTGATCCAGCAACGTGAGTTCCATGGCCATTTCCTTGTGCCATTTGGTTGTCATCTTCGGCTCCATCATCACAACTTGGACCTGGTACTCCTGGACTACTCCAGGCACAGTTAGGATTTGGCCATGATAAGATTCCAGTTATGTGGTCTGCAAAATCAGGGTGCATACCAGAATTGTTTACGCCATTATCAATGCCTGAATCTGCAACAGTGACTATAATGCCGCTACCATCTAACCCATTCCAGCCAGCAACAGCATTATTCATTTTTGTTGAATCTTTAATATCATCAGCATGAATTATTCCAGCACCCACTGTATTTGATGGTAAGAAGTAAGGAGAAGTCTCTACCCATTCAATTTCGCCTTGCATTACAAGCCAGCGAAAACTATCAGCATTTACTGTAAGTGTAGCAAATCTACCATCATGTGAATTAACCTTGATACTTCTGTGTGAATAAGTACCTTCGGGTAACTCTTCGCCAGATAACATCAAATTTACTCTTGCGAAATCTTCTACTGCATATGGATTGTAACTATTGGTTTCTTGACCCAAAAGTCCTCTTACTAGATCTTCTCTAACTTTATCGACACTATCCAATTGAAAGATTCCTTCAACATTCAAATCATCAAGTTGCTCTACAGTATGTCCTTTTATCTCACAATGGAAACCGTTTGGTGGTAGATAAGAATAACAATCAATTCCAGATTCTTGTAGTTCAGATTTCCACTCAGTTGGAATTGGGAATGTATGAGTTATGACATACCATCCTTGAATGTAATTGGAAGATTCAGTCCATTCTACCCAACTATCAAGTGGAATAACATTTGCATTACGGTACAGTAGATTGATTTGACTAAGAGCCTTTGATGGTTCAATCCAACCATTTTCAACATCACCACTAGGGTGTATCCCTATCTCAGTGAGTAAGTCTAAATCGACATTAGTGGTAATATTTGTTTGAGGAGAAGCGCTGACATTTATCATCGCTAAAGGAGTAATGATTTGGACTAATAAAAGAGTAATAAATGCCGATGCCCTTACCCGATTCCTATTCCACATGGTGCATCACATAACTAGCCCCCTCATCAATGATTTGCTTACAAGATATATTGTAATCTTATTGCGAGGGTTCAAGAAGCGCGCTCTTAGCGTCACACTATGGCGCGTGGTCATGGAAGAGCAGGGACAGTAGATCCCATGACTCCTGAAGAGCTTAATGATCAAACTCAAGTCCTTGGTAAACAGGTTTGGCGTGTAATACCTTACGCTAAGCGTTATCCAAAAAGATTGATTGCTGGATTTATCGGTAATGCCTGTGCAAGAATTGTGGATCTAGTTCCTTTTGTGGCAATAGGTTGGGCTGTGGATTATTTCACTTCAGATATAATGGCGGGTCCGAGTATTGTTCAAACTGCTGTTAATTCAATCAACTCAGATCCAGCAGTAGGTTATGGTTTTCTAATCTTCCTTGGATTCGCAATGCTTGCGGTTTTCCAAGGTATTTCTGAATATTCTTGGCAAACTCTAGGCTATAAGATTCAACACGACCTAAGAATGGATGCAACTCGCTCGCTTATTGACATGGAGGCATCGTATTATGATATGCGTCAGACGGGTCAAATCATGTCGGTATTGTCCAGTGACGTCAATCAATTAGAGGATGTAGTGTCAGATTCTTCAACCTCAATTATCCGGATTGTTTTCACATTCTTGACCGCATTTGTGATTTTAGTTTCAATGTCTTGGAAATTAGCAGCAGTTCTTTTCGGACCTATAATTTTCATAATTCCATGTGTTTACTGGTTCTCGACTAGAGTTCAGAGAAAGTATCGTAAACAGAGAGAGTCTACAGGAGATATACATGCAGTTCTAGAGAACTTAATCAGTGGTATTTCAGTAGTTCAAGCATATAATGCTCAAAACTGGGAAGCAAACCGTGTTAATCGCGAATCTGGTTCTTACAGGGACCAAGCAATGGGTGCAAGCAGGGATAGAAATCGTTTCTTGCCAATGATTTACGTCATTGCTGGAATCGCCTTTGGTCTACTCGTAACCGCAGGTGGTTGGCTTGCTAGTACAGGGGATATATCGACAGGTGAACTTGTCACTTTCCTACTGATAAGCACTAGGATGACAATGCCAATGTTCATCTTTGGAATATTGATAAATCAACTCCAAAGAGGTGAAGCAGCGGCTCGTAGAGTCTTTGCAGCAATCGATTTAGAGCCAACTATTACAGACTCTGAAGATGCAGTTGAACTATCAGAAGGTATCTCATCTGTAGAATTCCATGATGTTCATTTCACATATCCTAATACGACCATAAAAGTGCTTAGCGGTATCTCTTTCAAGGCAGAAGGTGGAGATTTCCTCGGCGTGATGGGGCACACTGGTGCTGGTAAGACTACAATTCTCAAGTTATTGATGCGCTACTATGTTCCCGACAGTGGCGATGTATTGATCAATGGTCGAAGTATTAATGATTACACTCTTGATTCAGTCAGAGATAAAATCGGTTTCGTATCACAGGAACCATTCCTCTTCTATGGGACAGTACGTGATAATGTAAAGTACAATCAAGAAGCAACAGAAGAAGAATTAGAAAAAGCACTCAAGTTAGCGGGTGCATGGGATTTCATCAATGATTTACAAGACAAACTCGATACCATGGTTGGAGACCGAGGGGCTAAACTTAGTGGTGGACAGAGGGCGAGAGTTTCTCTGGCTAGGGCATTATTGAAACATCCAAGCCTACTGATTTTAGATGAGGCTTCAAGTGCACTTGATGCAGAAACAGAAAGAAGAATTCAAGAGAACTTAATCGCATCAGGTTCAGGAAGAGCCACTATTGCAGTTGCTCACCGTCTTTCGACAATTAGAAACGCAGATGAGATTCTTTCGATGGTCGATGGAGCAGTGGTTGAGCGTGGAACTCACGATACACTTGTCGAGGCAGGTGGAGTTTATTCGAGCCAATGGACAATTCAAACTGGCGACATGGCCGGACTTTGATTACTTTCGTTTTAGAATAGGGCGCAGTACGGCAGTTTTCTTTTCTTCTATATCAAGAAAGTGTCCATTGCCCATGATAATTAGTACTGATAATAATATGAAAAGCGGTATGCCGATTATCAGTGACCATATTGCAAGGCTTAATTTGCCAATGAAGAACTCTTCCATGAGTTCAGCTATTGCTATGATGAGGATAAAAATCACTACACGCATCAACCCAAGAAAGGCACGTACAGTGCGCCATATTTGTTCTGTTTCTTGGACATCATCAGGTTTATCCATAGCGGTAATCCGCTCAATGAAAGAAGCCTTAGACATGAATAACGGTAAGTCACATCAAACAAAGTGCTTGCGGATGTTTAAACAATAAAAACAGCGTTTTTATCACTATTCAAGCAGTACGGTTTCTATCGTCTATTTGATTTCCAACGCCTGCTTTACCGCCTGTTTTACGTATTTCACGCCATGCTTTGATTACACCTTGGCCATATGCCCATTGTGCTAAAAACACGAATAGCGGGGCTAAGAATACAGTTCCAATCGAGCGATGGGGCGATGTTCCAATGGCAGCACCAAGCCAACAAATGGCAACATATAGCGCCATTAATCCGCCAATTCCGTGGAATGCAATTCGCGATAATTCCCAGTCTCCTGAAAGAGTTAACCAATATTGGTTTGCTGCTCCTCCAGTAAGTGCTCCATAGGCAAATGCTAGTAGTGAAATTATCACAAGAGGGGGGAAGAATCCGATGGCTGTATGAGACCATGTTGCGATTTCAGGCCATCTTTTGTTAGCAACCATTCGAGTGTAGCCATAATTTCTCATCTGCTTCATGTATGGCTTGAAAGGCCTTCTTCTTCGATGAGGCATCACATTTGAGGGGTCGATGAAAAGTTTGTGTCCATTACGTTGAATTTTAGCATCAAGTACTACGTCTTCTGCTCCTATACATCCCGGTTCAAAGAAGTCTACTTCTCTTAGATTCGCCATACGATGAGCACAGTTCACACCGGGATTATGAGTAATTGGTACTAAGTCTCCTTTGGGTTGAGCACCATACCTTGTTCCAGCGGTCATGAATTTAGTACAAAATGCTACATCTGCACACTTGGCGCCAAATGGGTCTTCATCAGGTGCAAAGTTAGGTCCTCCAACCGCACCAACTTCAGGGTTTTCAAACCAGCGAACTAATTTTTCCACCCAATCAAGTGGGGGTATGGTATCGTCGTCTGTGAATAAAACAAGGTCATGGTCCATTTGTCGAAGGGCGAAATTACAAGCATCAGCACGATTTCTTGAAGAATCATCAATCCATGTAGCTCCATATTTCAGGCAAACATCTTTTGTATGGTCTTTAGATTTTGAATCTGAAATTATAATTTCAAAATGCGGGTAGGATTGCTTTGAAAGGCGCTCTAGAACTATGTCTAGTTCATCAGCATTGTTGATCGTAGGGATTAAAATTGCCACTTTATACGGTTCGCCGTCTTCTTTTAGAAGAGCAGGCACTGATGCCGAGTCTTCGCCCATGAACTTGGCAATAGCCTCATCCATATGAAGGCAAGGGCTTTATTCTCATAGCAAAAGTATTGGATGGTTTGAATCGTCATAGTAGGCGGTAAAAACGATACTAAGCAGAGTATTAGGCCGATTTAGTATGTTAAGTTCATAAGCCGTCGAAATGGGATGGTAATCATAGAGGGATGCATACTCATGTTGAACGTCACAGCCCGACAAGAATTGATGAGCAAAATAGTGGATACATTATTCGTAGTAGTTGAAGATGCTAGGTTTGATTTTTCCGAAGGTGGATTACAGATTAGAGTCGTTGACCCATCACACGTTGCAATGATTCAGATGGATATCGACGCTGCTGCTTTTGATACTTGGGAAATCGATGAAACGAAATTGGGACTGGAGATGAGGAAACTCAAAGATCTTGTGACACTAGGTGCGCCTGGTGACCTGATTGAAATGACTCATAGTGATGATACTGGAGTTTTGACACTTAATTTGGGTAAGATCGATAGAAATATCAGACCTCTCGACAATTCCACATTATCTCCTCCAACCCTTCCATCACTGGATTTAGGATGTAAAGTTACTCTTGGGGGAGCAGAATTTTCCCAAGCACTTAGAGCGGCAAGACAAGTTGGAGATTTGGTCAACTTTAGCATTGAGCCATCAAAGTTTACAGTTCACGTACAGGGTTCAACCGACTCAGTAACAGTTGAATTCTCAAAGGATGAAGTTCAACTTCTAGAATGCGATAAACCTTCACGAAGCCAATATTCCTTGACCTACCTTGTACCAATGACAAAGATATTTGGTAATCTAGAAAGCGTTGAACTTGGATTTGGAGAGAATTACCCTCTCTCAATGAACTTTACATTCAATGATGGTGCAGCGGAAGTCAAATACTTCCTCGCACCTCGTGTAGAATCTGAATACTGATTAGTATTCTCGCCATCCATGGCCACAATTTTTGCAAGTCAGCATTCTTGTTTCTGGCTCATCAGATGAACGTGTTTGTTCAAGATATGCGAATACTTCAATTCCATCACACTTAGGACACATGTAGGTGTCAGTAGTCAAAATACCCTGCATTTTATCAGAATCTTTGATGATTTCATATTCACGGTCTTTCGCTTTTGTTTCAGACTTGATATTGGAAAGGTCAACATCTTCCCCATCAACACCTTTGATAACTAGATTAGCGGGTCCGCTATATCCACATTTATAATTCGTACAAGTGATGTCTCCACTTGGGTTAGGGAAGGACAAAGTTCCACATTTCGGGCAAAACATAGTCCATCGTAAAAGAACCGATACTTGAATTTATGCAATAAACCATAGGGCTTTGTGTAGAATTATTCTATTTTTCAAATAAACAGTTTTTCTGGTTGTCTTAGGCAAGGGTGAAGACTAAAACCGTAGTGGCTTGTAATGATGTGGCTTTGGTATGATTGGCAGGCAGCAGCAGTTGTCAACTCTGATGGTTCCATTTTGGACCAAGATAACTGGGATGGTTTTTACGACCATAGGCTAGTTGTCGAACGTCTAGAATGTATTGCTCAAGGTGGATTAACCCCTGAAGCAAGGCTTCTTTTGGAAAGATTTCCAGAAGCCAAACCATTGATTCATGGCGATTCCGACCTTCCAGAGGCTGAATATCCACTTCCTAGTGATGAAGCTCTACAAGCAGCCGACAAAGCAGCGATTGCCCTTGCTAATCTTGGAGTTGCTCAAGCAGCGGGCGACCCAGACAAGAGGTTAGAGCATCTGCTTAGAGCCAGTGATGAAATGCGAAGCACATATTTGACTATGGAATCAAGACTGGTAGAATGGGTTGGTTTATTTCTTCCTGAAGCAAGGTTTGGCAGGGATAGAACAAGTCTAGCAAAACTAGTAGGAGAAGCAGATAGTTTAGAGACTCTAAGTAAGAAGCTAGAAGTTTCATTGCCTCCGGTAGGACCATCGAAGAGTGAGTGGAAGACACTCAGGGAATGGGGCGAATCAACTGCAACGTTCAGAGGGAAATTAGACCGCCTAGAAAATGCGATTAGAGAATTGGCTGAACAACACTTGCCTTCATTATCAATTATGTTAGGGCCAATATTATCAGCGAGACTATGCGTTGAAGCACATGGAAGAATGCGCCTTGCAAGATTACCGGCAGGTACAGTTCAGGTCTTAGGTGCAGAAAAGGCATTTTTTAATCATCTAAAAACAGGAGCACCACCGCCGAAACATGGTCATATTTTCATGCATCCATGGATCTCACGTTCACCTAGATGGGTGCGTGGAAAAATCTCCAGAACTGTTGCTGCAAAAGCAAGTATTGCTGCTAAGGTAGACGCATTTGGTGGAGAACCTTGGGGCCAAGAAGCAGTTGATGAAATCGAGAAAAGAATAGAAAATATTCGTTCTGCAAACTCCAGACCATCTCCCCGTAGAGGTTAGGTGAATTAGTTGTCAAAAAATAATCGTCGTAATTCATTTGAGATGATTTCTTCGGGTGTCCGCTTTGAACGAAGGGCATTATGGACCATTAATTCTAACCCTAGGTCGTCAGTATACGGAGAAACTCTGAAAAAATTCAATGGCGTTGAATACAGAAGATGGGACCCTAATCGGTCCAAATTAGGTGCTGGATTAATGCGTACTGCTCGGGAGAAATCCTATCTTTTACCTGAAGAAGGTACCACTGTACTCTATCTGGGCGCTGGGCATGGAACTTCAATTAGCCACTTGTATGACCACTTGTGTGGGCAGGAAAACGAACTTGGGGGTAGACTTGTTGCAGTTGACCTCGCATCAAGATGTCTTAGAGATTTAACTCACTTAGCAAAAACTCGCCCTGGACTAGTCCCAATTCTTGGAGATGCTAGAAAGCATTCTGCTTGGGGTGTACTGGTTCCTCGAAGAGTAAACTGGTTATTTCAAGACGTGGCCCAATCTGGTCAAGTCGATATTTTCATAGCTGCCTGTAAGAGGTTTCTCAACATTGATGGTACTGCCTTGCTTTCTCTCAAAGCAGCCAGTGAAAGGTGGACAGGTGAAGGGGAAGAGGCATTATTTGCTTCTGTTGAGGAAAAACTACGTAGCAGTGGGTTTGAAATTGAAGAAAGTATCGAACTTACCGGCTATGAAGATAACCATGTCCTTTTTGTGGCTCGTCGTATTGAGTAGAACATGCCCGAACTCCCAGAGGTTGAGACAGTCAAGAATGGACTGGTAAAAGCGTGGGTTGGTAAGACTATTGAGAAAATAATTCTTCGTAGAGCAAATCTTCGATATCCGTTTCCAGAAAACTTCTCAAAACAACTCGAAGGCCATAAGATAACTGGAATTCGCCGTAGGGCGAAATATCTGTTAATCGATACAGATGGTGATTTAGTATTCCTCTCACACCTTGGAATGAGTGGAAAGTATACTTTATTTGATTCTAAATCGGTTTCAAAGTATGACCTTACAAACTCTGAAAAGAACTCTGTTTTTGGAGAAAAGACTGGATTTGGCGGTAAGCATGACCATATGGAAATTAGGTTTCAAGATGGTTCGGTATCAGTCTATACTGACCCGCGAAGATTTGGAATTGTCAAACTATTTCATCGCTCTGAAGAACAAGTCCAGTCACTACTCGAGGTACTCGGACCTGAACCATTTGATGATTGGAATGCACAGATTGCTGCCGATAGGTGTAGAACCAAACGCTCTCCGATTAAGACAACACTTCTCGACCAGAGATTCGTTGTTGGAGTAGGTAATATCTATGCATGTGAAGCACTTCATAATGCAGGAATTTCACCAACTAAACAGGCATTCAAGTTGGTCACAAAGGCAGGAAAGCCCACCAAGGCCCTTCAGAAATTGGTTGATGAGGTGAAAATTGTGCTGACTAAGGCTATTGCTGCGGGCGGCTCAACACTCAATGACTTTGCAGATGTTGATGGAAACCTCGGTTATTTCAGTCATCAGTTCAGTGTTTATGGCCGCGAAGATGAACCTTGCTTGAAAGATAATTGTGGTGGTATAATCGACCGTATTGTTCAATCGAATCGATCTACCTTTTTGTGCCCAAGATGCCAAAAATAATCATATCATCGAGTATAGTACCGTGACTGCAAATGCCCATAGGGCGACTGCAGTGATTCGATAGATTAGTTGCCCTCTGAGCCTTAGCCAATCAATTGCACCTGTGCCTGTTAGAACTAGTGCGACAATTAGATACCAACCCATGTCTATACTCATTCCAAGCAATCCAATTGCTAACTTGGTAGCCATGCCCATTCCAGGCTCAAGTACTTGAGCGAGAATAGCCACGAGAAATAGAGCGATTTTTGGATTGAAAAAAGCAATTGCGAAACCTTCCATGAATCCTTGCCTTCGAATTTGATTTTGGTTAGTGTCCTTACTATCTCCTAAATCAATATCTGCATTCCACATTAGATAGCCGTACCAAACCAGCAGTCCAACTCCAATGAGTTGTAGAATAAGAAAAGCATCTGGTGCATTCTCTAATAGTACGATTAGTCCAAAAACCGCACTACCTGCATAGATCCCAAATCCAATTCCGTGGCCTATTGCACAGGCTACTCCTTGTGACCTTCCACCTATGATGGTGTTTCGAATTACAACCATTACACTAGGACCTGGTGATATGGCGCCAAGAAAAAAGAAAGTACCAGCAGCAAAAATTGCTTCCCAAGCTAAACCTTCCATGCCCAAGGCAGGGGTAGTTTAGTCATCAAGTCTTCCTATCTCATAGGCCGTAAAGCATGATTGGACCACGGTTTTCTTGAAGTCTGATTGCTGATTCTAAACTGAATCTCATTATGTCTTCTCTCATTATAGTTTGATTTCTAACTAGTTTCAGCGCTCTTTCAAATGTCTCCCTTGGAGTGGGGCTAACTACTTGTGGTGATGTGTTGGTCTCCATGAAACGCTATCAGCCTGCTAGCACTTAAAGGTATGTATAAAGTTCAATAATTCAGAATATGTGTCAGTTTCCAGTAATAAATTACCTCTTAACGCCCCTTTTAAGAAAATAGGGCGAAACTTATATCATGGAGCCAAGAAATGGTAAACCCAGTTTATGCTCTTCCAGTCAGAGAGTTTAATCGCTCGATTAATTATTATACATTGACGAATATCCACTATATTTCAGCCTAAGGGACCGTTCTTGTACCTCTCAAGAAATCAGGTGTTCTTCATGTCAATTATGGTGATGATAGTTGGGTGCCACATCCATTTTTCAAAGAAGGACGACAAGACTTTTGGACAGGTTTTGCTATAGATTATCTTGTTTCACACGAACTACCACATTTTATCGATGGAGGTGGTCATCAAACTG
>Ga0209374_1001096_pt1 | contig 27638 bp, 26 predicted proteins | sample SaaInlLV_DNA_10m_FD_184683 | JGI IMG/M metagenome (GOLD analysis project Ga0209374, IMG submission 184683) | Marine microbial communities from expanding oxygen minimum zones in the Saanich Inlet - SI075_LV_DNA_10m (SPAdes) (version 2) | ecosystem: Environmental > Aquatic > Marine > Unclassified ... | reverse complement strand
GGTAATCGAGGACAGTTGAAAATTGATGCGATTGACCGGGCCTGTGCCGTCGGGGTCGGTGGTGCCGTCAAGGATGCCGGCGGAGAGTTCGAGTAATTGAGACATGCATAGTTCCTGAAGTAAAAAAGGGTTGGTTTGTGCAAGGCTAAGCGCGCTTTGGCGGTTAAGGTTTGTTATTGGTTTTGCCCAATAAAAACCCTGGGCGCTGATGCATTCGATGACGGTAGGCGTAGCAATGCTTGGGTAAGGCAATACCAACGGCGTCAGCCCAATCTAATATCGTGGTAAGCAGGATATCGAGTTCTGAAAAGCAGTGCCCCCAAACAAACTCGGCAAGTCCCGACGCTGTGAATCCCTCACCCAGCATTTTACAGAAGTAGGCTTTGGCACTCATGACGGCATTGGGCGCCTCGCCATAGATCGACGCGAGATCAAGATGCCGCCGGATAATATAAAGGCTGGTTGCGTCGAGCTCCATGAGCATAAAGGAGGCGAGTTCATCGAAGCGTGCAACGCCTTCTGGACTCAATTGATGCTGATCAAACGTGAGCCCCTTAAACGTTCGACGAAGGTATCGAGCAATGGCAAAACTCTCTGAGATAATGAGATCACCGTGGACCAGAACCGGAATCTTCCCTTTCGGGTTGATCGCTTTATAAGCCTCGGTTTGGGTTTCGCCCGTTCTCGGCCCAACTTTTTTATTGTCGTATTCGAGGTTGAGCTCGGCGAGCATCCAGTGCACGCGCAGCGTCCGGCTGGTGCCGGCACCCCAAACGGTGAGTTCAGGTTGCCGAGACATAACCTGATGCTTTCGATCGAATGAGCTGTCCACACCGGTAATAATGGTAGATTCCCCATGCGATCACGACCAGGGTGGTCATCAGGCCATAACGCAAGCCGTCTTGGCCATAGTCGGTTGCGAAATAGTCACTGAAAAACCCCACGCTGAACGGGCCCAAACCGAGGCCGATGATGTTGGTGATAAAAAGGTTAATGGCCGCTGCAACCGATCGCATCTCAACCGGCGTTTGATTCTGAATCAGCGCAAATCCTGGCGCCACATAGACTGTCCCGAGCATTGCGGGAATCACGTAAGCCGCAATTGCGCCCATCGGCGTCTCGGCCGTAAACGCAAAATATAAAAGCGGTGCCGCAATTAAGTTGGCAATCGCGATGATCCAGGGAAGCCAATGTTCGCCATGACGTGCGGATAAAAAATCTGCAAGCCGCCCGCCTAGGTAAATACCGAGGGCGCCGCCCAAGCCAATCATCAGCGCGAGGTAGCTGCCGACTTCGCCAGTGCCCATCTCATGGATCCGAACCAGGTAAATTGGAATCCAAATGATGGACGCATAACCGGTAAAAGAAATCAGGGCGCCGGCTGCGACCACGTGTCGCAAGACCGGGTTTCCCCACATAAACCGCACAACTTCCCAAAATCCTGGCGGGACCACTGGGTTGGTATTGGCCTCCGAATAACCCCGGGGCGGCTCGATCACGGTAAATCGGACCAGGGCAGCCAGCAGGATGCCTGGCAGGCCGACAACCACAAATGCGGTCCGCCAGCCAAACCACTCATTGATCCAGCCCCCAAGCAGGAACCCAAGCAGGATGCCCCAGTTGATGCCGGTGCCAAAGATCGCCATAGCGGTTGCGCGTTGTGCGGGCGGGTATAGGTCCGCAATCATAGAATGCGACGGTGGGTTCGAGCCCGCCTCACCCACCCCGACCCCAATTCTAAACAACAGTAATTGCGTAAAGTTCGCGGCTGCGCCGCAAAGGGCCGTCATGAGACTCCACAGAAAGACGGAAAAAGAAATGAGGTTGCGGCGATTGTGGCGATCTGCCCACATCGCCATCGGCATGCCGAGGGTTGCATAAAAGACGGCGAACATGATGCCGGTTAACAGGCCCAGTTGGGTATCGCTGATGAGCAAGGACTCTTTGATGGGCTGCCCTAAAATCCCCATGATTTGGCGGTCGATGTGGCTAGAGGTGAAGACCAATACCAAGACGAACAAAGTATATCGTCTCTGGCGGTCTGGAATCGGTGGGTGCATAGTGTGTAACACCTTATTTTGGGCAGTGAAGGGCTTTTAAAATAAACGCATAATGACGGTACCGTTATTGCGCTTTAAAAGAAAGCCTTCGAGATGTCGGTCGAAAAAACCGGTTGATATTGGCGAATGACCCAATGGTTCCAGATGGCTGGGCGCGTTTGTCATTGCGGCAACAGTGCGCCATAAAACGAGTGAGTTCAGAAATCGAGGGCTCGTGGGCTTCAAGCGCTCAATCTTCGGGATAGGACAATCGGCGAGGTAGCGGCCTTAAAAAAGATAGGAGACAGGGCATGACGAATAAACCATCAACCGAGCCGTCGCTGAACGGACACCGAGGCCAACATTTGATCTCGGCGCAGCAACTCAGTGCGCGTCTGGGCGAATCAAGCCTGAGAGTGATCGACGTCACGACGCACTTAAAAGTACTGCCTTCAGGAGATTTTAGCGGTGTCTCGGGACGAGCCGACTATGAAGCAGGTCATATTCCTTCCGCCGTGTATCTTGATCTACAAAATGACTTGTCGGATAACACGTCACCTTTTCGGTTTACGGTGCCGAGTGTTGCGCAGTTTGAATCAGCAATGCAGCTTGCTGGGGTTTCTGACACGGATACGGTTGTGGTGTATGCGGCGAATCATCCCATGTGGGCTTGCCGAGTTTGGTGGTTGTTCAAGGTTTTTGGCCATCATCAGGTGTTGGTGTTAGATGGCGGTTTGCCTGCTTGGCAGGCCTTGGGACTGGCGCTGTCAACGGCCATAGAGCCCGTTCCAACAACCTCCTATGCTGCGCGTTATCAGGCAGAGCAAGTGATCGATGGCGATACATTAGCGGGGCAGTTACCCAATTCGCAACTGTGCTTGCTGAATGCCTTGTCTAAGCAACAGTTCGACGGTGTTGGCCCGCACTACGGCCGGCCAGGTCATATTCAGGGCTCGGTCAGTACGCCTTACAGTCGATTTTTGAATGATCGATTTTGCTTTGAAGAAGCCAGCGCCCTGCAGCGGATTTTTGAAGCAGCAGGGGTCACCCCGGACAAAACGGTTGCCACCTATTGCGGCGGCGGGATCGCGGCCGCAATTCCCATCTTTGCGCTCGCCCTGCTGGGACGAACCGAAAACATCATGCTGTATGATCATTCCTTGTCGGAGTGGGCCGCGCGGGATGAATGGCCAATGACCACAACGACTGCGCCGGAGGCTGGGGCATAACCTTCGCGCCCGATAATCGTTTTGATACCTCGGTAATGCCACGCTTTGATCAAGTGGGCCTAGGTGCCAGTGGGGCACGGTCGGGCCTGTGTTTGTCCAGGATGGTCACGTGGATTGCCATGCCGCAGGTTGGGCGTGATCCGCGCTCATGTGCATTGAGTCAAAAGCTCGGGTCTGAATCCAAGGTTATGCCAAATACCGGCTGGACGTTGTTGATTAGATTCAGATAATCAACAACGATGCCGCGGGCATGCTTTCGATCCTCTGGTAACAAGTAGGGGCTATCAATTCCGATCACGGGCATACCGGCCGCTTTTGCGGCGAGAAATCCCGTCACGGCATCTTCAAATACTAGGCAATCTGCACGCTCAACGCCGATTTTTTCGGCTGTTTTTAAGAAAATTTCGGGCGCCGGTTTGCTTTCTTTGACCTCATCACCGCAGACCGTGATGGCGACCGCTTGCAGCCACGGTTTGGTTGAGCGCTTGAGCTCAAAAAGCGCTCGACTCGAACTCGTTGCGATGCCAAAGGGAATGCCCTGCTCGGTTAACAGGGTCAGGAACGCTTCCGCGCCAGCGATGGCCGCAGCGTTTGGGAACAGGTCATTTAAATAGTGCGCCCGCTGATCGAGAAAAGCCTGGGGCGTCAGCGCAAGGCCGTAGTGCTCAACCGTCATCGCAGCGGACTGTAAGGCTTGTCGACCCACGATCGTGCGTTTGAATTCAAGCGTAAAGGTGATGCCAAAAGGATCCAGTACCTTCTGGGTTGCAAGGGTGTAAAGTGGCTCGGTGTCGAGCAGGGTCCCATCCAGGTCAAATAAAATGGCTCTGGGCTCAAAATAAACAGACATACTGCGACTCCTAGCGCGAACAACCTTGCACAGAGTGTTGATGTGCTTTTGGGCGCAGGGACGCCCTGGTCGTTGGGTGTTGCAGCGCATTGTACCTAGGAGGATCTGTGCGGGAAACAGGTTTAGCCTAAAAGGGCATTGCACGCGCAATCAATGCGAACCGTTTCCAAGTCCGGTTGATGCGGTCGGTAAACGCGATGCTGTTTAAGGCGCGTGAATGTTAAAAAAATCCCAAAGCGCTGGATCATTTTTTGATTTGTGTTGTCTGTAAGGTCGGGCGAATCATTACGGTTCAGGACCGGTGGGGATTGATAACACAACCGATCGTCGCAATAGTGATTGGGTAATAAGGGTTGAGCATGAGGCGCCGCGCAATAAAGTTTAAGGAAGCAGGGAGTGTGTTTTGATTGAGGTTGAAAATCTGACAAAACAGTTTGGGTCGATGACGGTGGTCAAGGATTTAAGCTTTGAATTAGGCGCTGGTTCGGTTCTGGGCTTTCTAGGGCCGAATGGCGCGGGTAAATCAACAACCATGAAAATGATTACGGGGTTTCTAACGCCTTCTTCAGGCTCGGTCCGCATTCAAGGTTATGACATTGCAAATCACCGTCAAGCGGCCCAGGCGGAGATGGGTTACCTGCCAGAGGGCGCGCCCAGTTACGAGGAGATGACGGTGGCTGCCTTTTTGAAGTTCATTGCAGAAATCAGAGGTGCTCGGGGCGCACTGATTCGGCAATGGGTGGACCGAGTGACCGATACCGTCTCGCTCAGAGCGGTTCTGCATCAGCGAATCGAAACCTTATCGAAGGGTTATAAACGTCGAGTCGGGCTCGCCCAGGCTTTGATCCATGATCCCAGTATCTTGATTTTAGATGAGCCAACCGACGGGCTTGATCCAAACCAAAAACATCAGGTTCGGCAAATGATCTTGGATCTCTCGGATCAAAAAATTGTCATCATCTCAACCCATATTTTAGAAGAAGTTTCAGCAGTCTGTTCAAGGGCGATGATTATTAACGCAGGAGAGATTGTCCTGGATGATACGCCCGAAGGACTTTGCCAACGTGCCGAAGGGCATCTCTCGGTCAGCTTGCGGATCAACGGGGTGAGTGATGAGGCCCTGAGTCAGGCCTGTTCTCAGTTGCCACAATGCGGTCGAGTGGCATTGATTAATGGCGGTGGCGTTCGGGTTTACCCGGCTGAGGCATTGAAAGGCCCATTGGCGGCGCTGCAGGCATTGATGAAAGCCAATCACTGGCAGCCTGAATGGATTCAACAGCATGAGGGACAACTCGATGAGGTTTTCCGCAGCGCAACAGGAGGACGCTTGCAATGAAAAACATCACCACTATTTTAAACCGCGAATTCGCCAGTTACTTTACGACGCCGGTCGCCTATGTCTTTATCTTGGTGTTTTTGGTTTTATCGAGCGCCTTTACGTTTTACCTCGGCCAGTTTTATGAACGCGGCCAAGCTGACTTGCTACCTTTTTTCAACTTCCATCCTTGGCTGTACCTGTTTTTGGTCCCGGCGGTCTCCATGCGGCTGTGGTCGGAGGAGCGGGCATCCGGTTCGATTGAACTCTTACTGACCCTACCGATCACGTTGTGGGATGCAATCCTTGGCAAGTTTTTGGCCGCTTGGCTGTTTACAGGGCTTGCGCTGCTGGGCACCTTCCCGCTATGGCTGTCGGTTAACTACTTAGGAGAACCTGATAATGGCGCGATCGCTGCAAGCTATGTCGGTAGTTGGTTTATGGCGGGCGCTTTTTTGGCAGTGGGGTGCTGCCTTTCCGCGCTAACAAAAAGCCAGATCGTTGCCTTTATTCTGACCGGTACGGTCTGTTTACTGTTGGTGCTTGCGGGTTTCCCGTTGGTGCTCAACTTTTTCCAAGATTGGGTGCCGGCTTTGATCTTGGATCTGATTGCCGGTCTCAGCGTCATTGCACACTTTATGGCGATCTCAAAAGGCGTCTTAGCGTTGACGGACGTGATTTATTTTATTGCGATGATCGGGCTTTGGTTGACCTTGACGCGGCTGGTTCTGCAAGCCAAAGCAGCAGATTAAGGAGGGCTTATGAACTCAAATTTAAAACAGTTATCCACCGCGGTCGTCGCAGTTTTGGTGTTTGCACTACTGCTCTTATTTAGCAGCGCCTTCTTCAAAGGGCTTCGCTTGGATATGACCGAACACAAATTGTTTACCTTATCCAGCGGTAGCCAGCGCATCATTGAATCAATTGAAGAACCCATTCATTTGTACTACTTCTTTTCTGAAGAGAGCAGTCGCGAATTAACGCAACTGAGAACCTATGCCGACCGAGTTGAGGCGCTGCTAGATGAGTATGTGTCATTAAGCAATGGTCAATTGATCTTGACCCAGATCGACCCAATGCCCTTTTCTGAAGCGGAGGACCAAGCGGATGGGTTTGGTCTGCAAAAGGTCCCAGTCGGTAGCGCTGGAGAGGTTTTGTATTTCGGATTGGTTGGCAGCAATGCGCTGGACAACACGGAAGTGATTGGCTTTTTTCAGCCGGACCGGGAAACCTTTTTAGAATATGAAATAAGCCAACTGCTGTTCAGGTTGATTCAGATAGAGAAGCCGAAAATTGGTTTGATATCATCCCTACCCGTTCGGGATCGAGTCAACCCAGAAACCTTTAGATCAGAGCCAGGCTGGCAAGCCCTCGGTGAGCTAGAAAGGAACTTTGAGATTGTCGATATTGCCGAGGATGCCGAGACCATTGATTCAGGTGTGAGCCTTTTGTTAATGATCCATCCTAAAACCGTGCCCGATGCGCTTCAGGCATCCATTCGAGCGTTCTTGATGCGACAGGGCGCGATCATTGCCTTTGTTGATCCCTTGGCGGAGATGGATCAGGCCGCACCGTCGCCGATGATGCCGACCTTACCCCAAGGCCAAGCCTCCGATTTGAATTGGTTAACCGAGGATTGGGGCGTTGCGCTCCGGGCTCAGCAGATTGTTGGTGACGCGCAATTGGCGCTCAGTGTTACAGGACAGAACGGAACGCCTACCCGCCACCTGGGTATATTGGGCTTAGGCCCGACAGAGTTAAATCCTTTGGAGGTCCCAACGGCCAGTTTGGAAAGCATCAATGTGGCGAGCGCAGGCCTGATTGATGTGTTTGAACCAAAGCTTACGGTGACGCCGCTGTTGTCCTCGTCAATTTATGCTGGCGGCTTGGATGCGGCGCAGTTCCAGGTTATGCGGGATCCAAGTGACCTTCAGAAAACGTTTGTGCCCGGAAGTGAGGCGGTGTCGATCGCGGTTGCGCTCAGTGGTGTCTTACCGGCCTCAGCGGTCCTCGCGGATCCAGCTGCAAGCGCCGCGCCGGTCGGTATTAACCTTATTTTGGTGAGCGATACGGATGTATTGTCCGACCGACTCTGGGTGCAGGTTCAGAACTTTTTTGGTGAGCCGATCGCGACCGCGTGGGCGGACAATGGGAGTTTTTTGGTGAACTCGGTAGAACATCTTGCGGGCAGTGCTGATTTAATCAGCATTCGAAGTCGAGGCCGTTATAGCCGTCCATTTGATGTGGTTCAGGATTTAAAACGCGGCGCTGAGGCGCGTTATTCACAGAGCGCAGCGTTACTGCAGGTTGAGCTGGCAGAAACAGAACAACGGTTACTTGAGCTTGAAGCGCAGAAGACGACAGATGGCTTGCTGACCTTGAGTTCGGAGCAGACCTTGGCGCTCGAGGATTTCCAAGATCAAAAATTAAGCATTCGAAAACAGTTAAGAGAAGTTCGTCATGGCTTGGATCGAGATATCCAGGGTTTGGGTGCGAACCTAAAATTGATCAATATCGCCGTCATGCCGGTTTTGTTAACGGTGTTGCTCGGGCTCTTTGTGGGACTTCGCAGGATCCGGAGTAGGGAGCTCGCCGATGCGGAATAAGATCTTAATAGTGGGCTTGTTATTCGGAATGGGGGTTGCGATTGCCTTGGATCAACGACAACGATTTGAGGCGCCTGCCATGCGTTGGTTGTACCCGGGCTTTTTGGAACGTCTGCCATCGGTGACCGGGCTTCGCCTATCAAAGGCGGGCGATGGCGTTGACCTTGTTTTTGACAATGGGACTTGGGTTGTTGCCCAACGATTTAATTATCCGGTCAATGACAAGCCATTATTTCAGTTGCTTGATCAGCTGGGCCGGGCGCGCCTCATCGAGAAAAAGACCGCGCTGTCGAAACATCATGGGGCGTTGGGCTTGCTTGAAGACGCCAGTGATTCAGGTTCGGTTTTAATGTTTCAAGGCGATACCCTTTTGAAGCCGGTTGTGATCGGCCAACAAGCCAGTACTCGGCAGGGGACCTTTGTCCGGTTTCAATCCGATGATCAAGTCTGGCTTATTGACCAGGCGCTTGAGGTGAGCGCGGCAGCGGCCGATTGGCTCGCGCCCAGTCTACTGACGATTAACGATCAGATGATCGAATCCATTGAATTGAGCAATCCTGGTGAAGTGAAGTACCGGGTCGTTCGGGATGAGCGCGATAACTGGGTTTTAGCCGCGACCCCGGAAGGACGGACGCTGCGTTATGACACCGCCCTCACGCCACTTGCGACAACGGTTGGACAGCTGCGCCTTCTGGATATTGCTCTGCATGATCCGGCGCGCTGGGTGGGGGCTGGCTCTGCGGTGTATCAGTTGACTTCGAGCCACAGATTGACCTTAAGAACAGCCGCGGCACAAGAAGGCCATTGGTTGCGCATCGTGGTTGATTCCGATGAGGTGGACCCTTCAGATGCGAGCGATGCGACGCTTCAGGTTAAGGCGGTTGAGCCAAAGCGATCACCGGCTCTGGATCAAGTGTTAGGCCCAAGTCGTGAGGCGCTCACACGATTCGACTTTAGGATCGCAAAACGCAATTTTGATGATTTGAATCGCTCGCTCGAGCATTTCTTAAAACCTCAGGATGGGGAGGAAATTGATGGCTGAAGAGGTGTTAACAACCCAGCGTTTGAATGACGTTTTAATCTTAACCTTGAACCGCCCGGAGGCGCTGAATGCGCTTAATCCAGCGCTAATGTTGGCCATTGAAGCCTTTGGTCGATCGATGCTGAGCGACCCGGCCAGGGTGCTCGTGATACGCGGCGCTGGACGTCATTTCTGCGCCGGTGCTGATTTGAAAGCACCAGCCTCAGACGCGTCTTTGGTTCAGCGACGGCGGGACGCGCAACTCGGCGGCCGCATGCTGCGCGCCATTATTGATATCCCCCAAGTGACCATTGCGGCGGTGCACGGCGCGGCCCTGGGCGGCGGGCTTTGTATTCCAACCGCCTGCGATTTCAGAATTGCCGCCGATACGGCGATAGGTGGCTACCCAGAAGTGAACCTGGGCATGAATTTAATGTGGCAATCTGTTGGACTTTGCACGCGATTGGTCGGGCCTGCACGGGCGAAGCGAATGATTATGTTAGGCGAGCGATTGGATGCGCAAACGCTTTTAAGCTGGGGGCTTTGGGATGAAGCGGTGCCGGAAGAACAACTGATGCCTCGAGCACAGGCGTTGGCGGACCGTTACGCGGCGCAACCGCCGATTGCGGTTCAAATGATAAAGCAGACCATTAACCAGATTTCAGGCGCCTTAGATCAGGCCATTTTGCACATGGATGCCGATCAGAATTTATTGACCGGCAGCAGTCAGGATCGTGCGCTGGGCATCCAGGGCTTTTTAGCGGGCACCGCCCCGACGTTCACCGGCGACTAATCGAGCTCGATGATCGCAAGATCCTGATCTTCATCGACGGCATCACCTGGGGCGACCAAAATCGTTTGAATGCGCCCGGAAACAGTGCTCTCGACCGGAATTTCCATTTTCATAGACTCCAAAATCATGAGCTCTGATTCAACTTGGATGGCGTCGCCCTCAGCAAGCAGGACCTTCCAAACGGTACCAGTGATTTCTGATTTGATTCGCGCTGTGGCCATCAAGGGATCCTTTTATTGATCAAACATGATGACATGACGCGCTTCTTCGCCACTCTTGAGTGCATGGAGCGCCGTATTAACGTCTGCTAATTTGATGTGCTTTGAGATCATTTGATCGAGATGAAGCTTGCCATTCAGGTAGAAATCAACGAAGCGCGGCATATCAATTCTAAACCGGTTGGAGCCCATATTAGAGCCCTGTATTTTTTTCTCCATTAAAAAGTCAACGCCATGCAGCTCGACCATCGTGCCGACCGGAATCATGCCGATAATGGTTGCGGTGCCGCCGCTACAAAGCATCTGGAAGGCCTGCTCGGCAGTGGCCTTTAAGCCGATCGCCTCAAAAGTGTAATCGCATCCGCCTTTGGTGAGTTCAAGGACCTCACCCACGGCATTGCCTGAGCGCGCATTGATCGTATGGGTTGCGCCGACGGCTTTAGCCAATTCGAGTTTGCTGTCGACCATATCAACTGCAATTACCATGGATGCGCCCGCAATTGCAGCGCCATTAATCGCCGCAAGTCCAACACCGCCGCAGCCAATCACGGCGACAATAGAGCCCGGTTCGACGCCCGCTGTATGAAAAACGGCGCCAACGCCGGTGGTCGTGGAGCAGCCAATCAAGGCGGCTCTATCCATCGGCATATCCTCTCGAACTTTAACCAGTGCATGCTCGTGGATCAGCATCAGCTCGGCGAAGGATGACAGGTTCAGAAATTGATGAACGGTTTCTCCGCCAATGCTTAACCGAGATTCGACTTCGGGTGGCCGAGACACTTCGGGACTTTGGCATAGCGATAAATGGCCCGTCAGGCACTTATTGCAGTGCCCGCAAAAGGCCGAGAGACAGGTAATGACATGATCGCCCTTTTTAACATAGGTCACATCTTTGCCGACTTCTTCAACGACACCGGCGCTCTCATGACCTAAAATGGTCGGCAGCATGTAAGGGTATGAGCCGTCTAAAAAATGCAAATCGCTATGGCAGACACCCGCCGCAATGGGCCGAACGAGGACCTCTCGTGGGCCAGGCTTTGAGATTTGAACTTCTTCGATCTCCATGGGCTGGTTTTGTTCTCTCAATACAGCTGCTTTCATGATGAGTCCCTAGCGTGAATAACAAACGAGGCTTAAAATTAACATAAAATGAAGGCCGTGCGGGCTGAAACTTGAGAAGTTTTGAGCCGTGGTCAGGAGGATCGATGCGGGAGGTTTTTGTAGCACTTGGGAGTAATCTTGGTGCGCCAGATCAGAATGTCTTAAGGGCCATGGCGCATCTGGCGCAACAATTTCCGGAAGGGTTTCGGTCCTCCGAGATCTATCGCACGGAACCGGTTGATATGTCAGCTGATGCGACGGACTTTGCGAATGCGGTGGTGGCGTTTCAAAGCGGTCTGCCACTTGAAACCTTGCTGTCGAACTTACAAGCGCTCGAAGCAGCGTTTGGTCGCCCAAAAGAGCATGGTAAGAACACGCCGCGGACCTTGGATCTTGATTTAATTGCCGCCGGAGATGAGATCCTTTCGACGCCGGCGCTCACCTTGCCGCATCCAAAGGTTTTGGATCGGCGCTTCGTACTCCAGCCGCTACAGGATATCGCCCCGGCATTTCGATTTCCGGGGATCAATGAGGGTTTGAGCGTTTTGATCCAGCGTGCGCCCAGTTTGGTCATCGCCCTTTGGGATTAAATGATCAATGACGATCGGTTTTCCCAATACGGCGCACGAAGTTTTGCTTTGTAGAGTTTGCCCGTGGGGTGCCTGGGTAGGAGCTCGATGAATTCGATGCTTTTAGGGCACTTAATATGGGATAGGTTGGCGCGACAAAACGCGATCAGCTTTTCGGCGAGCGCGTCCGGTTCTTGGGTTTTGTAACGCGGGTTAAGCTCAACCACAGCTTTTACCGCTTCGCCGAAATCCGCATCCGGGACGCCAAACACAGCGGCATCGAGGACAACGTCATGGCTCACGAGCAGATCTTCGATCTCTTGTGGGTAGATGTTGACGCCGCCAGAGATGATCATGAAGGACTTGCGATCTTTCAAATACAAGTAGCCGGCATCATCGAGGTATCCCATATCGCCTAATGTTGTGAAGCCTTGAGGCGATTTGGCGGCGGCGGTTTTGGCCTCGTCTTTGAAATAGCTGAAATCTGTGCCGTTTTCAAAGTAGACGCTCCCGATGGCACCAGCGGGCAAAATATTATAATCATCATCTAAAATTCGGAGGGTGCCGTGAAAGGCGCGACCGACACTGCCCGGATGGGTGAGGGACTCGGCGCTGGTGATGGCGGTTGAGCCGTTCGACTCGGTGCCCGAGTAATACTCGTACAGAATATTCCCCCACCAAGCGATCATGGCTTGCTTGACCTCAATGGGGCACGGGGCTGCTGCGTGGATGGCATATTGAAGGCTACTGAGATCCGCGCTGTCGCGAGCTGATTGGGGCAGCGCCAGCAATCGGTTGAACATGGTTGGGACCCATTGACTGTGGGTGATGCGATGCTGCTCGATCAGTCTAAGGGCCTGCTGGGCATCAAATTTCCGCATGATGACCGACGTGCCGCCTAGGCGAGAAACCATTAGGTTGTACCGCAAAGGCGCTGAGTGATAGAGCGGTGCGGTAGAGAGGTACTTTGTATTGTCATTAACGCCATGCATCTCGATGCGTTTTGCAATCAGATCGGACACTGTACCGACTGGAGATAAGGGTAGATCAAACCGCACGCCTTTTGGAAGGCCGGTCGTGCCGGAGGAATAAATCATTTCGGCGCCCTCACGCGCATCGGCCTGAGGGGTGATCGGAAAGTCTGAAATGGCCGTGCCCCAAGAAAGACTTGGGCCCCGGTCAAGCGTCACCACGGTCAACTGTGGGGGTAAGGTTAAGTTTGTTTGGTCCAAAATGGATTGCTTGGTGAACAGGACGCGAGCTTCACAGTTTTCAAGGATGTAATTGACTTCCGCCGCCTGAAAGAAAGTGCTGATCGGCGTGAAGTACAGTCCCGAGCGTTGAGCGGCCCAGGCGATGGTTAAAAATCGGAGGTCATTGTCTAACAGGATGGCAATGCCATCGCGGTGCTTTAGACCAAGGCTGGATAGGAAATGCGCGGTTTGATTGGATTGCTCGTCCAATTGGCGATAGGTCGTTTGTTGGGTACCGTCGTCAGAAACAAAAGCGAGCTTGTTCGGACGCAGTTGATTGTGCAGGCCTGGATGCATCGGTCGAAATTAGTCTTTGCCACTGCCCTTGGGATTGAAGGCGGGCATCGGGAAGGGCGCAATATTGCCCTTGGCCTCGGAGATCTTTCCGACCCCTTCTTTAGCAACCTCGTCGATTCGGACGATTGAATGCATGGGGAGATAGCTGCGTTTTACGCCATCAAATTCGGCCTTTAACTTTTCTTCACTGGGATCCACCAACATACCGGAGCGTTCCCCAAAAACCAGTTCCTCAATTTCGATGAAGCCATAAAGGTCTGATTGGTAGATTTGGCGAGCAAAGATTTCGAAAATCTGCCCCTGGTTATAGAAAATGACTTTATAGGTGGGAAAGCTAGGCATAGTTTGGACGCTCAATATTTCAATAGACCAGTGGAGTAAAGCAAGGCCTTCGCGCTTGGAGTATAGCGCGAACCTTGTGGAAATATCAGGCCTGACAAGGGATTTTTCAAGACGCTAGTGGTTCGAGACGGTCCGGAATATAATGCGGGCCCTAACCAAACGTGGTGTGAGACTTTGAGCCTTCAACCCAAATTATTTATCAAGACCCATGGCTGTCAGATGAACGAGTACGATTCTTCTAAAATGGCAGATTTGCTGGGTGCAACCGATGGGTATGTGCTGACTGATGTTGAGGCCGAAGCAGACTTATTATTGCTCAATACCTGCTCTATTCGAGAGAAGGCTCAGGAAAAAGTCTTCCATCAATTGGGTCGATGGAGAAAACTCAAAGAAGCTAAGCCATCTTTAAAAATCGGCGTCGGCGGTTGTGTTGCCAGCCAAGAAGGCAAAGCGATCCAAGTCAGAGCGCCCTATGTCGATTTAATCTTCGGGCCACAAACACTCCACCGCTTGCCGGCAATGCTGAAGACCCAGCGAGACAGCGCGCAAGCTGTGATTGATGTGAGCTTTCCGGAGATCGAGAAATTTGATCGACTGCCTGAACCCTCTGTCGACGGACCATCCGCGTTTGTTTCGATCATGGAAGGCTGTAGTAAATACTGCACATTTTGCGTGGTGCCCTACACTCGGGGTGAAGAGGTCAGTCGCCCTTTGATTGATGTCGTTCGGGAAGTCATTCAGCTCGCAGAAAAAGGGGTGCGTGAGGTCAATTTACTCGGTCAAAATGTCAACGCCTATCGCGGCAAGCTGGAAGACGATCAATTCGCGGATTTGGCGTATTTGATTGCAACCGTTGCACAGATTCCGGGGATCGATCGGATTCGCTATACAACCTCACACCCGATGGAATTTACCGACAGTTTGATTGACCTCTATGCAGAAGTGCCAGAATTGGTCAGCCACCTGCATTTGCCAGTCCAAAGTGGCTCAGATCGTATTTTGGCTCGGATGAAGCGGGGTCACACCGTCTTGGAGTACAAGTCCAAAATACGACGGCTGAGAGCAATACGGCCGGACATCAGCTTGTCTTCAGACTTTATCATTGGCTTTCCAGGAGAAACCGATGAGGATTTCGCCGCCACGATGAGCCTCATAGAAGCGCTGGGTTTTGATCATTCCTTTAGTTTTATTTTTAGCGCCCGACCGGGAACCCCGGCGGCGGAGTTGCCCGATGAGACGCCGATGGATGTAAAAAAAGAACGATTAAATATCCTGCAAGCTCGGATTCTGCAGCATGCCATGCTGATTAGTCGGCGAATGGTGGGCACCGAGCAGGTCGTTCTGGTCACGGGCGTGTCTAAAAAGGATCCTGGGCAGCTGCAAGGTCGAACCGAAAATAATCGGGTCGTAAATTTTAGATCGGATGATGCCGCACTCATTGGCGGGTTTAGTCGGATCAATGTGACCGAGGCCTTACCCAACTCCCTGCGCGGAGACTGGGTCAGTGCACTCGATACAGGCATGATCCTTTGAGTCGTCAGCCGGTTGCAGAGGTCAATGTTGATGCCAGCGTGGCGAAAGTCATAAAGCTTGAACCCAATAATTCTGATCATTTGTCCGCGCTGTGTGGGCCTTTTGATAAAAACCTTCGGCAGATTGAGTCCCGCTTAGACGTCAAAATTAAGAACCGTGGACACGAATTCGAGATTCTTGGGGACAATAAGACGGTTGTTGCGACCCTCGAGTTACTCAAGCAATTGTATCGAGAAGTGATCAACGGCGGCGAGTTGAGCCCTGAGACGCTTCATTTATTTCTGCAGGAGTCGGGTATCGAGGCGATTACGGAGGGCCAAGACCCGTCCGTTCAACTGATCAAGACCCGAAAGAAATCGATTAAACCCCGAGGGGATAATCAGAATGTCTATGTCAGTGCCATCCGAACCCATGACATCAATTTTGGTATTGGGCCGGCCGGTACGGGGAAAACTTTTTTGGCGGTGGCCTGTGCTGTCGAGGCTTTCGAGCAGGAACGAGTGGGGCGGATACTGCTGGTTCGTCCAGCGGTTGAGGCGGGCGAGAAGTTAGGCTTTCTGCCGGGCGATTTAAGCCAGAAGATCGATCCTTACCTCAGGCCCTTGTATGACGCGCTGTACGAGTTATTCGGGTTTGAGCGGGTTGAGAAGTTAATTGAGAAGGGTTTTATTGAGGTTGCGCCGCTGGCGTATATGCGCGGCAGAACGCTGAATGATTCTTTTATTATTCTAGACGAGAGCCAGAATACAACGGTTGAGCAAATGAAAATGTTCCTGACGCGGATTGGATTTGGCTCGACCGTAGTGGTCACCGGTGATGTGACACAGGTGGATCTACCGCCTCGAACCCAATCCGGACTCAAACACGTAATGCGGGTGTTAGATGGTGTTAAAGGCTTATCTTTTACGCACTTTTCCTCTCGAGACGTTGTGCGACATCCATTGGTTCAAAGGATTGTCGAAGCCTATCAAGCCTTTGAAGATCGCGATTAAACCGTAGCCAGGCTCAAAGCATGATGCCCCTTCAAATCGATTTTCAGCAAAATGCGCTTTGTCCGGCGGATATTGCCTGTGATGCGGCACTGCCCTTGATTCAAACGATGATGGCATCGACTTGGCAACAAGCTGTGGCCCAAGGCAGGGCTTTGAGTCTTCCCCAGGCCCAGCAGTTCAGAGTCTGTATCCGATTTGTTGATCTGGCCGAATCACGCGCTTTAAATCAAAGCTACCGAGGACGCGATTACCCGACCAATGTGTTGTCGTTTACAACCAATATGCTGGATGAAGCCCATTGTCTAGACCTCGGCGACTTGGTGATTTGCGGGGCCTGTTTAGTTCAGGAGGCGGCAGACCAAGGTAAAGCGGCATCCGATCATTTTTTACACTTAGTCTTGCATGGTATGCTGCACTTGATTGGGTATGATCACGAATTCGAAGCTGATGCAGAGACAATGGAATCGCTAGAAGTGGCCGTTTTAAAAGAAGTTGGCGTTCAAGATCCGTATGAGGTGATTGTCGATGAGTGAAAGCGACTCGAAAACTGAAAAAAGCCGCTCTTGGTTAGAACGCCTATCGATGGCGTTGACCGGTGAGCCCAGCAGTCGAGCCGAGTTGCTTGAAGTGTTACGTGCCTCTGAGCAACGGGAATTGCTCGATGCCGAAGCCCTATCTATTATTGAAGGCGCATTGACGGTCTCTGATTTAAAGGCCCGCGAGATTATGGTGCCAAGGTCTCAGGTGGTTTTTTTTAGGATAGACCAAACCGCTGGCGAGATCCTAACCGGGGTCATTGAAAGTGGGCACTCTAGATTCCCCGTCCTTGGGGATGGCAATGACGATGTGCTGGGCGTTTTGCTGGCAAAAGACATGCTGTTTTTAGCGCATCCTGACCGCTCGGAACGATTTAACCTTCGGGAGCTTTTGAGACCTTCCCCAGGTATCCCGGAGAGTAAACGTCTGAATGTGTTGCTCCAAGAATTTAAAGCCAATCGAAACCACCTTGCGGTTGTCTATGATGAATATGGCAGCATGAGTGGGATTATCACCATTGAGGATGTGCTCGAACAAATCGTCGGCGATATCGAAGATGAGTTTGATTATGATGAAGACGACTTCATCAAGCAGCATGTGGATGGCACCTATACCGTCAAAGCGTTGACCACCATCGATGATTTTAATCGCGCGTTCGGCAGCGAATTTGATGACGATGAGTTTGATACCATTGGTGGTCTGATGATGAATCGAATTGGCCGGCTGCCGAACCGTGATGATCAGGTGGTCATCGAAGGCTTTGAGTTCAGAGTGCTCAATGCGGACAATCGGAGAATCCATTTGCTCCAGGTTGCTCGCCGCAGCACAGATTAAGTTGACCGGACTCGGATTTAAGGCTGCTTGGCTCATTTGCGTGCTCGCCGGTAGTGTGCTGGTTGGCAGTTTTGCGCCCTTCGGATATTGGCCGCTGTCTTTGATCAGTTTGGTGGCGTTTTGCGCGGTCAGCACAGGCTTTAAAGGACACCGACTCGCAGCCCTTCACTACGGCTTTGCCCTGGGGCTCTTTGGCGCTGGGGTTGCTTGGATCTACGTCAGTATCCACACCTATGGCGGCGCCTCGAGCTTACTGGCGGGCGGTCTAACCGGGTTGTTTATCTTATTGTGGTCTTTAACCTTCATACCGCAAGGCTATGTCTTGTCCTACTTGCGCGATCGGGGTGGCTGGCCGAATGCGCCTTGGATGGCGATGACCTGGGTTCTGGGTGAGTGGTTTCGAGGTTGGTTCCTGACGGGCTTTCCCTGGCTCTATGTCGGTTACGCCCACACGGGAACCTGGGCGGGGCATTGGGCGCCTATTGGTGGCGTGCTGCTCGTGGGCTTTGTCGTGGTGCTCCTCGCGGAGCTTTTGGTTCGACAGTGGCGTGCGCCGAATCATTGGATACCGGTGGTTGTGACGGGATTATTCGCGCTGTCATTCAGCGTTGGCAGTCTTGAATTCGTCGATCGAGCCGGGAGCCTCAAGGTTGCTGGGATCCAAGCGAACCTTGATCAGCACACAAAGTGGCAACCGGAACAGTTCTTGAGCAACCTGAATGCCCACACTCGGCTGATGGTCGATTTGCCAGAAGTTGATTTGGTGGTTTGGTCGGAAGCCTCTTTCACTCGTTTTGCGCACCAGGGACAAGCGTCGTTGCAGCAGCTGAAAGATTGGGCCGATGTCGCGGGGGTGGGCCTGATTGTTGGCCTGCCGAGGGCGGATGAGACCGGTTTTTACAATACGGTGCAGGGCCTGGGCCTTGCTGAGGGCCGCTACTTGAAACGACATCTTGTGCCGTTTGGTGAATTTGTCCCGATGGCGTCTGTTTTGCGTGGGTTGATTCAGTTTTTTGATCTGCCCATGTCTCGGAATCAGCCGGGTCCAGCCGTGCAGGCGCCCATTCGGCTTGGCGCGCACGAGTTGTCCTTGTCGATTTGCTATGAGATCACGGATGCAGAGCTCGTACGCGGTACGGCGCAGGATCCAGCGCTTTTGATCACCGTCAGCAATGACACCTGGTTTGGTGCCTCAATTGGGCCAGAGCAACATTTGCAGATTGCGGCAATGCGCGCAGCGGAGCTCGCGCGTTCTGTCGTTCGGGTGACGAATAATGGGGTAACCGCTCTGATCTCAAACAAGGGTGACGTGCTGGCGCGGTTACCGAAAGATGAACCTGGCGTGATGGTGCAATCCGTCCCGCTCTTTACGGGCCAGACGCCCTATAGTCGATTTGGACAATCTCCGATCATTGCGTTGTTATTGGGGTTTATGGCGGCTTCGCTGATTTGGAATCGGCTTTAAGCGGCAAAGTTCGCCGAGACTCTGGCGCGTAAGGTAGAATATTAATTCGTTGAATAGGTGAGTGACTATGGCTTGGCAAGAGGTACCGGACGCGTATGATCCGCAGGTTTTGGAGGCCGCTGAACAGGCAAATTGGCAGTCACAAGAAACCTATAAAGTCGTCGAGCAAGCCGGTCAGGAAAAGTTTTACTGCTTGGCGATGTTCCCTTATCCCAGCGGACAGCTCCATATGGGGCATGTTCGAACCTACACATTGGGTGATGTTATTGCTCGTTTTCAACGGCTCAATGGCAAACAGGTACTGCAGCCCATGGGTTGGGATGCGTTTGGCTTGCCCGCTGAGAATGCGGCGATTAAGCATCAGGTCCCACCGTCCGATTGGACGCTAAAAAACATTGCGCACATGAAGACCCAAATGCAGCGTCTGGGCCTGGCTTATGATTGGTCTCGGGAGTTCGCAACCTGTGATCCGGAATACTACCGCTGGGAGCAGTGGTTTTTTACCAAAATGTTTGAACAGGGCCTGGTTTATAAAAAAGCAGCTTGGGTGAATTGGGATCCGGTGGATCAAACCGTCCTTGCAAACGAACAGGTGGTGGATGGTAAAGGTTGGCGCTCAGGCGCTCCGGTTGAGCGGCGGCAGCTGTCTCAGTGGTTTGTCAAAATCACAGACTATGCCGAAGAGTTGTTGGGTGAGCTCGATCATCTGCCAGGCTGGCCAGACAAGATTAAGACGATGCAGCGAAACTGGATCGGTCGCTCAGAAGGCGTTGAGCTCACCTTCCCAATGCCCGAATTTGGCGGGGTCGCTGTGTACACGACGCGACCGGATACCTTACTGGGGGTTACTTACTTGGCCGTCGCGCCGCAACATCCCATAGCGTTGGCCGCAGCAAGCGCAAGTCCAGCGATTGACGCCTTTATCCAAGATGCCCAACGAGTCAAAGTTGCCGAAGCCGAAATGGCGAAGATGGAAAAGCTGGGCATTGACTCTGGTTACGTTGCAACGCATCCGCTCACTGGCGAAAGCATCCCCATTTGGGTCGCAAATTTTGTGTTGATGGAATACGGCTCTGGGGCGGTGATGTCCGTGCCGGGACATGATCAGCGAGATTGGGAATTTGCTAAAAAGTATGACTTGCCGATCAAACAGGTCATAGCGAGTCGTCCGGATGGCGCCTCAATCCTCGATCAAGCTTTGACGGATAAAAACGAATTGATCAACTCTGGTGAATTCGATGGGTTAGGGTTTGATGAGGCCTTTTCAGCGATTACGGGCGCCCTAGAAGGCAAAGGCCTGGGTGCCCGTCGGGTCAATTATAGGTTGCGAGACTGGGGGGTTTCACGACAGCGCTACTGGGGTTGTCCAATCCCATTCATCCACTGTGAGCAATGCGGTGCTGTGCCGGTCCCTGAGCAGGATCTGCCCGTCGTGTTACCCACCGATATTCAGTTTCAAGGCGTTGGATCTCCGCTCAAGACCCTGTCTGCTTGGTCTAGCGTGCCTTGCCCAAGCTGTGGCGGTCCGGGTGAGCGCGAAACCGATACATTTGATACGTTCATGGAGTCTTCTTGGTATTACGCGCGATTTATGTCGAACGATTCTGAGGCTGCAATGCTGGATGATCGGGCGAGATATTGGGGGCAAGTAGATCATTATGTGGGGGGCGAGGAGCATGCAATTCTGCATCTGCTCTACGCCCGTTTCTTTCATAAAGTCATGCGCGACCAGGGCCTGGTGCAAACCAATGAGCCGTTTACGAATCTTTTGGCGCTCGGAATGGTTTTAAAAGATGGCAGTAAGATGTCGAAGTCCGCGGGCGACGCCGGTGACCCGCAGCATCTTCTCGATCAGTTTGGTGCCGATGCGGTTCGAATGGCGATGATGTTTGCGGCGCCGCCAGAGCAAAGCTTTGAGTGGTCAGAAAATGGTGTAGAGTCGGCCTTCAAATGGCTCCGGACTCGGCTTTGGACAACGGTTGAAAACCATGTTGCCGAGGGCACAGCGGACGCTTTTGACCCGACGCGTTTGGATGAGACCGACAAAGGACTGCGACGAGTAACCCACGAAACACTGAGCAAGGCCTTCGACGATTATGGCCGGCGGCTGGCGTTCAATACGGTCGTTGCGGCTGCCATGACGCTAATGAATCATATTAATAAGTTTGACGGGCATTCCAGCGAATCTCGCGCGGTACTGCGAGAAGCGTTAAAAGCCGTTGTATTGGTTTTGTCGCCGATCACGCCCCACATCTCAAGTGCCTTGTGGCGCAGGTTAACGGGCGAAGATTTGAGCCAGGCTCAATGGATGGCAACCGATGAGGGTGCGTTGGTTAAAACCTCGATAGAACTCGTTGTTCAGATCAACGGTAAGTTACGGGCGAAGCTCGATGTGGCGGCGGATATTGATGAATCAAGTATTCGTCAAAAAGTGGCAGAGCTGCCCAATTTGGCGCAATATTTTGACGGTAAACAAATCCGGAAGGTTATTTATGTGCCTGAAAAACTGATCAACTTTGTGGTGAATTGATGCGGATATTCTGGGCTGGCTGCCAAGGACTTGTACTGCTCATGCTCGCGGGCTGCGGTTATCAGCTGAGTCCGCCGGTGTCATTGCAGGGCGTTGAGGTGTCGGTTTCGGCAGGCATCGACTCTGCCGTCGGGCGTTTGCTGGATCAAGGGCCGCGTAGGAAAGGCAAGGCATCGATTCCGTCGCCGCTGTCTTTAATTATTCATGAAGAAATATACTCAAAGTTTCCCATAGCGGCTGCAGCCTTTGATGAGGCAACGGAGTTTGACGTCACGCTGCAGTGGATATTTTCGCTGAAAAATAATCGGGGTGAACGGCTGGTTGATGCCGAGCGCATCACGACGAACGCGCATCTGACAAGACACAATCAACGCTTGGTTGCCGCCAGCGAAACCGAAAGCGCTCGTCTGGTGCAAATGCGTGCTGAATTAGCGAGCCAATTACGGGACCGAATGCAACCTTGGCTTGATGTGAGCTTGTCAAAGTGACTGAACTGCAGGGGATGGACGGGTTGGGCAGGCCGCGCCACGGATGAAAATCTATCCCGAAAAATTGGCGGCAGAACTCAAAAAAGGGCTTGCAAGGGTTTATCTGATTTCTGGGGATGAACCCTTACTGCGTCAGCAGGTGTGCGATCAGATTCGGGCAGACGCCCGCTCGGCGGGTTTTATCGAGCGAGATTTGTTCCATGTTGAAACAGGTTTCGACTGGCAAGAGCTCCATTACAGCGCGAATAGCCTGTCGTTATTTGCCGACAAGAAATTGATTGAAGTCCGTCTGAGCGCGGCAAAACAGCCAGAAAAGGCAGCGAAAGCGCTCCTGGAACTTGCAAACGTTGGTGAGGATCTCGTGGTGCTTTTGAGTTTGCCGAAGGCAGACGCAAGCGTTCAGAAATCCAAATGGTTTAAGGCCCTTGAGGCTGTTGGGGTGCTGGTTCAGGTGTGGCCGATTGAGTCAAAAGACCTGCCGCGCTGGATTGAAAACCGATTTAAAGACAAGGGCTTTCGCATTGCCCGGGATGCGGTGCTTGCGTTATCGGCTCGGGTGGAAGGCAACTTGTTGGCAGCTGTACAGGAAGTGGATCGATTGATCCTGGCGGCGCCGGCCACCGAAATCAGCCTTGAGATGGTGCAAGCAACCGTTGGCGACCATGCGCGCTATGATGTTTACCAGTGGTTGGATGCGGCCCTTGCGGGGAAGGCGGGTCGCTGTTTGCGCGTTCTCAATGGCCTGCAGGCTGAAGGCACCGAGGTCTTGTTGGTCACTGGCGTCCTGACGCGAGAACTTCGCACCTTGATTGGGATCAAAGCGCAAGCGCAGGCCGGCTCCTTGGAGGCGGCGCTGCAGAGTGCGCGTATTTGGCCTAAGCGCAAAGCCTTAATCAGTCGCGTGGTCCAGCGTCTCAGCCTCGATGACCTTCAAGCCATTCATGGGGCGGTTCGGGCAGTCGATGCCATTGTGAAAGGCGTCGAGCCAGGTGAGCCCTGGGATGTTATGGCCAATATCTCGATGCGGTTATCGGGGCACCGAATCGTTGTACCCTTCCCGAAATGAAACCCCTAGCCTGACCAAAAGAGATCCGGCGAGGTGTTTAGTTGATGTGGGTTGTGGCTTCACTGCCCCGATCAATCAAGGTGATGCCTGAAGGTTGAACGTCGAAGAGGGTGATGCTGCCATTATCTGGGCGGCAAACCAGGACCTCATCGCGTTGGGTGGCGTAGGAAACCATCGCATTGATGGCGACAAAGTGAGAAAAAATAGCGGTATCGGTTGAGCAGGCCATCAGGCATTGCGCCATATGATCTCGCCATTGCTGTAGTGCCTCGGATTGCTCGGACCATTGGCCTTGCATAACGGCTTGCAGCCACGCGCCCCGATCTTCTAAAGCAATGCCATGGCTTGGCACTTCGGCAACGCGAGAATCAATGGTTACGGCTTGTTTTAGCTGTTCAGCTATTGGCACCGCGGTTTCTTGGGCGCGTTTCAAGGGGCTCGATAACAGCGCAAGCGGCGCCTGGACCGCCAGTAAGCTTGCGGCCTGCACTGCCTGTTCGCGGCCGAGATCATCGAGTCCCGGGTCAAGATCGCTCGTAAAGTTGGCAGCGGCTCGGCCATGTCGAACCATATAGACCTTTGGCATGGTAAGGCTCTCCTATCAGTGGCACTTATGGTAGCAGAGTTAAAGGTCCCGCCGTGGCAATTTAAGGGACAAATCGCTATTCTTAGAACCCTGCGGTGGGTGGCTAAAAGCAAACCCGTTGCGGTTGAACCGAACCCCTGGGGCCTCATCTGGTGCGGGGTTTACCTCAACGATTCCAAGCGGTCTGTCGTGACCGTACGGGGTTATTACAAGGCAATAGCCGCTCAGTTTTCTAAGGTTAAAATTATGGCAAAGCAATTAGGCGCGTTGGCTGGAGACGGTATCCCAGATACGCAGGTCGCAGTGAGAGAAACCTTCGGTATAGATGTCGATCTCTTGGTTCCGGCATTTTCTCAGACCTCTGAACATGTACCGGCCATCGATGAAACCTATTTATTCAATAAGGAGACAACGCTTGCGATCTTGGCGAGCTTTGCGCACAACCGTCGCTGTATGGTGCAGGGGTTTCACGGCACCGGAAAATCGACCCACATTGAACAAGTTGCCGCGCGTCTAAATTGGCCTTGCATCCGGATCAATCTGGACTCGCATGTATCGCGCATGGACTTGGTGGGTAAAGATGCGATTGTGCTGCAGGACGGCAAGCAAATCACCGAGTTTAAGGAAGGGTTGCTGCCTTGGGCGTTGCAGCGCGCCTGTGCCATTGTTTTCGATGAATACGACGCAGGTCGGCCGGATGTGATGTTTGTAATCCAGCGCGTACTGGAAGTTGAAGGCAAGCTAACGCTGCTGGATCAGAGCCGGGTTATTAGCCCCCATCAAAGCTTTCGCCTTTTCTCGACCACCAATACCATCGGGTTGGGTGATTCAACCGGGTTGTACCACGGGACGCAGCAAATTAACCAGGGCCAGATGGATCGATGGAATATTGTGACCACCCTGAATTACCTCCCCCATGAACAAGAAGTTGAGATCGTGGCCGCAAAAAGGCCGAATCTGGATCGTAAAACCATTGGGCATATGGTGTCAGTGGCCGCGCTGACTCGGCAAGGCTTCATGAACGGCGATATCTCGATTGTGATGTCGCCTCGAACCGTGATCATGTGGGCTGAAAATGGCGAGTTGTTTGGTGATTTGGGCTTTGCTTTCAGGCTGACATTTTTGAATAAGTGTGATGAAACCGAGCGTGCAATCGTTGCTGAGTACTATCAGCGGTGCATGGGCACTGACCTGCCCGAATCGACCGCAAACGTGGTTTTAGCGGGCTGATGATCTGATGCCACCCCAGCTGGATGATGCAACAGAAGTTTTCCGTCAGGCCGTGACTGCAACGATGCGGGCTATCTCGGGCAATGATGAGCTCTCGGTGACCTTTGGTCGAGGTAAGCCGTTTATTCATGGCAATAAGGCGAGGATTCCCGTGCCGGAAGTCGGTGGCTCGCAAGCGGCGCTTGCGGCTTTGCGGGGCACGGCGGATCGGTTTGCACTGCGCACGCGATACCATGACGAGGCCCTGCACGATCAGGGCCGGCCAGCGGCCGGGGTTGCCCAAGACCTGTTTGATGCGGTGGAGGAATCCCGGATTGCAGCGATCGGCACGTATCTCATGCGCGGGGTGCAAGATAATTTGCATCACCAGCTGGATGATGCCTTGCAACAACAAGGCGCCTACGACATTACCTCAACAGAAGACGCTCCCCTTGGCCAGGCAGTAGGGTTGTTTCTCCGCGAAAAATTAATTGCCGCCGAGTTGCCAGAGTCCGCCGCGCGCGTGCTGGATCCTTGGCGGACGTATATTGAAGATCGGGTCGGTACGCAGTTAAGTGATTTCGAAGGGAAGGTCTTTGATCAGGAAGCCTTCTCAGAACTGGCGCGCAGTTTGATCGCTGATTTTGGGTTGGCCGAAGATTTTGGTCAAGATGATCAGAACGGGGATCAAGATGATACGGATGATCAGGAACAAGAGGCCGAAGCCGAGGCCGGGGACGAAGGGGCAGATCAAGACCAGGGCGCTGAAGGTGATCTTTCAGACGCCATCGAAGGCGATGTACCCGTTGATATGGATGCATCTGATTTAACAGAATCCGATGGGTCTGAAGACGACGGTGGCGCGCCGCCTGACGCTAATGCGCAAAGAAGTTGGGCGCGCCCGAAGACCTTTGAATATCAAGCCTACACCACAGAGTTTGATGAAGTGGTGTTTGCGGATCAGCTTTGTGACAGCGAAGAGTTGGATCGCCTTAGAGGCGTTCTGGATCAGCATCTGCAAAACTCTCAGATCATTATCAGTAAGCTTGCCAATCGATTACAGCGTAAATTGATGGCGCAGCAGAGCCGTGCTTGGGAGTTTGATCTTGAGGAAGGCGTACTGGATACCTCACGGCTGCCGACCATTATCATGGATCCATTTTCCTCGCTGGCGTTCAAGCAGGAAAAAGAAACTAAATTTAAAGATACGGTCGTGTCGATTTTGATCGATAGTTCTGGATCAATGCGCGGCCGATCCATTTCGATCGCGGCGATGTGTGCTGATATTTTGGGCAGAACCCTTGAGCGGTGCTCGGTTAAAGTTGAGATTTTGGGGTTCACGACCAAGGCTTGGCGGGGTGGTCAATCGCGGGAGTTGTGGTTGCAGCGCGGAAAACCGCAGCAACCCGGGCGCCTGAATGATTTGCGGCATATTATTTACAAAGCCGCGGATATGCCCTGGCGTCGTGCAAGGCGAAATTTGGGGCTGATGATGCGCGAGGAGTTGCTCAAGGAAAATATTGATGGTGAAGCGCTACTCTGGGCCTATAACCGTATTCATGGTCGACCCGAGGATCGCAAGATTTTGATGGTAATCTCGGATGGTCTGCCCGTTGATAACAGCACCCTCTTGGTCAATCCGAGTAACTTCCTGGAACAGCATTTAAAGTTCGCCATCGATCAAATTGAAAACACCGAAAGTGTTGAGCTGGTGGCGATTGGTATTGGTCATGATGTCACGCACCATTATGAGCGCGCCGTCACCATTACGGATGCGGAACAACTTGGCGATGCCATGACTGAGCAGTTGGTGGGCTTGTTTGACGAGCAAAAGCCAGGCTCACCGGTTCAAAGGCGGTAATCAGTGTCGAGAGTTATCTTGTTAAAGTTAATCGATCGTTATGGTCGTCGGTATCCTGAAGAAGCCGACGTCATTGCGTCCTTCGAGGACTTTGTTCGCAGTCATGAAAATTGCTTTGAACGCTCCCTCACGGTGGGACACGTGACAGGATCGGCCTGGATTGTAGACCAGCCCCATAAGCACTGTTTGTTGACCCACCATCGCAAACTCGACCGGTGGTTGCAGTTAGGTGGCCATGCGGACGGCGATGACGATATTGCGCGGGTTGCGACCCGGGAAGCCTATGAAGAGTCTGGTCTTGAAGCGCTGCAGCTCGTGAGTTCTGAGATTTTTGATCTGGATGTGCATTTGATTCCTGAACGCGGTAATGAGCCTGCGCATTACCACTATGATGTTCGTTATCTGTTTGAGTGCGCTGGGGATCCGGCTTTAACAGTCAGCGAGGAGTCGAATGAGCTAGCTTGGGCTGCGCTGTCAGCAATTGAGACCTACACGAGCGAGGATTCTATTTTAAGAATGGTTCGAAAAACGGGTTAACCCGCCAGCCGACTCACCTTTCGTCATAAAGATGACAGGCAACCTGATGATCCGAGGCGATCAGTCGAGATTCGGGCGTCACAGATTTACATTGGGGCATAACCTCAGGACAGCGGTCGGCAAATCGGCACCCGGGGCCCATATTGATCGGCGAGGTAATCTCACCCGTCAGCTCGGCACTTGGCCGAGTGCGCTCAAGAACTGGGTCTGCTTCCGGGTTGGATTGAATCAGCAGTCGGGTGTAAGGATGTTTAGGCTCGAAGAAAACAGCGTCCGATGGACCGCTCTCAACGAGCGTTCCCAAATACATAACGGCCATTCGATCGGAGATATAACGCACCATCGAGAGGTCATGGGCAATAAATAA
>Ga0209374_1001095_pt1 | contig 27638 bp, 29 predicted proteins | sample SaaInlLV_DNA_10m_FD_184683 | JGI IMG/M metagenome (GOLD analysis project Ga0209374, IMG submission 184683) | Marine microbial communities from expanding oxygen minimum zones in the Saanich Inlet - SI075_LV_DNA_10m (SPAdes) (version 2) | ecosystem: Environmental > Aquatic > Marine > Unclassified ... | reverse complement strand
GTTGAAACCCCCTATGATGAAATTGTTTCTTGGTTTTTTAACACTAGTGATGATTTTGAAATTTTAGATGATATTCAAGAAAAAGACTATAAAATCATTCTTGAAAAAGTAAAACCATTATCTAATTTTATAAAAAAATTTAAAGAAGATTTACAACCTAATGAAGTATACTTTTGGCAAGAATTTGTTTTATGGTCATTAGTGGAGTACAAGAAATTAAATAAATATAGATATGCTGAAGGAATTCAGTTTAAAGATCCATATGGAAGTTTTATTAGTGGGCTATAGTTAGTTATCGACTCCTTCTACCCATCCTATTATCTCTCATTTCTACCATTTTTTTTCTAATGTTGGAGGTGTATTCGTTTTTTGTAATATTCTCTCCTTTTTCTGGAGCAGTAATGGTTATATTTTCTTTTGGGTTTAAAACAATTTCAGAACATAATAAAGTTGTATTTCCTGCACTTACTTCCAATATTAAACCAGGAAGACCTCCATATTCCGCTGGGCCCTGTGCAATAGGAATTTGAGGTGTATACCAAGCCTCAATAATAATTAAAGGCTCTTCATTTTGTGTAGTTTCATCAGTTTTTTGTCTAAGGTCACTCCAAGAAAAATCAAACCAGTTTAAATCAGACTTTGGAATCATCGCTGCCGCTTTATAGCAGGTATAATTGCCAATGATTTTTGTTTCTGTTCCTAAATTCCATTCAATTTTTAATAATTTATCTTTAACTAAAAATCGTTTACCATAAAATTCTTGACTTTGTGTTAATTCATTTTTTTTAATGTTTTTATACAAATCACCCCTAGAAAAATATCCTCCCCAGGAATCTGTTGCACCAGAAATTGCATCAATTTTTTCTTCTTCGACAAACGTGGATTCTTGCATGTTAAAACTTAAGATATATTTTTTTTCTAATCTATTCTTAAGACGATTTTGTATTTGTTTTTTTTGCGCTTCACTCATTCTAGCTCCCCAATTTCCCAATTCCATTTTTGATTTTGAGAAATAATATGCTTTACCTTGAAAACTTTGTGTGCTTCCTTGGATTGTAAAAAAAAATATAAATAGAGGAGTTAGTGTTTTAATGATAGATAATTTCATAATAAAGTATTTCTTTAAAGCTAAATAAAAAATAAAATATATTTATTGGTTTTTGTTTTTTTTAGGAAAAGATTAACATCAATTTAAAATAAAATAAATTGACTTAAACAGCTTGTTTTCAGGAAATTATATTTTTCACAGAAGTGGTAGTTTTGTCTACCTATAATCATTTTGTCTAGTGTTTGGAAAAATGATTAGAGTACTTTTGTTAGAGCTTATTGAAATTAATTTTTTAATTTTATAGTTCCAAATATATTTGCATCAATCCATCCACGGTTTTTATTATCTCCATTAACAATAACAGAGCCAAAAAAGTTTTCTCGAAGCTCACTTTTATCATTATCACAATAAGCAATTGCAAATCCAATTTTTTTATTGGATAATAAATTTAAAGAGGTTTGATCTCCATTTAAGGTATAAGTATCTGGATAAAGATAAATTTTAAATTCCCATACAGATGTATTAGATCCTCCAATAGTCATTTTAGATTCAATATGATCATTGAAAAGTCTAGGAGTATCTTTTGCATCTAAATCAACTACATCACCATTTAAACCAACATGATAAGCAAATGCGTTATGATTAAATTGATGATTACCACCACTATTGTCCTCATCTATAAATATTTCTACACAATCATCATCCCACCATCGCTCTAAAGGGTTCTTAATTTTATCAATTAAAACATCATCTTTAATTTCCGCTAAAACATATAATGCCTCTTTGGACCATGATAATTTATACCTCCCTGTAAAATCTAGTGAATCTACTTGTTCTCCAATCCATAGTTGATTAATGGGCATCCATGAAGATTTTTTCCAAGTTTTTTCATTTGCAATTCCATCGATGATGATAGAATCTATATTTTTAGTAACTGAAATTTCTTGTTGATTGTCTTTACTTTTATTCCCTTTTTTTATTTGTTCTTGATTATAGTCTTTACAATTTAATAGTGAAAAAATCAAACTGGATAATATTACTAACTTTTTAAGTTTCATTATTTTTTAATTTTTCAGCAAACCTTTTGGAAATGATACGATGCTTTCATGACCATTTTCTCCAACTGAAGCAATACCAAAGAAAAAGTTATCAACCACAATTCCTTCAAGTGTAAATTCTGTTATTTTTTCAACATATTTGAAATGATCCCAGGTTGGAGAGGTAGTATCTCTCCAGTATATTTTATATCCTTTTGCACCTTCAACTGCATCCCATTTAAAAGAAACAGCAGGTTTTACAGCTCCACCAATTTTAACATTTTTTGGAGCTGGAGGAGCCCACGCTATACTCGCTAAATTTATGGCATTAACAGCGGTTAGTTTTTTTGCATAATCAAAATTCACAAACTTTAATTTGTCCCCATATTCAATTTTGTCTTCATTACGTATATCTTGGTGTTGTTGTGTATAGTTTTCATGCATTTCCATAATTCTAATTCCAGCAAATCCCTCATCATTAAAAGGTCTATGATGTCCTCCTCTTCCAAAACGGTCTAATCGATAAATCATTTTTGGATTCATTTCTGGCATATATGTTTTTGTAGTTTTATGAATAAATCGAGCTAATTGTCTAGAAATACCATCAACTTCTCCGCCATAAAAACGTCTTGCGTTTCTTTGTTTTGTTGTTTCTGTTATGGGTGTTGGTTCAGAAAATATTCTGAAAGTTCTGTTATCAATAATTCCGTCTACGCCTTTAATATTACCAATCATATCATTATTCATAATTCCAATAATTTCCCATCCTTTTTCCTTAGCATATTTAGCCAATCCACGACCACCAAATAGACCTTGTTCTTCGCCAGATAATCCAACATAAATAATACTATTTTCAAAAGTATATTTAGATAAGACTCTTGCTGCCTCAATAGTTCCAGCCATACCAGAAGCATTGTCATTAGCACCAGGAGAATCAGAGCTAAAATCATTTGGGTCAGAAACTCTTGAATCTATATCACCACTCATAATAATATATCGATTTGGATACTTACTACCTTTTTGAATGGCTACAACATTTACAATCATTACATCCCGAACAATCCTTTTTTTATTTTTTTTGACCAAATCTTTTTGATATTGGACACTTAAACAATCCCCACAGTTTTTAGAAATTTCTTCAAATTCAGATTTAATCCACCTTCTTGCAGCACCAATCCCTCTGGTGTCAGAGATGGTATCACTTAATGTATGTCTAGTTCCAAAATTAGCAAGTTTGGTAATGTCTTTTTTAATTCTCTCTGTTTTAACATTCTTTACAATATCATAAATTCTTGTATCAGTTTGTGCATTTGTAATACTAGCAATTAGTATGATTAAAAAAGTGATTTTTTTCATTGGGTTTTATTTGAGATTTTTAAATATACAATTTTGAAAATAATAATGATTGAAATGTTTTTTGCAATTTTTTATGTAAGTATTAAAATTCTAAATACATAATGTAATTTGGATTAGAATGAGTTTTAGAGACAGTAAAATTTGCTTCCCCTACAATCTCGAATCCTACCTTTTTATAAAATTTGATAGCTCTAAAGTTCTTAATCCAAACTTCTAACCAAATACCAGATTGTTCTTTTTTCTTTGCTAGTTCTGTATTAAACTTCATAAGTTTTAATCCTATTTCTAAACCATAAAATTCTTTTAATAAATATAAACGTTCCATCTTAGTGACTTGTGAATCAGATATGTGATTAGTTGGATAGTTAAAGATGATTTTTGAATATCCAGCCACCTTTGATTTATGAAATATGAGATAATATTCAAAATTGGGATTAATGATTTCTTTTTTAAAATTCTCAATACTAAAGTTGGCTTCAATGTATGAGGAGATATCATCTTTGGGAGCACTATGTCCATGAGCAGGAATAAATGACTCTGTACTTAATGAGGCTAATAAATGTAGATCTTTAGTTGTAGCTTTTCTAATATCAATCATCTGCTTAATAATATCTGTAACAAATTCAAAAATATAAATTTAATTTTCGAATTTTTTAAAGTTTATAAATAAAAAGCCTCTTTGTTAATACAAAGAGGCTATAAGTTTAGAATTTTTTTTTATAACTTATTTTATTAAGTCATAACTACGTTTAATAAAGTTAGTCAATTCTTCACCGTGTAATAGGTTTTGAGATAATTTAGCTAAATCAAAAGATTGAGAAATTAAACGATCACGTTTTTTTGCAGTTTTGGTGTTTAAAATTTCACCAACAAGTTCATGATTTGTATTTACTACTAAATTATACATTTCTGGAAGATTTCCCATGCCCATCATTCCACCACCACCAGAAGCACTCATTTCCTTCATTCTTCTCATAAACTCTGGAACAGTAATTATGAAAGGAGATGCATTTGAATCCATAGCTTCTAATTGAACTGTATAGGTTTGCTTTGGGACTGCATTTTCAATCATAGGCTTAAGTGTTTCCTTTTCTTCATCAGATAGTTTAGAAATAACAGTGTCGTCTTTCTTAATTAAATTATCAATGTGGTCTGCATCAACTCTAGTGAACTTTACTTTATCATTTGAGGTCTCTAATTTCTGCATCAAATGAGATATGATAGGAGAGTCAAGTAATAATACTTCATAACCTTTGTCTTTTGCAGATTGAATATAACTATGCTGTGCATCTTTATTTGCGGCATATAAAATAATTTGATTTCCGTCTTTATCAGTTTGTGCATCTTTAGTTTTCTCAAGAAACTCCTGAAAAGTAAAGAAAGAATCATCTACAGTTGGATACAAAGCAAATTTTTGAGCCTTGTCAAAAAATTTATCTTCTGACAACATCCCGTACTCTATAATTACCTTAATATCATTCCATTTTGATTCAAAATCTTCACGATTATTTTTAAAAAGTGAAGCTAATTTATCACCTACTTTTTTGGTTATATATCCAGAAATCTTTTTTACAGCACCATCCGCTTGAAGATAGGAACGAGAAACGTTTAAAGGAATGTCTGGAGAATCTATTACACCTTTTAACATTTGTAAAAAGTCGGGTACGATTCCCTCAACATTGTCAGTTACAAAAACTTGATTTTGGTATAATTGAATTTTATCTTTTTGCATATCCATACTCGGACTTAACTTAGGAAAGAATAAAATCCCTGTTAAGTTAAATGGATAGTCTACATTTAGATGAATATGAAATAATGATTCTTCGAATTGCGTTGGATACAATTCTCTGTAAAAATTAGTATAGTCTTCAGATTTTAAATCTGCAGGTTTTTTTGTCCAAGCTGGATCTGTATTGTTGATGATTTTATCTACAGTTATTTGTTTGTGAGCTTCTGTAGTTTCTTTTCCATCTTTATCTTTAGTGGTTTTTGGAGTAAATTCAGGATCATTTATTTCTTCAGTTCCAAATTTAATAGGCACTTGGTTAAAACGATTGTATTTGTTTAAAAGTTCAGAAATTTTAGATTCTTCTAAAAATTCAGTAGAGTCTTCAGCAATATGTAAAATGATCTCTGTTCCTCTATCAGACTTATCATGTTCTACAAGCGTATACTCTGGAGATCCGTCACAAGACCAGTGAGCTGCAGGTTCATCTTTAAAAGACTTGGTGATAATATCAACTTTATCTGCTACCATGAAAGCAGAGTAGAAACCAAGTCCAAAATGACCAATAATTCCAGCTTCATTGTCTTTGTATTTATCTAAAAATTCTTCAGCCCCAGAAAATGCGATTTGATTGATGTATTTTTCTACCTCATCTGCAGTCATTCCTAACCCCTGGTCTTTTATACTTAGAGTTTTCGCTTTTTTATCTAAACTGATTTCAATTTTAGCATCGCCTAATTCTATTTTTGCTTCACCAATTGAAATCAAGTGTTTAAGTTTAGAGGTTGCATCTGTTCCATTAGATATAAGTTCACGTAAAAATATTTCGTGATCAGAATACAAGAACTTTTTAATTAATGGAAAGATGTTTTCTACCGATACATTAATATTTCCTTTACTCATAATTATGTGATTTAAGTTTTATAAATTCATAAAGCTTTATTTCAAAAAAAATACCAAAGGTGTTATTGTGACAAGATGGCATAGTTAACATAATCTCTTATACATGTCAACATACTTTAAATTAGTATTTTTGCTATCTTTATAATTCACTATTAACAATAAATTAAACCTAATATATGTACAATTCTAAAATTACCGGACTTGGGTATTTTGTACCTGAAAATGTGGTAACAAATGATGATTTGAAACAATGGATGGATACAAGTGATGAATGGATACAGGAAAGGACTGGTATCAAGGAGCGAAGGTGGATTGATCCAGCTACTGGAGAAACAACTTCAACAATGGCTGCTAAAGCTGCAAAAATTGCAATTGAAAGAGCTAATTTAACCAAAGACGATATTGATTTTATTGTTTTTGCCACTTTAAGTCCCGATATGTATTTTCCTGGTGGAGGAGTAAGAGTTCAGGATATGCTAGATATGCCAACAATTGGTGCTTTAGATGTTAGAAATCAATGTTCTGGTTTTATTTATTCATTATCTGTTGCAGATCAGTTTATAAAAACAGGAATGTATAAAAATATTTTAGTAATTGGTGCAGAAAACCATTCTGGAGGTTTAGAACGTTCTACTAGAGGTAGAAATGTGACTGTTATATTTGGAGATGGAGCAGGAGCTGCAGTATTATCAAGAAGTGAAGAGAGTGGAAAGGGAATTTTATCATCTCATCTCCATTCTGAAGGTAAATATGCCAAGGAATTGGCATTAGAAGGCCCCTCCACCAGTCGTTGGGTTCCTGAAATTATTGCAGAGAACAATCCAGATGACGAGTCATATTACCCTTACATGAATGGACAGTTTGTTTTTAAAAATGCCGTTGTTAGATTTTCAGAGGCAATTATTGAGGGTTTAGAGGCTAATGGACTTCAAAAAGAAGATATAAATATGTTAATTCCTCATCAAGCCAACTTAAGAATAGCACAATTCATTCAGCGTAAGTTTCAATTGAATGATGATCAGGTTTATAACAATATTATGAATTATGGGAATACTACAGCAGCTTCAGTAATAATAGCATTAACAGAGGCTTGGGAAAAAGGTAAAATTAATGACGGTGACTTGGTCGTTTTGGCAGCTTTTGGAAGTGGTTTTACTTGGGGGAGTGTTATGGTTCGTTGGTAATATTATAGAATGGGAAAAAAAACATTAGTTCTGGGTGTTTCGTTAAAAGAAGCAAGATATTCAAATAAAGTTGTTCATAAATTAGTAGATGATAACCATGAAGTAAGAGCTATTGGCTTCAAAGAGGGATTTGTTGCCAATGTTATTATAGGAATCGAAAAAAAAATATTTAAAAATATCGATACAGTTACCCTGTATCTAAGCCAAGCAAATCAAGTTAGTTTTTATGATTATGTACTGAGCTTAAATCCAGATAGGGTGATTTTCAATCCAGGAACAGAAAATAAAGAATTTCAAGATATTTTAGATCGTAATGGAATTAAAACTGAAATTGCTTGTACCTTAGTTTTATTATCCACTAATCAATACTAATCCCTTAATTATGAAAAATAGATTTATAAGAGTTACTCTAGTAACATTCATTGTTTATATCATATATACTTTTTTCTTTATCGACGATATAATTGATGTTCCCCTGAATGAAAATAGTATTTTAAATGACAGTAAAAATTTAGAAAATAAAATAGACTCAGTTATTCTTGAGAAGGATAGCGTTTTGGAAATCATAAATGAATAGGAAACCTAATAAATTTATTTCCAAAGTTTTATTTTATTGAAATAACTTTACCAGCTTCAGCTAGAATTACAGTATTGAAAATTTCTTCAGCTTCTTTTTTAAATAAAGAGATATCCTTATAACGACTAGAGTAGTGACCTATAATTAACTTTTCAACATTTGCTTTTTTTGCTATTAAGGCAGCTTGTCTAGCTGTAGAATGTCTTGTTTTTTTTGCTAAATCTTCTTTATCAGATAAAAAAGTAGCCTCATGATATAATAAATTAGCTTCTCCGATAATTTCTATGATATCGGGTTTGTATGAGGTGTCACTGCAAAAAGCATAACTCAATGAAGCTTCAGGATCTAGTGTGAGTAATGAGTTTTGTATTGTTTCATTAGAATTTGTTACGAAATCTTTTCCAGCTTTTAAATTGTTATAGTCGCATATTTCAATTTCTTGAACTTCATTAATGGCGTTCATATCTAATTTTCTTGGTTTTTCTTTTTCCTTAAAAAAGAATCCATTTGTATAAATCCTATGGTGAAGTGGGACAGTTTTTATTTCAACTTTTTCATCTTCAAAAATTAATTCACTTTTTTTTGAATTCAGTTCGTGAAAAATTAAATCAAATTTTACATGGGATTTAGAATGTCTCAATTGCAAATTAATCACTTCTCTTATGCCTTGGGGTCCAAAGATATGGAGGTCTTTTTCCCTGTTTAAAATTCCAAAAGTAGAAATTAGTCCAATTAAGCCAAAAAAATGATCTCCATGTAGATGTGAAATAAAAATATGATTTATCCTAGAGAAACCAACTTTGTATTTTCTCATTTGACGCTGAGTACCTTCTCCACAATCAATTAAGAAACATCGAGAATTTATTTCTAAATATTGTGCAGTTGGATATGCATTAACTCTAGGTGTCGCAGAATGACATCCAAGAATTGTTAATTCTATACTCATGATTTTAAAAAATTTTAAAAGTCAATAATTTTATTGCTTTTTTTCAGTCTCTAGAGCCCTAGGTCTCTCTCAATATTCTCCATTTCTAAAATATCTTTGGCTTCTTGAAGTGTTGGAGCTATATTTAGAATTTCAGGAAAATCATTAATATTTATTCCTTTTTTAATGATTATAAACGATTTGTTTTTTGCTTTTAAAACTGAAGCCGTTTTTAAAAAGAAATTAATTTTTTTTTCAATATTTTTGATATTATCAGAAAGTTCTATTATTAAATGATTTGTGTTTATTTTTAGCAATACTGATTCAAGTGGACTCAAAGAGAGATCTTCTACAAAAATTAAATTGTATTCATCATTTTCAGTAACTTTCATGGTTATCTTTTTATCTGTTGTGCTAGTAAATAAATTACAGCCATTCTAACCGCAACACCATTTTCAACTTGATTTAAAATAATTGACTGATCAGAATCAGCAACATCACTTGTGATTTCAACACCTCTGTTAATTGGTCCAGGGTGCATAATAGTAATTTTCTTTCCGAGATTATCTAAGATTTGTTTATTTATCCCAAACAATTGTTTGTATTCCCTTGAAGATGGAAAATAATTGATATCCATTCTTTCGTGTTGAACTCTAAGAACATTTGCAACATCACACCATTCGAGTGCTTTTTTTATATTGGTTTCTACTCCAACCCCTAAACTTTCGATGTATTTTGGAATTAACGTAGTTGGTCCACAAACTTTTATTTCAGCTCCTTGTAATTTTAGCGCAAAAATGTTTGAAAGTGCAACTCTTGAATGTAAAATATCTCCAACAATTACAATTTTTTTCCCTTTAACACTTCCCAGTTTTTCTTTAATCGAATAACTATCTAACAAGGCCTGAGTTGGATGTTCATGGGTGCCATCACCAGCATTAATTATTTTCGCATTAACATGCTTTGATAAAAAAACACCAGCACCTACATTGGGGTGCCTCATTACAACAATGTCAACTTTCATTGCTAAAATGTTATTTACAGTATCAATTAATGATTCACCTTTTTTAACTGAGGATTGATTTGCAGAAAAATTAATAACATCAGCTGACAATCTTTTTTCAGCCAATTCGAAAGATAGTTTTGTTCGTGTACTGTTCTCAAAGAATAGGTTAGCTATAGTTATATCTCTAAGGGATGGGACTTTTTTGATAGGTCTATTAATAACTTCTTTAAAATGATTTGCAGTATCAAAAATAAGGTCGATGTCATTTTTGTTTAGGTATTTAATTCCCAATAAATGTTCTACACTTAGCTGCTTCATAATTATTTGTTATCTATATAAATTGCATCTTTAGAATGTAACTCTTTCCAATGAACAATTACTTTTTCTTCATTAATTGCATCAACCTGTCTTCCTTTATAGGTTGGTTGAATCGGGAGGTGTCTACTAAATCTTCTGTCTATTAGAACTAAAAGCTCTACGTTTAGTGGTCTGCCATAAGACTGAATGGCAGTTAATGCCGCTCTGACACTTCTTCCTGAAAATAAAACATCATCTATTAAAACGACATTCTTATTTTCAATTAAAAAATCTATTTGTGTATTTGTTGCCTCTAATGGTTCCTCTCTTCTTCTAAAATCATCTCTGTAGAAAGTTATATCTAAAAGACCTAGATTTATATTTTTTATCTGATAATCATTTGTTAAAATATTGCCTAAACGATTTGCTAAAAAACTACCCCTAGGTTGAAGTCCAATAAGAACTGTCTCAGAAAAATCATTGTGGTTTTCAATCAGCTGACATGCTAATCGATGAAGGATTATTTCAATTTCTTTTGAGTTTAGTAAAACTTTTTTGCTCATGAGAAATGTTTCAATTTAGCTTAGCTGCTAAATTTAAATACAAAAATACTACAAAAAAAGAGATGAGCAAAAAATTAAGTGCTTCAAATGAATTTCTATGTAATTTCCAGATTGTTAATTAAATTGTTGAAAACAAAAACACACTTCGAAACATAAGCTTCATTTGAATTGTAAATTTATTATATAATTCAAATCACAACTGCGTATGTCATTGTCTAAGTTTGAATCAATGCTAAAAACAAATAGCATTTATTTTTTTGATTTGGTAGAGTTTGAAGAGATTATAGTTCACTACCTAGATACAGGAAAACATTCCCTTGCTAAAAAAGCCGTAAAACTAGGCTTAGAGCAACACCCAACCTCTATAGATTTAAAATTGCTGGATGTTGAAATCCTAATTTTTGATAATAAACTTGAGAAAGCTTCCCAGAAACTTAGAAGGATCCAGCTATTAGCTCCAGCTAATGAGGAGGTTTATATTCAAAAAGCAACTATACTTTCTAAAAACGGTAATCATGAAAAAGCAATTATAAATCTAAAAATTGCGGTTTCACACGCAGATGATAAGGTAGATATTTGGTCTATGATGGGTATGGAATACCTATATCTAGACGATTTTGAAAAAGCTCGATTAAGTTTTGCTAAATGCATAGATGTAGATCATGAAGATTATTCTTCTTTATATAACGTTGTGTATTGCTTTGACATGCAAAAAAATCATGAAAAAGCTATAGTCTTTCTGAATGCTTTTCTGGACAGGAGCCCCTATAGTGAGGTAGCTTGGCATCAATTAGGCCGTCAGTACTTTGTGTTAAAAAGATATAAAGAAGCGCTAACTTGTTTTGATTATGCGGTGTTAATTGACGAATCATTTATTGGTGGATATTTAGAAAAAGCAAAAACACTTGAAAAACTTGGTGAATTTGAAGGAGCTATTAAAAACTACATGCTAACACTAGAGTTAGATGATCCAACTGCTTTCGCATATCTAAGAATAGGAGAGTGTTATCAAAAATTAAAAAGATTAAATACTGCCATAGATTTTTATAAAAAATCAGTTCATGAGGATCCTTTTTTAGATAAAGGCTGGATTTTATTGACTGAAGCTTATTATGAACAAAAAGATTATCAAAAGGCACTGTATTATATTTCCAAAGCCTTAAAAATTGACGATTACAATGTTTTTTATTGGAGAAAGTATTCTGATATAAATATTAAATTAAATTGCTTTAAGGAGGGAATTAAAGGACTTGAGAAATGTTTGGAGTTAAATGACTGTTCGGTAGAAATTTACACTGCTTTATCTGATTTACTAATGTTTGTTGGAGATTTTAAAGCTGCATTTGAAGTATTAATTTTAGCCCAAGATACATACAAAAATACTGCTGAAATCGAATACAGGCTCTCCGGATTATCTCTAGTTTTTAATAATGAAAAAGAAGGGTTAACTCACTTATTAAATGGGTTGAAGATAGATTTTAATATGCATACCATTTTGAAGGATCTTTTTCCTTCTGTATTAGTCAATTCAAAGGTTAAAGAATTACTTTATAATTATAAGAAGGCTATGGAGTAGATGTCTTAGATTTTAACTATTCGTTCTAAAATAAAAAAAACTGAAAAAATCTTTCAGTTTTTTTTATTTGTGAGTGTATTTTTACTTTTTCAAGTATCTTCGTTACTATAAAAAAACTTTATGAAAAGATCGTTAAAAGACTATATTATTATTTCCTTGAAAGGAATGGCTATGGGAGCTGCTGATGTTGTACCTGGAGTTTCTGGTGGAACAATTGCTTTTATCTCAGGGATTTATGAAGAACTTCTTAATTCTATTAGCAGTTTTAATTTAAGTTTATTCTCTGTTTTGAAAAATGAAGGGTTTATGAAAGTTTGGAAGATGGTAAATGGTCGTTTTTTGTTAGCTCTTTTTATTGGGATTTGTATCAGTGTTTTATCCCTAGCAAAGTTGATAGAAAACTTATTAGAAAATCATCCCATACTAATTTGGTCTTTTTTCTTTGGCTTGGTATTAGCTAGTATAATATACATAGCCAAGCAAATAAAAATATGGAATATCAAATGTTATTTATATCTCATTTTTGGATTAATATTTGCATATTACATTACTACATTAAATCCAGTTTTAACACAGAATTCTTCTCCTTGGTTTTTATTTTTAGCAGGTATGATTGCTATTTGTGCTATGATTTTACCTGGTATTTCGGGTTCATTTATTTTGGTGCTTTTAGGAGCGTATAAGCCTATTTTAAATGCAATTAATACAAAGGATTTTTTCAGTATAATTATTTTTATGGCTGGAGCTATTTTAGGATTATTAACTTTTTCTAGGGTCTTGAAATGGCTGTTTTCAAAATATAAAAATTACACCTTGGCACTGTTAATTGGTTTTATAACTGGTTCTTTAAATAAAATTTGGCCATGGAAAGAAACCATTTCGTGGAGAACTAATTCAAAAGGAATTGAGGTTCCATTTAACACAACAAGTGTTTCTCCTTTTTCATTTGATGGTGATTCTAAACTATTAATGGCTGGTTTACTTGCAATAATTGGGTTTAGTCTTATTTTATTATTAGAAAAATTAGCAGTTAAGAAAGAGTAATGTCAAAAGAAAGAAACTTTACAGATAAATTAATTCTTTTTTTTAAAGGAATAATTATGGGAGCGGCTAACAAAGTTCCTGGAGTTTCTGGAGGAACGGTGTCCTTTGTGTTAGGTTTTTATGAGGAATTAATTTATTCATTTCAAAAATTTAATTTAAAAGCTTTTAAATTGATTTTGAATGGTAGATTTAAAAGTTTTCTTAAGTATACAAATTTCCAATTCATTTGCATCATTATTTTAGGAAGTGTATTCAGTTACTTTAGTGTTTCCCTTATTTTAGACTTTTTTTTAAAAAACTTTGAGCTGTATGTCTGGAGTTGGTTTTTCGGAATGATTATTGGCTCTTTATACTATATAGCTAAAGATTTTGGTGATTGGAGTTTTAAAAAAATAATTTTTGTAATTATTGGTATTTTAATTGGCTTAGGAATTAGCTTTCTTACCCCTGCAAAAGAAAACGATAACCTTTGGTTTGTTTTTATTTGCGGTATTATTGGTGTTTCAGGAATGACTCTACCAGGACTATCGGGTTCATTTATTTTAATTTTATTAGGTAACTATGTGTTATTATTGGTAGATTCAGTCAATGTTTTATCAGGGGTTATCAAAGACATATTGTCATTTAATTTTGATTTCTTTAAAGACCCATTAAAAATATATTATTTAAAAATTATTGGAGTTTTTACTGCTGGCTCAGCTTTTGGTTTAGTTTCCTTGTCTCACGTCTTAGGTTATGTTTTAAAACGATGGCATCAATTAGTTACTGCTATAATTATTGGTTTTATAGCAGGATCCTTAGGAATTGTTTGGCCATGGAAGGAGAAAATTTTTAAAATAGAAAATCAAAAATTAATACTAGATCAACAAGGTAATCAAGTAATTGAAAATTATCAACGTTATTTTCCTGAGATTAATGATCTTACAACTTGGTTTGCCATTTTTTATATTTTTTTAGGAATAAGCTTAATATTAGTAATAGATTTTTATGGAAGGAAAATTAAATAACATATTTTTTGGTTTGCTAGGAAAGAATATTTCATATTCTTTTTCTAAGAACTATTTTTCAAAAAAGTTTAGGAATCTTCAGTTGAACCATCATAAATATGTCAATTTTGACATTAAAAAAATACAACACTTTCCAGAAATTTTAAATGAGTTTAAAACATCTCTTAAAGGTTGTAATGTTACTATACCTTTCAAGGAGTCTGTTGTAAACTATTTAGACGAGGTAGATACAATAGCAAGTGAAATAGGAGCTGTGAATACAATAAAGTTTACAAATGATAGGAGGTTAATTGGGTATAATACTGATGTTTTTGGTTTTGAGAATTCTTTAATTTCACTTTTGAAAACTCATCATACCAAAGCTTTAATTTTAGGAACTGGTGGGGCTTCAAAAGCTGTAGCCTATGTTCTTGAAAAATTAAAAATTGATTATTTTAAAGTGTCTAGAAATCCTACAAGGAATTCAGAATTATCCTACACTGATTTATCAGGTAAATTACTAAAAGAATATTCTATAATCATTAATACTTCTCCTTTAGGAACTTATCCAAATATTAATGAAAAGCCAATGATTCCTTATCAATTTCTGACACCTAAACATTTGTTGTATGATTTAATTTATAATCCAGTCGAAACCGCATTTTTAATTGAAGGTAAAAAACGTGGAACTCAAGTAAAAAATGGACTTGAAATGCTTGAGTTACAAGCAGAAGAATCTTGGAGAATATGGAATAAATAGTTTTGAATCATGTTGTGATTCTTTTGTTGTTTAGTGATACATTGCTATCTTTATACTTAATATTATAGGAACCTTAAACATTGTAGATATGTTAGAATCGAATGAAGATAAAATTAACGATAAGAAAACAACCCAATCAAAAGAGGACGCAACTGAACTAACTAATAAAGTTGACATTTCGGAGTCAATTACAGAAGGTGTAGATGGTCAAGAATTAGAAGTTGAGCATGAAGTCACGAAAGCTACTAATACTGAAATAGTAACTGATGAGTTAAAAGCATCTGACACTCAAGAAAAAGTTATTATTGAAAAAGTAGAAAAATCCCAAGATGCTGATATTGTATTGAAAGAGAATCCTGATAAGGTTGAGAAAAATACTGAACAAGAAAAACCTAATAAAGAAGTTGAGGCCATAGCATACGATACCTTAACCCTTGAAGAGCTAACAGTTGCTCTAGAAAATTTAATACATACTCAAAAAATCCAACATATTAAATCCTCTGTGGAAGCAATTAAAAGCGCTTTTAATTTAAAGTTTGGAGCACTTTTAGCAGAGAAAAAATCAGTATTTCTAGCTGAGGGCGGTAATACAATTGATTTTCAATATTCCAGCCCAATAAAGTCTAAATACAATAAGTTACTTTCAGATTATAAAAAACAAAAAGAAATTTATTACTCTAATTTAGAAAAACAATTAAAAGATAATTTAGAAAAAAGAGTTCAAGTAATTGAGGATCTTAAGGTTTTAATAGAAAATGCGGATACAAGTACTATGTATAAGCACTTCAGAGATTTACAGAATTCATGGAGATTAATTGGTCCAGTTCCTAAAACAAAATATAATGATACTTGGAAAATATACCACCATCATGTAGAGCGTTTTTATGATTTATTACATTTGAGTAACGATTTTAGAGATTTAGATTTTAAGAATAATTTAGAGGAAAAATTAAAACTAATTGAAAAAGCAGAATTCTTAGCTGAAATGCAAGATGTCAATGCTGCGTTTAAAGAATTACAAGGTCTACATAAAACTTGGAAAGAAGATATTGGTCCTGTAGCTCGAGAAATGAGAGATGATGTTTGGAATAAATTTAGCGCAGCCACAAAAATCATTCATGATAAAAGGCATGATCATTTTAAAAGTATGAAATCTCAATATGTTGTTATTATTGAAGCAAAAATGCTAGTTATTGATGAAATTCTTTCCTTTGACTCCTCTAAGAATAAGACACATAATGATTGGCAGAAAAGTATAAAAGATATAGATGCGCTAAGAACAAAGTATTTTGATGCCGGTAAATTACCCTATTCAAAAAGTGAATCTATTTGGAAAAAGTTTAAAGAGGCAACCAAGCAATTTAATCGAGAAAAAAATAAGTTTTATAAACAAGAGAAAAACTCTCAACAAGAAAATCTTCAAGCTAAATTAGACCTAATTAAATTAGCAGAATCAATTAAAGACAGTGAAGATTGGGAAACTACGACAAACACATTTAAGAAAATACAATCTGATTGGAAAAAAATAGGACATGTCCCTAGGAAGTTTTCAGATGATATTTGGAATAAATTTAAGACATCTTGTAATTATTATTTTGACCGTTACCACAATCAGAAAAACGCATTAAGTGACGAGCAAAAAGAAATCATAGCCCAAAAAATTGCCTTTGTTGAGGCTCTTAAAGTTGAAGATTACACAACTAAAGATTCTTTAACAATCTTAATGGATAGTTGGAATCAGTTTGGAAGTACACCTAGAGAATCAAAAGCTGTTGATCTCCAATTTAATAGATTTATAGATAGCCTATTATCAAAACTTTCTTTAGACAAAAATGAAATTGTTTTATTGAAATTTAAAAATATTATAAATGGATATCTTGCAAATAATGATAATAGAAAATTAGATTCTGAACTAGTATTTGTTAGAAAAAAAATTGATGAATCAATTCGTGAAATTCAACAATTAGAAAATAATTTAAGTTTTTTCTCTAATGCTTCGGATGATAATCCTATGGTAAAAAACGTTCATAAAAATTTAAATACTTATAAGAACGGATTAAAGGTTTGGAAAGATAAATTAGCTTATTTAAGATCACTAGACTATTAATAAAAAAAAACTCAGACTTTAGTCTGAGTTTTTTTTATTTTAAAATTGATTTAAGCAAAAAGACTATCGATTTTTTCTTTTTCCTCTGCTGCTAAATCAGCATCAATTAAAATTCTTCCACTATGTTCATCGATTGTGATTTTTTTTCTGTTGGCAATCTCTAATTGAATTTGGGGAGGAATAGTAAAGAAAGACCCACCAGAAGCACCACGTTCAATAGATACAACTGCTAGTCCATTTTTTACTTTATTTCTAATTCTTGTATACGCAGTTAACAAGTGATTGTCAATCGAAGCTGAAAACTCTTTTGATTTATCTAATAATAATGTTTCTTCTTTTTCAGTTTCTTTTAAGATAGAATTTAATTCTGCTTTTTTATGATCTAAGTGAACTTGTTGTTTGTCTAGCTTTTCTTTAGTTGTGGATATAACTTCGTTTTTTTGTTCAATTTTAGCTTGAAATTCTTTAATGCGTTTTTCAGATAATTGAATTTCTAATTCTTGATATTCAGTTTCCTTTGCCAAAGAGTCAAATTCTCTGTTATTTCTAACATTTTTTTGTTGCTCTTCATATTTTTTCATTAGTGTAATTGATTCCTCAATGGCTAGTTTCTTGTTATTGATGTCTGTCTCTAAGTTTGAAACATCTTCAGATAAATTAGATACTCTAGTATTTAAACCTGTTACTTCATCTTGTAAATCCTCAACCTCTAATGGTAATTCACCTCTTACATTTCTTATTTCATCTATTCTAGAATCAATTAATTGTAAGTCATAGAGTGCTCTTAACTTTTCTTCTACAGTAACTTCTTTCTTCTTTGCCATGTTTATAAATAATAAATTGGATTTGTACTTTTTTCTGATAAAATGATTGCAAAACTAGTGAATTTTTTTGTAAGATACTCAACCAAAAGGTTTTTTGTAAACTGTTCACTTTCATAATGTCCAACATCGATTAATAAGATTTTTCCTTCAGCTTTAAAAAAATCGTGATACTTAAAATCTGCACTGATATAAACATCTGCTTTTTTGTGTATTGCATCAGCAATGGCAAAACTGCCTGATCCACCCAGAACTGCTACTTTGTTCACTAAATTCCCTGTTGGATTAGAAAAACGAATTCCATTTGTTTTAAAAGTTTTCTTAGTAAACTTTAAAAAATCTTCCTCTTGCATGGGTTTAGGTAAATCTCCGATCATACCCATCCCAGTATTGCCATCCTCTTTAGGGAGTAATATGTTATAGTTTATTAATCCTAATTTCTCACACATTTTTGAACTTACACCAACTTTACTATTGTCTAATGCAGTATGAGTAGCATAAATAGCAATATTATTTTGTATGGCCTTCAAGACTACTTTTTCAACATATGAGTTTCCATTAATCTTTTTCAATCCACTAAATATTATAGGATGAAAACTTACAATTAAGTTGCATTTTTTTTTAATAGCTTCATCGACTGTTTCTTCTAAAGTATCTAAAGTTACCAGAATTCCCTCAACTTCAGTAGTTTCATTACCGATTAATAAACCCACATTATCAAAATCTTCTGCTTGGTTTAATGGAGCAATTTCTTCTAAATAGTCACTTATGTTTTTTATGGTCATATTCATCTTTATTTATTAAGGACTTTCCATTAAAAATTTTATTTTCTAAAATATAATTCTTTGGTAAACATACGATAGTTTAAATATCATTCTCAAAGTTACTATTTTAATTAAAATTATATGAAATACTTCTCTTACTTTTTTTCTATTAGCTAGATTAAAAATAGAAGAAAAATTTTATTGTATTTTCGTATTAATATCACATTTTCAAGGTTTATCATTTAAAAAATAATTTGTGAGTATACTTCGATTTTTATTATTTCCATTTTCTCTATTATATGATTTAGTTACACGCTTTCGTAATTATTTTTATGATGTAGGTTTCTTTAAATCTAAAACTTTTAATATTCCAATTATTGCAGTTGGAAATTTAAGTGTTGGAGGAACTGGAAAGACTCCTCAGATAGAATACTTAATCAGGTTTTTACAAAAAAAATATAAAGTAGGAGTGTTAAGTAGAGGTTATAGTAGAAGAACCAAGGGTTTTATTAAGTTAGAAAACACTCATACATCTGAAGATGTTGGTGATGAGCCTCTACAATATTTTAAAAAATTTCCAAAGATTCTTGTTGCGGTTGACGAAAATCGTGCAAATGGTATTCAAGAGCTTCAGCAAAAACAACCTCTAGATATTGTTTTGTTGGACGATGCATTTCAACACAGAAAAGTAAAGGCAAATTGCTATATTTTATTAACCAAGTATGATGATTTATATACAGATGATTTTTTATTGCCTACCGGGAATCTAAGAGAAAATATAAAAGGAGCAAAAAGAGCACATATTATTGTAGTGACCAAATGTCCTGTAGATCTTTCTTCAGAAAAACAACAAAACATAAAAATAAAATTAAAAGCAACCCAACAACAGCATGTCTTTTTTTCTAATATTAAATATTATAACTCAACTTCAGGCTTCCTCAATATTCCTTTAGAATCTTTGAGTGATTATGAAATATTACTAGTTACTGGTATTGCCAACCCAGCACCATTAGCTTCATTCATAAAAGCTAAGGCGAATAAGGTTCATCACCTAATATATTCAGACCATCATCATTTTTCTTCAAAAGAAATTGATATTATGATAACTAAGTATGCTGCAATAACCTCAGAAAAGAAAATACTTTTAACCACTGAGAAAGATTATATGAGGTTGTCTGGTAAGATCTCTTTTTTAAGTTACCTTGAAATGTCTACTAATTTTATGGAAGGTGATAGTCAGTTTATCGATTCCGTAAAATTATTTTTAAATGAGAGTAATTTATCTGCAAAAGGTCTTGAGTAAATTTTAAAAAAGAGAATAGGTTACCCTATATTTTTCTATTTATGGTTTTTAGGAAATTCAACTAGTATGGTGATTCCTTTTTTTATGTCTTTCCAGTTTTTTTCGTCAAATTGAATGCCAATTACACCACTAGTGCTTACATGGTTAATTGGTTTACTTCCAAATTTGTTAACAAAAGTGTTAATGCCATGGTCATGACTAAAAATTATAGCTGAATCAAAACTATTGTCAAGAGCTCTGATAGTTTTTACGAGATATCCATCACTGAAGTTATACAGCTCTTTTTTGATTTTAAGATTTGAAAGAGGATAGTTGAAATTTTGACAGAATATAACACTGGTGTGAAGTGCTCTGATGGCTACACTTGAAATAAACACATCAGGTTTATTAATTTTTTTAGATAGAAATTTAGATATTAGATGAGCATCTTTAATTCCTCTTTTTTTTAAGGGTCTATCAATGTCGTTGACACCTTGATATTCCCAAGATGATTTTGCATGTCTAACAATGTATAATGTTTTCATCGATTAATCTTTCACATTTTAATCTTTAGGCAAGATAATTATTATTATTTAATATTGTTTATGAAATCCAAAACTATATACTAATCCTAAAGAAACATAGCTTTTGCTAGAGATATTTCCAGACAACTTGAATCCAAAAGCGCCGCCCAAACTTGTTGGTTTTCCTACTGGTACTAGCCCATAAATTCGAATGCGTTTTTTTCTAGATTTAAACCATTTAATATTAGCTTCAAATGGTAATCCAATGTGGTTAGAGTTTATTGAATATGAATCAATATTTAAATCAAACTCATCTTTAAAATCGTTGTAAGAAACACCTATGGATAAACTTGTTGAAGAATTATCTTGTAACCATCTTCTACCATAAAGAAATGCAAATTCAGAGTTTATAGTTTCTTGGACAACTATTGGAAAGAAAATAATTAATCTACCATTTATAACACTGCTTTCACTGAATCTAAAAGTAAGGAGGTCTTTGTTTTTTTGATATATACCAGTAAAATTAACATTTGTAGATATATCGCTATTTAATCTTGCAACCCCAGCACTTGCCTCAAAATATATAATTGGATTGGTTTTTTGCATGGAGTCATTCTGACTCATTATTTGAAAAAAACTCATTAAAAAAAATATGAAAATAAAAACCTTCTTTATCATAGAACACTAAAATACAAGATTACTATTGTAATAATGTAAACTTAAATAATTAAGGTTCTAATCTCTCAATTTCCCATGATAAATCCTCTTTTAGTGAGTAGAGAATTCTATCGTGCATTCTATTGGGTCTTCCTTGCCAAAATTCTATAGATATTGGTTTTACCACAAAACCACCCCAATGAGGAGGTCTTGTGATTTCTTTTCCTTTAAATTTTTCTTCAAATTTTTTAAGATTATTCTCTAAGATATCTCTAGATTTTACAACGGTGCTTTGGTTAGAGGCCCAGGCACCAAGCTTACTTCCCGTTGGTCTAGATTCAAAGTATCCATCTGATGATTTTTGCGATAATTTTTCAGCTTTACCTTTAATGATAATTTGTTGTTCTAGGGATGGCCAAAAAAAAGACAAACAGACTTGATTATTTTCTTGAATGGCTTTTCCTTTTTCTGAATTATAATTTGTGTAAAAAATAAAACCTTCTTCATTGTATTTCTTAAGCAGTACGATTCTACTTTTAGGATAACCATCTTTGCCAATGGTACTAAGAGATACTGCATTTGTTTCTTCTACAGTATTTGATGCATCGGCATTTAAAAACCATTTCTGGAATAATTCTAGAGGATTTTCTGGACAATTACTTTCCAGTAACTCCTGTTTTTCATAGGATTTTCTGTAGTTACTTAAATCTTTTGACATTCATTCATGTTTATATAAAGTAAAAATACGAAGTCTTTTAAGACTCAAAAAAATAATAATAAAAGATTTTAACGATTCGAAGATTTTTTTTGTTGAATTCCAAAATATAAAATGATATACCCTATTAAAACAATGGTGTGAAATAACGTACTATTATTTATTAAATCTGATGCACTTATTTTGGTTATTTGAACAATTGTTCCAAGTGCCATTATTAGAAAGAAAAGCGAAAAATATTGTTCTCTTTTTCCTTTTTTTAAATTGAGTAAATTCATCATAAAAAAGAAAAATAAAATAGGGGTATAATTTCCAATTACAAGTAAAAAATTATCAGTGAAAGGGGTGGCTAAAATAAAAGCTATAAGCTGAATATAACTAGCTATAGTCAATATACTAGCTGTTCTTCCTTTAGTAAAAACTTTGATGGTATAATTGAAAATACAGAAAGTTCCACCCGCAGCAAATATGAAGGTTAAAAGTCTTGGGTAATAACTTTGATGTAAAGGCTCAAAAAAACCATGATTTAGTCCTCCCATAAATGCAGATAGGCCAACAAATAAAATAAAATAACCAAGAAATTTATCAGGAGATTTATTAGTTTTTCCATTTCCTAGTGTTAATCCAGCTAGAAATAGGCAAACCATGGAAAGTGCAAAATCTGATATTGAAACTAATTCTAAAGCATTAATCATTATGGTGTTTTTTAAATAAAATTAACCCAATAAATGTGAAGGCTCCATTTACTACTAGAACAAAGAATTCAAAATCAAATTCAAAATAATTTATTGTTATATAATTGGTCAATAGTGTTAGTATTGGTGCTATAATACAAATGAAAGGAACAGCTTTATCTTTTACTTTAAATTTGGTGAATAATCCAAAAGAATATAATCCTAATAATGGGCCATAAGTGTACCCTGCAAATGTGAATATTTTTGCAATAACACTTTCATCTGCAATAAAATACTTAAAAATTAGAATAACAGCAATAAGTATAACTGAGAATAAAACATGTATTTTTTTTCTAATATTTTCTTGCTTTTGAGTATTTTTTTTCTTGTCTATTTCTAATATATCTATACTAAATGATGTGGTTAATGAAGTCAAAGCTGAATCTGCACTAGAGTATGCTGCAGCTATTAGTCCTAAGAGGAAAAACATTGCAGTAGTCAAGCCTAAAGTTCCTTTGGTGGCTATAATAGGAAATAGTTGATCTTTATGTGCATCTATTCCATTTCGCTGCGCATAATCTGTTAATAAAACTCCTAATGCCAAAAAGAAAAAATTAACAATGACCAAAACAATGGTAAACCAAAACATGTTTTTTTGTGCATCTTTTAAGTTTTTACAGCTTAGATTCTTTTGCATCATATCTTGATCTAAACCTGTCATTACAATGGCTATGAAAGCTCCAGAGAAGAAGCGTTTCCAAAAATAATTTCCAGCTTTATAATCTTCAAAAAAGAAAGTTTTAGATAGTTCACTGTCAGAAACATAATTAAATATATTTGAAATATTCATTTCATCTGAAATGGTATAAATACAAACACCAACTGCAATAAGCATAAACAATGTTTGAAGCGTATCAGTCCATACAATAGTTTTAATTCCTCCTTTAAAAGTATACAACCAAATTAATAAAATAGTAATGGTAACAGTTAGCCAAAATGGAATTCCAAATTCATCAAATAACAGTAATTGTAATACATTAGCAACTAAAAATAATCGAAATGCTGCACCAATAGTCCTAGACAATAAAAAAAATGAAGCTCCTGTTTTGTAGGAGTATCTCCCAAACCTATCTTCTAGATAAGTATAAATAGAGGTTAGATTTAATCGATAATATAGCGGTAGTAAAACTAATCCAATGACAGCATATCCTAAAATATAGCCAAATACCATTTGCATGTAGCTCATACTTTGATTTTCTACCCAGCCAGGTACTGAAATAAAGGTGACGCCTGATAGAGAGGCACCTATCATACCAAATGCTACTAAATACCATGGAGATGAATTATTAGCTTTAAAAAATGTATTGTTGTTTGCCTTTCTACCTGTAATAAATGAAATAATTAGTAATACACTAAAATATCCAACAATTAAGAGTAATATATGTAAAGGTTTCATTGTTATGCTAATTCTGTTAATGAATACGAATATATGTTTTTTAGTTTTTAGAAAGTAGAAAATTATCAAAAGACTAAAAACATAATTATACGATTATCTTTTCAGTTTTTTATGAATTCGTCATTCATAATTTGTAATTTTACTTCCATGGAATTTTCATCAAAACTTCTTGAAAATGCAGTTAATGAAGTAGCACGTCTGCCAGGTATTGGTAAAAGAACTGCGTTACGTTTAGTATTACACTTATTAAAACAGCCTACTGAAAACACCAATTACCTAACAGAATCTCTTAAGGTCTTAAGGACAGAAGTTAAAACTTGTGAGAAGTGTCATAATATATCTGATACTATATTATGTGAAATATGTAATAACCCTAAAAGAGACTCTTCAGTTGTTTGTGTTGTTGAAGATATACGGGATGTTATGGCCATTGAAAACACCTCCCAATTTAGAGGTTTGTATCATGTTTTAGGAGGTAAAATTTCACCTATTGAAGGTATAGGTCCTCAAAACTTAGAGATAGAAAGTTTGATAGAAAAAGTAAAAAATAATGAAATTAAAGAATTAATTTTTGCATTGAGTTCAACTATGGAAGGTGATACAACTAACTTTTATATATTCAAACAAATTGAAAAGTTTGGGGTGGCAACCTCAACTATTGCTCGTGGTATATCTGTTGGTGATGAATTAGAATATGCAGATGAAGTTACTTTGGGAAGAAGTATTGTAAATCGAATACCTTTTGAGCAAAGTATGAAGTTATAAAAAATAACTATTGGTGAAATTTAAACTCAAACATCAGTTCTATGTAGAATTAATTTTCCCAGTTATTTTTTTTTCGAATGTTCTTGTAAAGTTTAATACCTAACATCATTAATATTCCAAATAGAACAATTCCAACAACTCCCCAGACCCAAGAAATTGCACTTTTTAAGACTACTAAAAATACAATTGCAAATAATAAAATAGTAGCTACTTCATTCCAGATTCTTAATCTAAATGATGTAAACTTTACGATGTTTCTTTGCTGTTGATTAAATATTTTCTGACATCCTGCATGGTAAAAATACAATGCTAAAACAAATGATAGTTTTACATGCATCCAAGGCATTAGTAGATAAGAGGGTTCTAAATAAAGCATCCAAAAGGCAAATAAACTTGCCAAAACTGCAGATGGCCAGGTAATAATATACCAAAGGCGCTTACTCATGATTTTGTATTGAGTTTGTAAAACACCTTTAGCTGGTTCCTCTTTTTCGTCTGCTTCAGCGAAGTAAATAAACAATCTAACAATATAAAATAATCCAGCAAACCAAGTGACTACAAAAATAATATGCAGTGCTTTTATATATGAAATATCCATTTTTTATAATTTAGATTTAAAGGTTGTAAATGGCGAATGATTACCAATATATTATTTATTTCCCCAATCATTTATCCAATTTACCATAACATCTACCCAGTCATCATTATCATTCATACAAGGAATGTGTTTGTAATCTGTTCCACCGGCTTCTAAAAAATCTTCTTTTCCTTCCATCGCAATTTCCTCTAAAGTTTCTAAACAATCAGAAACAAATGCCGGAGTAATAACAGCCACTTTCTTTTTTCCTAGTTTTGGAAATTTTTCTAATTCAAAATCGGTGTATGGTTTAAGCCAAGGATCTTTTAATAAACGAGATTGAAAAGAATTACTGTAGGTTCCTTCTTCTAGCTCTAGATTTTTTACAATTCCTTTAGTAGTTTCAAAACACTGATGCCTATAACACGTATGATGTGCTACAGAATTACGCTCACAACAACTTCCATCTAATTTACAATGGTTATTTGTAGGGTCTGACTTTCTGATGTGTCTTTCGGGGATTCCATGATAAGAAAACAATACATGATCATATTCAAAATCATCTAAATGGTTTTTGATATTATCGCTCATTGCTTTAATGTATTCTGGTTTATTGTAAAAAGTTGGTAGAATATCCATAGTTACATTCGGGTACTGTTCTGCCACAATTTGCTCTGCTTTTACAGTTACTGTTTCGTAAGAAGACATTGCGTAGTGAGGGTATAATGGCACTAGTAAAATTTCATCAACACCTTGCTCAGTAAGTTCTTTAAACCCTTTTTCCATGCTCATAGAACCATATCTCATAGCTAAGCTTACAGGAACTTCAACTTTTTTTGTAACTTTTTTAGAAAATCGTTCGGAAATTACTACCAACGGAGATCCTTCATCCCACCAGATTTTTTTGTATGCGGCTCCAGATTTTTTTGGTCTAATTTGTAAAATAATTCCTTTTATGAGTAAATAACGTTTCCAATAGGCTACATCAATTACGCGTTCGTCCATTAAAAACTCTCCCAAATAACGTTTAACATCTTTGGTTTCTGTTGTATCTGGTGATCCTAAATTAATAAGTAAAACTCCTTTCATTCTTATGCTGAATTTATTTCAGTAAATATTAAGTTAATTGTGTTATTTCAATTGATTTGTTATTTCATACAAAGCAATACCTAAACTATGAATTACATTCATAGAAGAGTTTCTGCCATACATGGGTATTGAAATACTATAATCTATGTGATCTATATTTTTAATCCCATGTCTTTCGCTTCCCAAAAGTAAAACGATTTTTTCGTGATTCTTAAAATTAAAATTCTGAATATCGATACTTTTATCAGTAATTTCTATTCCAATAATTGTATTTCCTTCCTCTTTTAATTGTTGAATGGTATTGTTAAAACTAGTATAAGTAGAATGCGTTATTTGATTAACAGTATTTCTGGCGGTTCTTTTTACATTGCTGTTATCTGTTGCTGGAGAACTTTCATGTAAATATATTTTTGAAACACCAAAACTTTCTGCAATACGAAAACACATTCCAATATTTTCTGGAGTTCTAATAGCATCACATACAATAGTGATTGGAAATTGTTGTTGCTGGTTTTGAATGTCGTTATGGCTTAATTGTTTCAAATTTTTTTGTATTGAGCTGCTGTTTAAAAAATGGTGCTAGTTAATTATTTAGCGACATTACATATTTCTTTGGTGTCGTACCAAATTTCTTCTTAAAAGCAGCTATGAAATGACTGGATGTGCTATAGCCTACCTTTAGACCTACCTCATTAACATTGTGCTGATTGCTCTCTAAAAGACGTCTTGCGTGTTCCATTTTATAATCAAATAAAAAACTAAATACAGTATCTCCATAAATCTGTTTAAAGCCTTCTTTTAATTTTTTAATATTAAGCCCAATTTCATTTGCTAATTCTTGTAAGCTTGGTGGTTCCGCCATATTAGCAATGATGATATCTTTTGCTTTTCTAATTTTCAGTACATTTTGTTCATCAACTAAAAATGGACAATATTCTCCTAAATTAGATTCATCTTTCTGAAAATGAAGGCTTAATAATTCATAAATTTTCCCTTTTATATACAAATCTCTAATTGAGCTATTAATACTTGAATTAATTATTTGATTTAAAACAAGTAAAACCATTGGTTTTATTTCTACATCATCATAGTATTTTTTATTGCTATTTTCTTCACTTAAAAAAGGAATATAACTAGCTTCTTTAGAAAATAAAGAATGAAACTTTTCAATTGAAATTAGAAGAGATACTAAAACAGTTTTTGGGTATATTTCTAGGTT
>Ga0209374_1001073_pt1 | contig 28076 bp, 24 predicted proteins | sample SaaInlLV_DNA_10m_FD_184683 | JGI IMG/M metagenome (GOLD analysis project Ga0209374, IMG submission 184683) | Marine microbial communities from expanding oxygen minimum zones in the Saanich Inlet - SI075_LV_DNA_10m (SPAdes) (version 2) | ecosystem: Environmental > Aquatic > Marine > Unclassified ... | reverse complement strand
TTCAGTTGTTGCCAAAGTTGGCGCAGGCGGCAAAATCTGTATCTACACACACAGCGCAACACAACTCATCATCGACACCAACGGATACTTCCCCACGGGCTAACCAGAATTCTCTCAGCTCGAACACATTGAATTGCCGTCATTCTGAACACCAGGTAACACCTCGGAGTTGATCAGCAGCCAGCGGCCAACAGACACTCCACCGTCGCAAACACGACATGCATAGCCGCTGTTCCCCGTCGTACATCGCCGCAAAATCAATCATTAATCTTGTCTTGAATCGCTTCGGGTTTCATGCGTGCTGGTTGGTTTGAGTCCCTGACGGAATTGCAGGGACGGTTTGTCGGTAGTGGTTGGTTTCGAACTCGGCGGGTGGGATGCGGCCGAGGTCGTGGAAGATGCGTCGGTGGTTGAACTAGTCGACCCATTCGAGCGTCGCGAGTTCGAGGTCATCGAGCCCGCGCCAAGGTCCCTTGTTCCGGACGAGTTCGGTCTTGTAGAGCCCATTGATTGTCTCAGCGAGCGCGTTGTCGTAGCTGTCGCTGCGTGACCCAACTGAGTTCACGACGCCGTCCTCGGCGAGACGTTCGGTGTAGCGAATGCTGAGATATTGAACGCCGCGGTCGCTGTGATGAACGAGCTGATCGAGATCTGCGCCGTCGCGTTGTCTGGACCAGATGGCTTGCTCGAGGGCGTCGAGCGCGAGGTCGGTCTTGAGTGAACGAGAGGCTTGCCAGCCAACGATGCGGCGTGAGAACACGTCGGTGATGAACGCGACGTAGACGAACCCAGACCACGTGCGCACGTAGGTGAGGTCTGCGACCCAGAGCCGGTCGGGTGCCGGCGCTGCGAACTTGCGATCGACCAGATCCCGCGGCCGATCCGCCGCGTCGTCGGCGAACGTCGTGCGGACGGGTTTGCCGCGAACAGCGCCACGTAGACCGAGGTCGCGCATCAACCGCTCGATGGTGCAGCGAGCGACCTTGTGGCCTTCGCGGTTGAGTTGCGCCCACACTTTCGCGGCGCCGTAGACCCCGAAGTTCTCGCGATGTACCCGCTCGATCATTGGCCACAACTCGGCGTCGCGCAGGGCGCGTGCCGACGGCTGGCGTTGTTTGGCTGCCCAGTAGGTGCGTGGGGCGATCTGCAACGCTCTGCAGATCGGCTCGACTCCGAAACGCTCCCGGTGGGCATCGAAGTACGCGATCACTTCTTGGTTCGACCGTCGAGCTCGGCCGCGAAGAAAACCGACGCCGACTTCAAGGTCTCGTTCGCTCGGCGAAGCTCTTTCACCTCACGCTCGAGTTCTTTCACCCGCTCGCGTTCATCGCTCGTCAACCCCGGCCGATGACCGGCATCGGTCTCAGCGCGGCGAACCCAGATCCATAGCGACTCGTGATGCACGCCAAGCTTGGCGCCGATCTCGTTGATCGCTTTCCACTGCGACGGGTACTCGTGCTGGTGCTCGAAAACCATGCGCACCGCACGCTCTTTCAGCTCCGGCGGATACCGCCTCAACCTCTTTGACATGACTCCATCCTCTCAAGGATCAGAGCACGCAACTTTCCCGGAGCGATTCATCTCGCAGCGTTATTTGGTTCCTCCACGTATGTCGAGCCCGAAGTCTTTTGTGCACTTCCAGCTGCCATCACGATGCCCAACCGGCCGCAAGGCGGGGTAGGGGCGGATCGTTGATATTTGGATGCGCCACCGAGAGTTCCAAAGTGTCCCATGAGGGAGAAAAGCGACAGAGATGAGCAATCCCTGATTAGGCTTTTTGACATCCCGAGAAAAGAACGCCGACGGCCGCTCTGCTGCCTCCAAAGAGGGCCTTACGCGAAGCTTAGGTGAGACGTGCGACCAACTCGGTGAGGGGTGCACGGAAGTCTCGCAGCGGCTCTTTGCCCGCAGCCTTCCAGGCAGCGTTGTCGAGCACGCTGTTCGCTGGCCGTGGTGCTGGACGAGGCGGATCCAGATCGGCAGTGGCAATCGGCGACACTCGCCCGCGTTGGTGGCCCGCTGCTTCCAGAATGTCGCCGACAAACTCGAACCATGAAACGGCGCCACCATTGGTGAGATGGAAGGTGCCCGCCCGCCGCTCGAGAGCGAGGGTGCGCAGCGCGGGCGCGAGGTCGGCCGTAAAGCTCGGGTGGCCGCGCTGGTCATCGACAAAAGCGAGTGGCGTATCTCCCGCAGCCAGACGCAGGATGAGCTTCACCATGTTGTCTCCGTACTCGCCGCAGACCCACGATGTGCGGGCGATCGATGCAGCCGAACCGGCTGCGATTTCTCCGGCGAGCTTCGTGCGTCCGTACACCGACTGCGGGTTCGTTTCGTCGGTCTCGAGGTAGGGACGGTCGAGCGTGCCGTCGAAGACATAGTCGGTGCTGACGTGCACGAGGTGTGCACCGAATTTCTCGCAAGCGGCGCTCACGATTCCAACAGCGGTTCCATTCACTGCCTGGGCGATATCGACGTTGGTCTCGCATGCATCGACTGCTGTGTAGGCGGCGGCATTGATCACCGCATCCGGAAGGTGCTGAGCAAGGAACGCGTCGACGGCAGCGGCATCGGTGATGTCCACATCGCTCCGGTCCGCCGCAACCACGTCGTCGCCCATCTCGATGCAATGTTGCACGAGTTCCACCCCGAGCTGACCGGCTGCGCCGGTGATCAACACCTTCATCGACGACTCATTCGGCAACCGTGACGACAGGCAACGGGCCGATGCCGCGGAAGTAGTCGAGGATGGGCTTCGACGAATCGTTGAGCCGCAGGATGGACTTGCCGTTGAAGTTCTCGCCGCGTACGTCGAGTTGGTACGTCGCCAACCCTGTCGCGAACGCCTTGCGCAACGTGCCTGCCGCAGCGATTGGGTCAAGGCCAGCATCGATGCGAACCGAGCTGCTGACCGCGTCAATCAGCTCCGACGCGAGAAACGGATCGGACTGCAGTTCGGTCATGGTGGCGTCAACGATCGTGGAAATAAACGCCTGCTGCCGCTGAATCCGCCCGAGGTCAGCAGTGGGGTCTTTGCGCCAGTTTCCGTCGCGGAACTCTTCATAGTTACGGCTCCGTGCGTACGCCAGCGCCTGTACCCCGTCAAGCCGGTTACATCCCGGCTCCTGAGCCAGTCCGGAGTTGAGATCGCGTGTGACGTACTCGAAGCAGATGGTGGCACCGCCGACGGCGTCAACGAGCTCCTTGAAACTGAAGAAGTCAATGTCGACCACATGGTTGATCGGGATCCCGAGTTCTTGGGTCACCGTGGCAGCGAGCACGTCGGCACCGTCGTTGTACGCCGAGTTGATGCGATCCTGCTTGCCAGACCCGGCGATGGTGACCAAGAGGTCGCGCGGGATGCTCATCAGTGCCGCACCGTTGCCGTCCTTTTCTTGACGGAGCACCATGATGGTGTCGCTGCGACGGCCCTGCACCGCACTGGTGTCGCCGATACCGCCGAAGTCGGGTGCATTCGGGTCCGAACCCTCTCGCGAGTCCGAACCAATGAGGAGATAGTTGACCGCAGGCCCCTCGACGGCGACCAAGATGTCCTCAAGCCCCTCGATCCGCTCAACATTTGCCGTGCGGTCGTCCGCGGCGCGAATCACGCCTGCCGCGCCAACAGCCGCAGTGAGGAGGGCGAACAGCAAGGCGAGCGGTGCCGAGCTCCGGCGACGCCGCCTCTTTGGGGCGTCGGCGTACTGATCGCCCCCTGGGTACTGCTGCATCAGAAGAACGCTAACCGGGGGGCGGGCTGGGCGTGCGGCACCACAGCAGATCAATCCGATGCGATACCGGCACCGTGTGTTCCGGGCCGCAGGTGCACAACATCACCCACATCAAAGACCCGCTTCTTACCCATCTCGGAGACCACGATGATGCGCCCCTCGGCGTCGATGTCAACGGCTTCGCCCTCAAAGGTCATATTGCCAGGGAGGTGGACGCGAACGAATTGCCCAAGCGTCAGCAATCGAGCCCGGTAGGTCTGAGCGAGGACCGCCGGATCACCCGATTGCGCGTCGAATGCATTGAGCACCTCCACGAGCAGCTGCTCAGCGGTGCAATCCACGAGATCGTTGACGCGCGCCGCCTCTGGCGGCGCCCACGCGACGTTGACACCGAACCCGACAATCAGACCTGGCGCCGACGTCGAACGTTGCGCCAGCACGCCGGCAAGCTTGCGACCGTCGTACAACACGTCGTTCGGCCACTTCAGACCCAATGTCGCCCGATTGCTCGCCTCGATCTTCAACCCCGCCAGCTGGTTGACAGCGTCCACAATCGCGACGCCGACCCGTTGCAGCATTGACGTCGGCCGATCACCAGGGGACATGAGATACATCGATGCGAGCAGGTTGCTTCCCGCCGGAGCATCCCATCGCCGGTCGAGTCGACCGCGCCCTGCGGTCTGATGTTCGGTGCGGAGCACAGTTCGATCCGCCAGCTCACCCTGTTCCGCCGCACGCAACAGGTCATCGTTGGTGCTCCCCGTCTCGGCCACGACAGAAACGTGCCATTCGTCCATCTTGGAAATGCCTGACGCCGGGCTCATGCCGCCTACATTGGCACCCGTGCTCAAGAAGATTCTGATTGCCAACCGCGGCGAGATTGCCGTCCGTGTCATCCGAGCGGCTCGGGAGATGGGCATCGCGACTGTCGCGGTGTATTCCGAACTCGATCGAGACGCCCTCCATGTGCGCCTCGCAGACGAAGCCTTCGCTCTCGGCGGCCAAACCGCTGCCGAGAGCTACATCAACACCGAAGCGGTGCTCGACGCAATCGCCAAGAGCGGCGCCGATGCGGTGCACCCCGGTTATGGCTTCTTTTCTGAGAACGCCGACTTCGCACGCGCCATCGCCGAGATGGGCGTCGAGTTCATTGGACCACCGGCAACGGCAATGGACGAGATGAGCGACAAGGTCTCGAGCCGTCAGGCGGCCATCCGTGGCGGTGCTCCGGTTGTTCCTGGGACGACTGAGTTCGCCCAGGGCCCCGACGAGATCCGCGATTTTGGCAACGAAAATGGTTGGCCGGCGGTCATCAAAGCTGCTTTCGGTGGCGGCGGGCGAGGCATGAAGGTGGTCAACAATGCCGATGAGGTCGACGACGCCTTCGCAAGCGCGCAACGCGAGGCACTTGCGTTCTTCGGTCGCGACGAGGTGTATGTCGAGCGCTACCTCACATGGCCACGCCACGTCGAGATCCAACTGGTCGGCGACAAGCAGGGCAACTGCGTCTGGATCTCGAGTCGCGATTGCTCGGCACAGCGACGTCACCAGAAGCTCATCGAAGAGGCTCCCGCTCCAGACTTGGCGGACGGCATCGAAGAGGCGATGGGCGAGGCAGCCGTCAAGGCAGCCAAGGCCGTTGGCTACTACGGCGCCGGCACAGTCGAGTTCATTTACCAGGACTCGGAGTTCTTCTTCCTTGAGATGAACACGCGGTTGCAGGTCGAGCACTGCGTCAGCGAAATGATCACGGACATCGATCTCGTCGAGTGGCAGATCCGGGTCGCCGCTGGTGAAGAACTTCCGATGACTCAGGACGAAGTCAGCGCCCTGCGGCGCGGCCACTCCATCGAGATCCGGATCAACGCCGAGGATCCGGCCGAAGGCAAGTTCCTCCCCTCGCCCGGGCCGATCACCAAGCTGGTCGCTCCGGACGGCTTCGGTGTGCGTTTCGATTCGGGGTATCTCTCCGGCGACGAGATCAGCCAGTTCTACGACAACCTGGTCGGCAAGCTCGTCGTGTGGGGCCGCAACCGCGAGGTGGCAATCGCCCGCACGATTCGAGCACTCGAAGAACTCGTTGTCGAAGGCGTTGCGACCACGATTCCGGCCGACCTCGCCATCTTGCGACACCCTGACTTCGCGGCGATGGAACACTCCACCAAGTGGGTCGAGCAGACACTCGACCTCACCGGCGTCACCGGCCAACCAACCGGTGCACCCGAGCAGGATGACGACGCCGAGCCGCTCGTGCGTCGATCCACGACAGTCGAGGTGAACGGCAAACGGTTCGACGTCAACATGTGGGTCCCCGAAGCTCCGGTCGGCGCGGCTGCGCCCGCAGCCAAGAAGAAGAAGCGGTCAGCGTCCGGCGCCGGTGGCGGCGGAGCTGCATCTGGCAGCGTCGAGGCACCCATGCAGGGCACGATCGTCAAGCTGCTTGTTGAGGTCGGCGACACCGTCGAGGCCGGTGCCGGCATCGTCGTGCTCGAAGCGATGAAGATGGAGAACCAGATCAACGCTGAGAAGGCCGGCACGGTCAAGGAACTCAAGGTCGCAGCTGGAGACACGGTGGGTGGCGGGGACATCCTCGCCATCATCGAATAGGCAACTGCTCCGGTCGGCACCGACCGTTGCTCGTTCGCTACCGTTTGGGGCGGGGAACAGACAACGCGAAGGGGACACACCATGAGCCACGGTGGACGACTTGCAGCGAAGGCACTCAAGGCCGCTGGGGTGGAGTGCGTCTTCACTCTGTCCGGTGGCCACGTCATGGGCATCTATGACGGATGCCTCGACGAAGGCATCCGGGTCATCGACGTGCGCCACGAGCAGGCAGCGACGCACGCCGCTGATGCATGGGCACGACTGAACCCGGGCAAAGTCGGTGTTGCGATCCTCACGGCCGGACCCGGAGTGACCGACGGTGTCACCGGCGTCGCCAACGCGTGGCGGGCCAACTCTCCGATCGTCGTCTTTGGCGGACAAGGCCCGTTCAACAACCTGCGCCGAGGCTCGCTCCAGGAGATGGACCACGTCTCGCTGATGCGTCCAATCACCAAGTGGGCGGACACCTGCTACGAGACCGCCCGCATCGGGGAGTACGTCGAGCAGGCGGTTCGCCACGCGATGTCTGGCGTTCCGGGCCCGGCGTTCCTTGAGATTCCGATGGACGTCTTGCACAGCCCAATCGACGTCGAAGCCATCACACTGCCAACGTTCCGCGACTACCGCGTTGCATCATCGGCGCCAGCAGCATCGATCGAGGTTGCCGCCAAACTCCTGCGCCAAGCCAAACGCCCCATGGTGATGGCTGGCACCGCCCTCAAGTGGTCCGAAGGTGGCCCCGCACTTCGCCGTTTCGCCGAGGCGACCCGATCGCCGGTGTACACGAACGGGATGGGCCGGGGACAACTCCCGATGGATCATCCGCAGTTCTTCAATCGGAGCCGGAAAGAGGCTCTCGCCGCGGCGGATGTCGTGGTGTTGGCAGGCACCCCGCTCGACTTCCGGATGAAGTACGGCGCCTCAATTCCTGCCGACGCACAGATCGTTCAGCTCGATCTCGACGACACGCTGATCGGCCAGAACCGGTCAGCTGACATCGGCCTCGTCGGGAATCTGGGCGTCAACCTCGATGCGCTCACCGACGCCCTCAACGGCAGCCTCGATTTCTCCGAACACACAGCTCACCTGCGCACGATCGAGGACGCTGCGGACGCAGCCCTGGCCGCCCAGTTGCACTCCGACGAAGTACCCATTGATCCGATGCGTCTATGTCACGAGATCGCCGACTTCGTTGCGACCGACGATGAGATGATCGTCATCGGCGACGGTGGCGACATCGTTGCCCAGGCTTCCAAGGTGCTCAGGGTCCCGCCGAACGGCACCTGGATGGACCCCGGACCTCTCGGAACGCTCGGCGTCGGCATGCCGTTCGCGCTCGCTGCGCAAATTGCCAACCCGGATCGCCGAGTGATGATCATCTACGGTGACGGATCGTTTGGACTCAATGGGTTCGAGTTCGACACCGCCGTGCGGTTCGGGCTACCCATCGTCGGCATTGTTGGCAACGACGCAGCCTGGGGACAGATGATGCGTCCTCAGGCGATGATCTACGGTGAGGACCGACTCGTCGCCACTGAGCTGAGGGCCACGCGCTACGACAAGGTGGTCGAGGCGCTCGGCGGTCATGGCGAGCACGTCACCCGGCCGCACGAGATTCGCGGCGCCATCGAGCGCGCCTTCGCCTCTGGGAAGCCCGCCCTGGTCAACGTCGAGATGCGCAAGGACGTTGGCGCGATGAAGGGTTCAACGTACGTCTAACGAGAACACTTAGCCGTGCAGATCTCGGCTGATCTCGGCACGGCGCAGCAGGAACGCCGGCTCATCGAGCCGCTTGCGGCGCATCCACGTCGTGACCTCACCGTTGCTCTTGCTCGCATTGCAACTTCGGCACGCTGGCACGATGTTGTCAAGGGTGTAGCGCCCTCCACGCGACAGCGCGAGAACACAGTCACGCTGCATGGTCTCGGTTGGCTGTGTTCCGCAATAGGCACAACCGCCCCACAGTTCCTGCAGCTGCGCCCATTGCTCGTCGGTCAAGTCGTGCTCGACACCATCCATGCGTCGCTTCCGCTTGCGTGCGGCCTTCGCGCGTCGACTCCTGTTCACCGCCACGCCTCAACAGTACGGCGACAGCAGTACGGCGATGCGATATTCAACTCAGTCACCACAGCCCGATCAAGTTGACGGCAACCGACGCCGGGCACGACCCTCAAGTGGGAGCCGGATTGAGTTGACTACTCCGCTGCTTCGGCAAGCGCTTCGCTCAGCGCCGGATGCACGAGGATGCTCTCAACCAGGTCACTCACCGTCAAGCTTGCCGTCACTGCGACCGCGATGACGGAGATCAATTCGGCTGCGTGACGGCCGACAATCGACCCACCGAGTATCTCACCGGTGTTCGGGTCGGAGATGATCTTGACGAACCCTCGAGTGTCGCTGTTGATCATTGCCTTTGCGGTCGACGAGAAGGGCACCTTGGTCACGCGGATCTTGCGACCCGAAGCGAATGCCTCCGCCTCTGCCAAGCCGACGTCGGCAATTTCAGGCTCGGTGAAGATCGCCGAGGCGGCTTTGTCGTAGTCGAGGTGGCGATGGTTGCGGGTGTGGAGGCCCATCACGTGTTCGGCGACCTTGCGACCCTGAATCGACGCCACGGATGACAGCGGGAGCTTGCCACTGATATCGCCCGCTGCATAAATGTGCCCGACGTTGGTGACGCAGTGCTGGTTGATGTCGACATAGCCCCAGTCATTGACGTCGACGCCCGCCGCATCGAGGCCAATGCCGGCGGTGTTCGGCACAGAACCGATGGCCAACACCGCATGGGACGATTCGATGACTCGACCATCGTCGCAGCGGACGACAACGGTGTCGCCAGCCTCGGAACGCTCGATTGCCTCTGCCCGGGCGCCCATCACCAGTTTCACGCCACGACGCATGAACTCCTGCTCAAGCACGGCAGCGACTTCAGGATCCTTGCCGGGCAGCACCTGCTGCCGGCTGACGACGAGGGTGACCTTGGCCCCGAACGACGAGAACATGTGGACGAACTCCACGCCGGTGACACCGGAGCCGACAACGGTAACACTGTCGGGAAATACCTTGGGCGGATAACAGTCGCGTGTCGTGAGGATGCGGTCACCGTCAGGGTGGCACCACTCGGGGACACGCGGCTGCGAGCCGGTTGACACCAGCGCGGCGTCGAACTCGACGGTCTGGAGGCCGTCGACACATTCGACTTCCATTGTGTGCGGACCCGTGAACCGGCCCGACCCACGGAGAATGCGAATGCCCTGGCTCTCGAGGATCTCGGTGTTGTTGTCGCGCATCCGGTTCTTGATGCTTTCGATGCGGGTGGTCAGGCTCTCGACGTCGACTTCGGCATCGTTGTTCTCCAACCCCATGCCTTCGAGACGATTCGAGAAGCTGATCGCGCCGCCGGTGGCAATCATCGTCTTCGACGGAATGCAGTCCCACAGATGGGCCGCTCCCCCGACGACGTCGCGCTCGACCATGGTGACCTCAGCCCCCATCCGCGCCGCATGCGTCGCCGCATTGTTACCGGCTGGGCCGCCGCCGAGGATGACAAATCGTGTGCTCACACGGTCAGGCTACGCGAGTAATTGACTCGGGGCGTCGACCGATGGGCCGTGATGTCGCAGGTGTTCAGTGGTCGCCGACGTACAGGCCGTCGTCAGCGAAGATCGTCGACCGTTCGGATTCTCCATCCAGCGCAGCCAACGATCCGGCATTCGTGTTGCCGCAGTACCTGCTCGGGTACAACCCGACGTCGCGTCGCTTGCCGACCCATTCAAAGTGCATACCGTCAGGCGTCAGGAAGTTGCCGCCCCAGGCAAAGCCATGCTTGCGGAAAATCCGAACGGTGCGACAGTCCATGTCCGGCGGAGCGCAGCCCTGGCACGAACCGACAGTGTTCGTGTCCACCGCCTGGCCCCACGTGTGACGCGACAAGAAGCCGATGCTGCTGTTTGGGGTCAGTCTGTTGAATCGCGGGACATAACAGCCGCCTGCCGTGTTCGCGTGGAAATAGTTGATCGTGTACTCGAGACCGGACGCGATGACTTCGTTCATCGCGTTCGTCAGCGCAGCGCGTACGAGGTTGTGACACCCGGACCTCAGACTCAGCTGACCGATGGAGCCCGCCGAGATGTTCGCGTTCTTCCAGGTGCTGTCGATCGACACCGATCCGTTCGTGTTGACACGGTAGGCAAACTCGCCCAGGGCAGCTTTCGTTTGCGCCATCCCGAGCGTCGCATCCGGATCTGGCGGATCCCAGCTGCGGCGCACGCGGATTGATGTACTGATCAAGTTCTGCCTGATGAGTTCGGCATCGAGCGAGGCTCGCGAGTCGAAGCCCCAAAGCACCATCCGGCTCTCACGCGTGACGCCGAGACGCTCCGCAGCCTCAATCGACAACAACAACTCGGTACCGCCGGAGATTTCGTCTGGGACGACCTTCGCAATGGTGAACTGCAGCACCGCACCGTTGGAAGCGACGAGGTCGACAACGTCACCGGCACGAGCCCCGCGCAGCTCGGCTGTCAGTTGACCCATCACGATGTCGGTGGCGGTCAGGACTGCAGCAACGTCGTTGCCCATCAGATTTGCGACCGCATGTGCCGGTAGCACCGTCGTGGCCATGGGATACGAGTAGCCGGAGGGTGCCTGTTGCACGACCGAGCCACCTCGACGAACACGTCGCATCCCGGTACTCGCAGAGCGACCAATTGCGCCGGTGCCTCCGGCCGCTCGGGTGGCAGCCAACGCCCGTGCGCCGACATCGGACCGAAGCGCTCCGCTGTTGTAGATGGTCACGACGTCGACGTCCGGCCCTGCCGGGCCGGGAACACGAACCGCCGGCTGCGCCACCGCAGCTGGGCCGTCGATCTGCGGGTCACTCAGCGCGACCACCGGAAGTGCACCGGCCAGAGCAAGAGCGATCGCGATGACGACAGCGGGACGGCGCATCAGGAGAATGCTACGAACTCGCGACGAAAACATGGTGGCACGACCCCGAAGTTTCGCTACGGTCATCGCACCGTGAGCGAGCCGACCGACCCCCATTCCGACGACACTCCGGATGTCGTCGCCGCCCCTGAGGCGGCTGCCGGAAGCGGCCTCGCTGCCGAAAAGGAACGCCGGCTGGGCCTGGTCGAAGCCATGCGGGAGTCAGGCGACAACCCATACCCCTACCGGTTCGACCGCACCCACACGCTGGCCGATGTGCGCAGCGGCTGGGGGCACCTCGAGCCGGGCATCGAAACCGAGGATCCAGTCTCGGTCGCAGGCCGCATCATGCTCAAGCGCGACTCAGGCAAGCTCATCTTCGCCACGATCCGCGACCGGTCCGGCGAAATCCAACTCTTCATCTCGAAAGCTGTGGTCGGCGACGACGAGTTCGCTGCCATCAAGGACCTTGATCTCGGCGATTGGGTCGGAGTCAACGGCACGGTGATGACCACCCGCAAAGGCGAGTTGTCGGTCAAGCCCGATCATGTCGAATTGCTGTCCAAGGCCATCCGTCCAATGCCCGACAAGTGGCACGGGCTCACCGACGTCGACACTCGATTCCGCCAACGGTATGCAGACTTGATCGTCAACGAGGACGCGCGCCGCAACTTCGAGATCCGCCACGAGACCGTCGCCAGTTTCCGCCGAACCCTTGCGAAGCATGGGTTCATCGAAGTCGAGACGCCGGTGCTGCATCCCGAGGTCGGCGGCGCCCACGCTCGGCCGTTCACCACCCACCACAACACACTCGACATGCAGCTGTACTTGCGCATCGCCGTCGAGTTGTACCTCAAGCGCTTGATCGTCGGCGGAATGGAACGCGTCTACGAAATCGCACGGACGTTCCGCAACGAGGGCGTCTCGACTCGACACAACCCCGAGTTCACGATGATGGAGCTCTATCAGGCGTTCGGTGACTGGAACGACGTGATGGACATCACCGAGGAACTCATCACCACCGCCGCCCAAGATGCCCTCGGCACCACGGTCGTCGAAGTTCGCGGTGAGCAGGTCGACCTGGCTGATGCCTGGCCTCGCAAACGCATGATTGACTACGCCTCCGAAGGCACCGGCGTCGAGCTCCATCCGTCCATGCCGATCTCCGACGTCCGCAAGGTCGCTGCGAATCACGACGTCTTCGTCGAAGACCGCTGGGGCGCCGGCAAGATCATTGAGGAGCTGTTCGAGAAGACGGCCGAGTCATCGATCATCCGGCCGACCTTCGTCACCGGACACCCGGTCGAGATCTCGCCGCTCGCGCGCGTTGATCGCAACGATCCCTTCCTCACCGAACGGTTCGAGTTGTTCGTCGACGGCCGAGAGCTCGCCAACGGGTACTCCGAGTTGAACGACCCCGTCGAGCAGCGTGCACGGTTCGAAGACGAACAGGCGGCCAAGGCGGCCGGCGACGACGAAGCCGGCAGCCTCGACGAGGACTACATCCGAGCGCTCGAGTACGGCATGCCACCCACCGGTGGTCTCGGCATCGGCATCGACCGTCTGGCGATGCTGTTGGCGGGCGTCGACTCGATCAAGGAAGTCATCCTCTTCCCCACCCTCCGACCCGAAGTTCACTGACCACGAGTGACTCCGGGGTCGGGACCAGGTGTAGCTCAGCTACTCCGGGGCCGGGCCACGCGTCACTCGACCATCTGAGAATCTGGAGAAACCAATGACACGCATGGCATGGGGCGCTGGCCTCGCAACGATCGACTCAGCAGGCAACACGCTCGACACCTGGTACCGCTGGCTTGGCTGGGGCGAGTACGGCAGCGACCCCGGCGCAGATGGCGCCGGGGGCGACTCTGTGCACTGGGACACGATCGAATCAAAGCTCGGCATGCGCGATCACCGTGACGAAGTACGCAACGTCACGATCCGGCCCGTCCGAATTTCGGTTGATGTCGATGCAGCACCCGCCTCGCCAGAGGATGCGTATCTCCGACTGCACCTACTCTCCCACCGCCTCGCTCCCCCGCACTCTTTGAACATGGACGGCACCTTCGGGGCCCTCAACAACGTCGCGTGGACCAACCTCGGGCCCGTTGCTGTCTCCGCGCTTGACGACGTTCGACTCAAGGTGAAGCTCGACGGCGGCGTACTGAGCGTGCACGGCCTCGACAAGTTTCCGCGCATGACCGACTACGTGGTGCCCACCGGCGTCCGCATCGCCGATGCCGATCGTGTGCGACTCGGCGCCCACCTCGCCGAAGGCACCACGGTGATGCACGAGGGCTTCTGCAACTTCAACGCAGGCACGCTCGGCACCTCGATGGTGGAAGGCCGCATCTCAGCCGGCGTCGTGGTCGGCAACGGTTCCGACGTGGGCGGCGGCGCCTCGATCCAGGGCACGCTGTCCGGCGGCGGCACCGAGACCATCTCGATCGGCGAGCGCTGCCTGCTCGGGGCAAATGCCGGCATCGGCATCAGCCTCGGTGACGACTGCGTTGTCGAAGCCGGTCTCTACATCACCGCCGCAACGCCAATTCTGACTCCCGACGGCGTCGTCAAGGCTCGGGACATCTCCGGAGTCAGCGGTGTCCTGTTCATCCGTGATGGGCAAACAGGACAGGTCATCGCCCGGCCGCGCGACAAGAGCTGGGGCGAACTGAACAGCGAACTGCATTCGAACCAGTAGCAAGCACCACATCGAGCACCGCAGTTTCGATACGTTGCAGCGCAATGGTGTGCACCACTCCGAGCCACAATCTGCAGAGCTGCTGATGGCGAAAGCTGACGAATTCGGTGCTCCAGTCGAGATCGAGGCCGCCGGCCGCATCGTGCCGATCACGAATCCGAACAAGCCGATGTTCCCGTCGGTCGGACCAAAGAAGGCCCAGCGAACCAAGCTGGACCTCGCTCGCTACTACGTGTCAGTCGGCGACGCGATCATGCGCACGCTTGTTGGTCGACCCGTGCTGCTCGAGCGCTACCCGAATGGCGTACGCGGGAAATCGTTCTTCCAGAAACGCATCCCCGACTCTGCGCCCGAGTGGCTACACACCACAACCGTGGAGACGATCAACGGCACCCCCTCACGAGCGCTGGTGATCGCCGACCTGGCACATGTGTTGTGGGCCTCGAATCAGGGGGTGCTCGGTCTACATGTGTGGCCCTACCGGGCGAGCGAGCCCGACGAGGCCGACGAAATGCGCATCGACTTGGACCCGACGCCGGGCGTGCCATTCGATCAAGTTCGAGAGGCGGCTGCACTGGTCCGCGATTACCTGGCCGAACTGGGGATGCTCGGGTTCGCCAAGACCACGGGCAGCAAGGGCATTCACATCTACGTGCGGGTCGAGCCGGGCTGGGATTCGTTCGCCATCCGCGGCGCCGTCATCGCCCTCGCCCGCGAATTATCCGAACGGCAACCGAATCTCATCACTGACAAGTGGTGGAAGGAGGAACGTGGCGAGCGGGTGTTCATCGACTACAACCAGAATGCTCCGCACAAGAACATGTTCGGCGCCTGGGGTGTCCGACCACGCGTCGGAGCACAGGTGTCGACACCGTTCCGTTGGGACGAACTCAACACGATCAATCCCGAGGTATGCACGATCGACACAGTGCCGCACCGGCTTGCCGCCCACGGCGACCCGTGGGAGCTGATGGATGAAGCTCCGTGCTCAATCGCTCCGCTCGTCGAGCGATTCGCCGCCGATCTCGCCGATGGCATTCCCGATGCCCCGTGGCCACCGGTGTATCCGAAGATGCCAAACGAGGCGCCCAGGGTGCAGCCCAGTCGCGCCAAGCATGACTAAACCTGCGGTTGCAGGTATTCACCCCGCTGTCCGCGAAGACGCTTCGAGCACGGCCAGCGACATCGTCGAGCGGCGAACTGTTGACCGGAGTTCGGAACTCGCGGAACAGGCTCCTGCGCATCCGACGTTGTGGAGCGTCCGCCTATCTCCCATGATGGGGCGATGACGACGATTGATGCGTTCACCCAGCTCGCACGTGGCCGCCGCACGTCGTTGGTGATGGAGTCTGATCGGTCCGTCGACCACGACATCATCGACCAACTCTGCGAACTTGCGTCGTGGGCCCCGAGCCATAAGCGCACCTGGCCGTGGCGTTTCGCCTCGTTTACCGGCGATGGTCGCTCGCGGCTCGGCACCACGATGGCGACCGATATGGCCGACGCTGACTTCGGTGACGACGCCAAACGCATCAAGACACAGGGCAAGTACCTCAGAGCGCCTGCCGTCGTTGTCGTGGGCTGCGAACCACATCCCAATGAAATGCTGCACCTCGAGAATCGTGATGCCGTCGCCGCCGCGATTCAAAACCTTCTACTCGGCGCAACGGCGTTGGGGCTCGCGAGCTTTTGGTCGACCCCAGCGCTCACGCGCCCACCCAAGGTGCTCGAGCTCTGCGGCTTCAGTCCCGACGATCGCATCGTTGGCGTGATCTATCTCGGTTGGCCAGGCGGCACGTGTCCGGTGCCTGAACGGGACCCCGTCGAGGTGGTCCGGATCGAGCAGTGATTGAATGCGGGGCGTGCCCGCACTCGACATTGCCACTCAGACGATCGTCACGCTCGACCTCGAAGGGGTCTTGATCCCCGAGATTTGGATTGCCGTTGCTGAACGGACCGGCATTGACGGTCTGCTGCGCACGACGCGTGATGAGCCTGATTACGACGTCTTGATGCGCTATCGCCTCGACCTGCTCGCTGAGCACGGTCTCACGATGTCGTTGATCGAAGACGTCATTGCCGGTCTCGTTCCCCTTCCGGGTGCCCACGATTTCCTGGCGAAGCTTCGAGCCCGCACGCAGCTGATCATTCTCAGCGACACCTTCGAGCAGTTCGCTCGGCCCTTCATGCGCCAGCTCGATTGGCCCACAGTCTTCTGCCATCGGCTGGTTGTCACCGACGACCGCATCGTCGACTATCGACTGCGCCAACCTGACCAGAAGCGCAAGTCCGTGCAGGCCTTCCATGGGCTGAACTATCGAGTCATCGCTGCTGGCGACAGCTACAACGACACGACGATGCTCGGCGAAGCCGACGCCGGATTCTTGTTTCATGCTCCAGCCAACGTGATCGCCGAGTTCCCGCAGTTCCCAGCGCTTGACTCCTACGACGAGCTCCTCGACGCAATCACCGCCCAGCTCTCCTGAGGCCCATATCTCGCGACGAGACACATTCCAGCCGGCCGGCACCTCTTGGCCGTCAGCTGGCTTCCGGTCAGGGTGTGTAGACGCCGAAGACCTCGCGCAGGCTGTCGCTGATCTCGCCGAGCGTGCAATCGGCACGCAGTGCATCCTTGATGCTGTACAGCAGGTTGTCGCTCGTCCCGGCGGTCGCCTTGACCTTGCCGAGCGCTGATTCGACCGCCGCGGGGTCACGGTTGGCCTTGTAGCGTTTGAGCCGCTCGATCTGACCGGGCTCCAGTGTGGGGTCGATCGGAAAGACTGCCGGTTCGGGCTCGTCATCCATCGTGAACTTGTTGACGCCGACGATGGTCCGTTCGTTGTCGTCGATCGACTTCGTGTACTGGTAGGCCGAGTCCATGATCTCGTCCATTTGGTAGCCCTGCTCGATCGCAGCGACTGCACCACCCTTTTCGTCGATGGTGGCGATGTAGTCCCATGCGAGCTTTTCGACTTCGTCGGTGAGTGACTCGACCAGGTACGAACCGGCCATGGGGTCCGGCGTGTCGACGACACCCGACTCGTAGCCGATGACCTGTTGAGTTCGGAGCGCCATGCGGGCCGCGTTCTCGGTCGGCAGGCTGAGCGCCTCATCGAAACCATTGGTGTGGAGTGACTGCGTTCCGCCCATCACTGCGGCGAGCGCCTGCAGCGTGACGCGCATGATGTTGTTCATCGGCTGCTGCGCGGTCAGCGTCGATCCACCGGTCTGCGTGTGGAACCGGAGCATCTTGCTCTTGGGATTCTGGGCATTGAACCGCTCGGTCATGATCGTGTGCCACATCCGCCGACTGGCGCGGAACTTCGCGATCTCCTCGAAGAAGTTGTTGTGACCGTTCCAGAAGAAGCTGAGCCGCGGCGCGAAGTCGTCAACGTCGAGGCCCGCATCGACCGCAGCCTGGACGTAGGCAATAGCGTTCGCCAGCGTGAATGCGATCTCCTGAACCGCTGTCGAACCCGCTTCGCGAATGTGATAGCCAGAAATTGAGATCGTGTTCCAGTTCGGAATGTGGTCGGCGCAGTACCCGAAGATGTCGGTGATGATCCTCATCGACGGGCGCGGCGGGTACACGTAGGTGCCCCGGGCGATGTACTCCTTGAGCAGGTCGTTCTGGATGGTGCCGCTGATCTGGTCGGCGGCGACACCGTTCTCTTCGGCGACCAACTCGTACATCAGCAGCAGAATCGCCGCAGTCGAGTTGATCGTCATCGACGTCGACACCTTGTCGAGCGGGAGACCGGCGAGGAGCAGTCGCATGTCTTCCATCGAGTCGATGGCGACGCCAACCTTGCCGACTTCGCCCTCGGCCCGACCGTGGTCGGAGTCGTATCCCATCTGCGTCGGCAGGTCGAACGCGCAGCTCAGACCGGTCTGGCCCGCGTTGAGGAGAAACTTGAACCGCTCGTTTGTCGCCTCGGCATTGCCGAAGCCCGAGTACTGGCGCATTGTCCAGAGGCGTCCGGTGTACATCGAGGAGTAGACACCGCGGGTGTACGGCTCTTCCCCTGGCGCTCCGAGTTGGGTCGCAGCGTCCCAGTTCGCCAGGTCGGTCTCGTCGTAGAGCCGCTGGATCGGAATGCCGGAATCAGTGTGCGGAAGGTTGGGCGCGTCAGCCATGGGTCGATCGTAGGACGGCATGGTGCCTGACACCATGTCGTCAGCCGCCAACTTGTCGCGCTCGGTCAGTTCGCGGCGACGACGGCGACTTCCATTCGCCATTGCGGCTGGGCGAGTTCGGGAACGGTGACGAGTGTGCTTGCGGCCCGGTGGTCGCCGAGAAATGCATCCCGTGCAGCCATGACCGGGCCGAGCGGCTCGCCGCTCACCACGTACGTGGTGACCGACACGATGTCGAGCGCCAACATGTCGGCGGCTGCGAGCATTGCTGCGATGTTTTCCCACACCACCTTCGCTTGATCCTCCATCGCGTCAGGCGTCGACCCGTCCGGTGCGGTCGGCACGACTCCAGACGTGTGAAGCCAGCGAGTCGGATTCTCCACCAACACGGCGTGGTGATAGTTCGCCGCTGGATTGGCGATGGACGACGGATTCACGGGCGTTTGCACCCCTGCAGTGTCGCGTAGCGGCGCGACACAAGCGGGGGTCTGACCCCATTTGTGACTCTTGGGCCACACTGGCGAGGTGCAGTCGGCGACGTCAACCCCAGCATCGGGCGGTCCAATCGCCCGTTGGCTAAGTACCGCGCAACCCGAGGCGCTGTTCGTGTTGTCTGCGGTGGCGCAGTACATCGGCGCAGCGATCGCCGTGCTCCTGTTCGATCAGGTGGAACCGCAGACCGTTGCATGGTTCCGAATCATCGGCGCCTCCATCGCGCTGCTCGCCGTATCACGCGGCTGGCGCTCCGGGTGGACTCGTCCACAGTTGATCAGCGTGGCGGTGTTCGGCATCACCACGGCGCTGATGAACATCTGCTTCTACCTTGCGATCGACCGCATCGATCTCGGCAAGGGCGTCACCATCGAGTTCATCGGCCCCATCACCGTTGCCGCAGTCGCCACAAGGTCTCTCCGTAACGGTGTCGCGCTTGCCTTCGCGATTGTCGGCGTCGTCGTCCTCGGCGGGGTTGAGGTCGCCGACAACCTCGACGGACTGTTCTTCATCCTGTTGGCGTCAGCACTCTGGGCCGGCTACATCGTGTTGGGCTCGCGGGTCGCCCAAGTCGACCGCGGCGTCGCCGGCCTCGGTCTCGGCTTGTGCATCGGAGCGATCGTGACCACGCCAATCGGCGCTCCGTGGAGTGGCCCGGTCTGGCTCTCCCCCACACTTCTCGCGGCCTGTCTCCTCGTGGGTGTGTTCTCGAACGCGATTGGGTACGGCATCGACCAGTTCACGATGCGTCGCATTCCGATCCGTCGCTTTTCACTGCTGTTGGCGCTCCTGCCAGTCACCGCATCAGTGATCGGCTGGATCGCGCTCGACCAACAGCCGTCCGGGCTCGACATCATCGGCATCGCGTTGGTGCTGGTGGGCGTCGCTGTCCAAGAGCGCGACGAGATCGAACGCGTCGAGCGGGTCGTCCGCACCGACCCGGCTTGACCTCGGGCGTTACAATTCAAACATGACCGACACCGTCGAGGAAACACTGTCCGCAATCCAGAAGCAGGCTGCTCCGGAGATCGAGGACATGGAAGCCGAGCGTCAGCGCCGCAAGGAGCGCCTCGCCTGTGGGCTGCGCACCATGGGTCGCCTCCATCTCGCAGAGGGTGTGGCAGGCCACGTCACTGTTCGCGACCCCGAGTTCACCGACCGCTTCTGGGTCAACCCGTTCGGCCACAACTTCAAGCTGATGACCGTGAGCGACCTCATCTGCGTCGACCACAATGGTGATGTCGTCGTCGGCGACCGACCCGTCAACGCTGCGGCGTTTGCGATCCACAGCGAACTCCACAAGGCACGGCCCGACGTCATGGCCGCCGCACACTCCCATTCGATGTATGGACGCACGTTTTCCACCCTCGGCAAGCCACTGAAGATGATCAGCCAGGACGCGACAATGTTCTACAACGACATCGCGCTCTGCAACGAGGGCAGCGGTGCCGTGGTGCTCGACACCGCAGTCGGTCGGGCCATGGGCGAGGCACTCGGCACCAAGAAAGCGCTCATTCATCAGAACCACGGCCTCATCACCACGGGCGGTTCAGTCGATGCGGCCGTCTGGTGGTTCATTGCTCTCGAGCGCCTCTGTCAGAGCCAGTTGCTCGCCGAATCAGCAGGTGAGCCGATCGAGATTCCGGACCACCTCTGCGAGGATGGTTACAAGGCGCAGGGCAACGACATCGCCGGCTGGTTCCAGTTCCAGCCGTTCTGGGACGAGCTCGTTGCTCGCGAGCCCGAATTCCTGACCTGACTCGCTGACTCAGCCCACCACGTGGTCTCAGTGGTCTCAGTGGGGGGCAGCCAGGCCCGGTGCGCAGAGGCCGTCGAGTTCTTTGATCTCGATGCGGTCACGGTTCTCGTAGGTGACTTCGTTCTCGGGGTTGGGCTTCAGGTTGAAGACGCGGAACTCCATGTCGTTGGTGTCGACAGTGAGAATGCGACCGATCAACGGCTCGCCCAGGTCGAGGATGACCTTGATCGTCTCAAGCGCTTGGATCGAACCGATGATGCCGGGCAACACGCCAAGCACGCCGGCCTCGGCGCAGCTCGGCGCGAGTTCGGCTGGCGGCGGCTCGGGCACCATGTCGCGGTACGTCGGTCCTGCGGTCGGGTGGAACACGCTGACCATGCCTTCGAATCGGAAGATCGATCCGTGGACGACGGGAATACCGAGTTTCACGCTCGCATCGTTGAGGAGGTAGCGGCTGGGGAAGTTGTCGGCGCCATCGACGACCACGTCGTAGCCCTCGAGAATGTCCATGATGTTTGAGGCGTCGAGCCGCGTGTCGTAGGTGACGACGTTGACGTCCGGGTTGAGCATCGTCAAGGTCTTCTTCGCTGAGTCGACCTTGCGGTCGCCGATGCGGTCGATGTTGTGGAGGATCTGTCGCTGCAAATTCGACGAGTCGACGTCATCCATGTCGACGATGCCGATCGTTCCGACGCCTGCAGCAGCGAGGTACAGCGCTGCTGGCGAGCCCAGCCCACCTGCACCGAGCATCAGCACCTTGGCGTCGAGCAACTTCGTCTGACCTGCGACCCCGACCTCGGGCAGCAGCAGGTGGCGCTTGTAGCGGTTGTTCTGCTCGGGGGTCAGCGTGACGGGCTTCTTCCAGTCGCGCCCCTCGTCCTTCCACCGGCCGTAGCCGCCCTCCATCGAGACGACATTGGTATACCCGAGTTCGCCAAGGGTCTTGGCCGCAAAGGCTGAGCGGACACCACCTGCGCAGTACGCCACGATCGCTGCGGACTTGTCGACGATGCGTCCCTCGATCTGCGCTTCGAGATGACCACGCGGGATGTGGATCGCGTTCTGCAACGCACCTTCCTCAAACTCGTCGGGCTCGCGTACGTCAAGGACAAGCGCGCCCTCGGCGATCGCACTCGAAGCACCGTCGGTGTCGACTTCGTTGATTTCGGACTTTGCGGCGGAGAGAAGGTCTCGGAACGTTGCCATCGAAAAAGCCTACCGTCGATAGTTGACCTGTTGGGTCGGGAATGAGCGGGTACCGCCGCCGCCACCATCGTTTGCGTACCGGTGACATGTCGCCGGCGACATGTCACCGGTACGCAAACGGATCAGGTCAGGCGAGGAGTGCCGGTAGGACGGCGCCGATCTGGCCAACGAGCAAGTGATCCGCAAATCGGTCCATTCGGGTCTCCTCACCGTTGACAATGATGACTCGAGCATTTGCTGCTTTGGCGCGGGGGACGCAGTTGGCCACCGGAAAGACGCTGAGTGTCGAACCGACGGCGAGCAGCACGTCGCACTCTTCGCTGACCTGGAGCGCCCGATCGATGACCTCGGGAACAAGCGCCTGGCCGAAGCTGATCGTGTCGCTCTTCAGGATCCCGCCACACTCCAGACATGCCGGATCGACGTCGCCCGCACGCACCCTGGTCAGGCTTTGCGCCATCGGACGTTGATCCGCACAGTCCCAGCAGCGCGTGAACCACACGGTGCCGTGCACTTCGACCACCTTGTCGGGGTCGGTGCCTGCCTTCTGATGCAGCCCGTCAATGTTCTGCGTCACCACTGCGTGGAGTTGACCACGGCGTTCGAACTCGACAATGGCAGCATGACCCTGGTTGGGTTCCGCAGTCCACGCGGGTGTCGTCAGTCGGTTCTGCCATGCGACTTTGCGTAACTCCGGATCGGCAAGATAGTTCTGCAGGTTCGACGCCTTCTCCGCTGCCGGGTTCTTCGTCCACACGCCGTTCGGCCCACGGAAGTCGGGGATCCCGGAGTCCGTCGAAATGCCCGCACCTGTCAACACCACGATGCGCTTTGCTGCCGAGATCAGACTCCGAGCCGTCTCGGTTCCGACCGGAAGCTCGGGCAATGTGTGGCGGGGTTCGACTGACACCTGGTGATCTTGACCGATCAGCGCACTCCAGGGCTACTCATGCCGGGCGGTCGCAGGTCGGCCCGCTGGCCGACGTCGGAGGAGCACCTTCTACGATCGACTCATCCCAGCGGGCACGTCACCGAAGGGACCTCGTTCTCGAAAGCGAACCCATGACCCCCAACATTGTGCTCATCAACTGCGACGATCTCGGCTACGGCGACCTCAGCTGCTACGGCTCCGAGCTCCATGACACACCAGCGCTCGACGCCCTCGCCGCCGAGGGGGCTCTCTTCACGGACTTTTACATGGCCTCGCCGGTCTGCTCTCCGTCCCGAGCCGCGATGTTGACCGGCAGTTACCCGACACGAATCGGGTTCGGCGGTGAACCGATGAACAACATGCGCGTGTTGTTCCCCGGGCAGGGTGTCGGTTTGCACCCCGACGAGGTGACCATTGCGTCGATGTTGCGTGGCGCCGGATACGCGACGCTCGCTGTCGGTAAGTGGCACTGCGGCGATCAACCTGAGTTTCTCCCGACGAATCACGGCTTCGACGAATGGTTCGGGCTGCCGTACAGCAACGACATGGGACGCCAGGCCACAGCCGCCGGCCAGCCAACGCTTGAGGAATTGAACCAGCGCATTCAAGCCGCGGGGATGGACTTCGAACTCAAGTGGCCCCCGCTTCCCCTCATGGAGGGCAACGAACTCATCGAGTGCCAGCCTGACCAGGCATCCCTGACCCGGCGCTATGTGGAACGGTCGACGCAGTTCATCCGCGAGCACAGCGACGCCCCCTTCTTCTTGTATTTGGCGCACATGTACGTGCACGTCCCGATCTACGTGGAGGAGCAGTTCCAGGAGCAGTCCCGCAACGGCGCGTACGGGGCCGCCGTTGCCAGCATCGACTGGGCGACGGCAGTCATCGTTGAGGAACTCGAACGACAGGGCCTCAGCGACAACACGCTCATCATCTTCACCAGCGATAACGGCGCGCTCGCTCCTGGGCCAGACGGTGCCGGCAGCAACGCTCCGCTCCGAGCCGCGAAGGGCACCACGTGGGAGGGCGGCCAGCGCGTACCGTGTCTGATCCGGTGGCCTGAGCGAATCGCTCCCGGCACACGGGTCACCGAGATGACCTCGGCGCTCGACCTCTTGCCCACGCTCGGTCGGCTCACTGGCGCGCCGGTTCCTGTCGACCGTCTCCTGGATGGCGCTGACATCTCAGAGTTGATCGGTCTCGACGGCCCGCCGGTTGACGCAGGTCGCTGTTTCTTCTACATCGGTGGCGCAAACATCGAGGCAGTGCGCGTCGGTGGCTGGAAACTCCATGTCCGCAAGGGCGGGACCGAGCTGCTCGAGCTGTACGACCTGGCCAGCGACATTGGGGAGACGGTCGACGTGTCGGACGATCACCCCGACATCGTCGCCGAGTTGCTTGCGCGTGTTGAAGCGGGCCGAATCGACCTGGGCGAGCAAGCCAGTGGCATCGTCGGCGTCGGAACACGCCCCATCGGACGCGTTGACAACCCCGTCACGCTCGCCGACGTTGACCCCTCCGACCCGGCGACGTTGGCCGAGTACGACCTGCCCTACCGCGGTTGATCCGATCCTCGATCCACACTTCGCAATCGAGCCAGTCGATTGGCTCCGCAGGTCTACCTCACGCAAGTTACGAAGGCTCCCGACCCCATTGGCGGCGCGGTCGGTAGCGTGAGCCGCCGTGTCTACCCAGGTCGTGAATGAAGCGAGTAAACGTCGAACGTTTGCCATCATCAGCCACCCTGACGCGGGCAAGACCACGCTGACCGAGAAGTTTCTCCTTTACGCCGGGGCCATTACCTCAGGCGGTGCCGTCAAGGCGCACGAAGGTCGCCGGTCGGCGACATCGGACTGGATGGACATGGAGCAGAAGCGCGGCATCTCGATCACCTCCACGGCATTGAACTTCCCGTACCGCGACCACGAGCTCAACCTTCTCGACACGCCGGGCCACCGGGACTTCTCCGAGGACACCTACCGGGTGCTGTCTGCTGTTGACGCTGTGGTCATGGTGCTCGATGCGGCGAAGGGCATCGAGCCGCAGACGTTGAAATTGTTTGAGGTGTGCCGCTCACGCAACCTCCCGGTCATCACGTTTCTCAACAAGCTCGACCGGCCCGGCATCGAGCCACTCGAACTGCTCGACATGATCGAAGCCCAGATCGGTCTCCGCCCGACGCCGGCGACATGGCCTGTCGGCTCTTTCGGTGATTTGCGTGGCGTGATCGATCGCCGCACGGACATCTTCACCCGTTTCACCCGCACCGCTCGTGGGTCCCAGATCGCTCCGGAAGAAGACGTCCCGGCTGCACGCGCTGCGACCGAAGAAGGCAAGGAGTGGGAAAAGGCTGCCGAGGAGACCGCACTGCTGAGCGCAATGGAGGCCGATGTGGACATGCCGTCGTTCCTCGCCGGCGAGTCGACACCGGTGTTCGCCGGGTCAGCCCTGACCAACTTCGGTGTCAGGCACCTGCTCGACGCCATCGTCGACCTCGCCCCTGCGCCGACTCCACGCCTCGACGTCAACAATGAGCCTCGGCCGCTCGACTCGCCGGTGTCGGCGTTCGTGTTCAAAGTCCAGGCCAACATGGACAAGAACCATCGCGACCGTATTGCCTTTGCCCGGATCTGCTCGGGCCAGTTCGATCGCGGCATGGTTATGACCTGCGAGCGCACCGGTAAGCCGTTTGCCACGAAGTACGCGTCGACCGTGTTCGGTGCCGAGCGCACCACAATCGACGAGGCGTTCCCCGGCGACGTTGTCGGTCTGGTCAACGCCACCGGCCTCAACATCGGCGATTCGCTGTTCGACGAGACCGGCCCCAGAGTGAAATTCCCGCCGATCCCCTCGTTCGCCCCCGAGGTGTTCGCCACTGCCCGTCCGGTCGACACCGGCAAGTCGAAGCAGTTCCGCAAGGGCCTCGCGCAGCTCAACGAAGAGGGTGTGGTCCAGGTGCTGAAGGATCCGGACTGGGGTGACGCCTCACCGGTGTTGGCAGCAGTCGGTCAGCTCCAGTTCGATGTGTTCGCCAACCGACTCGAATTCGAGTTCAACGCTCCGATCGAGATCTCACCGGCCCCGTATCAGGCGATCCGAGTGACCGACAAAGAGTCGGCTGACAAGTTGCGCGAGAAGCCGGGCGTTCGCATCCTCGCCCGATTCAGCGGCGACATGGTTGCGCTGTTCGAAAACAAGTACGCCCTGCAGCGCATCGAGCAAAATGAGCCAGAGCTCACGCTCGAACCCATCGTCGCTGGCTGATCAATCCGTCGCGGCGTGATCTTTTTCTCCGTCGGCTGAATTCGGACCGCAGGTCGGGCCCAGGCTCAGCGATCGCGGACGAGTTCGACGAAAGATTTTCCGGTGTTGAGCGGAATGACTGCCCCGTTGGCGTCGCGTAGCGTGAACGGGTCGTACGCAGTCGTGCGTTCCCAGGTTCCTGGGATGCTCTCGCCGTTGCGGTGCACCACAGCCGCGCCCATGCCGACCGTGATCGGATTCGGCGAGCGGGCATCGACCGGCGACGGCGCATGGAACACAAGCAGTTCGACGACGTTGTCGACGGCGATCTGCGCACCCGACGCTGCCGTGTGGCGATTGCCGTTCTGCGATCGCAGGTACTTCGACGACTCGGCATCCCAGACCCAATCGACCGACACCCCGTCCATCCCGACATTGAATGCGGCCGTCGGCACCGCTCCGACGTCGGCGGGTGGCGTCCATGCGGGATCGATTGCCCAAAGCGGTCGAGCCGCACCTGCCGTCGGCGCATTGTCGAGAGCGCACGAAGGGTTGAGCTGAAGGTTGTGCGGTGCGCTTCGACTCGAGTTGCGGTTGTAACACGGGCTTTTCTGCGCCGTGAAGTTCACCAGAACACCAGACCGGGCGGCTGACTCGACCCAGTTCGTGACACCACCGTTCCCGCCCGACCACACAAGGATCGGCCGGTTCATCGGCGCCAGGATGTCAAGGTCCCCGGTGCGGGCCGACCGGACGGGTCCGAGTCGGTCGGGCAGCTGAGAGTGGAACAGCGCGACGAATCGGGTGACACCCTCGACGTTCTCTTCTATGACAACGTCAGCCTGATCGAGCCCCCACTGCGGCCGCGCCCGAGGGTAGTTATCGATCTTCGCCGCGATGATCGAACGGTTCGAGACATCGGATCCCGCCGGTTCGCCAGTGAGCGCTGCGAATCCGTCAAGTGCTGGGAGCGGTTCGTATGGTTCCCAGATCGGGACGCCGTTGTCGAGAATGGTCGTCGGGACCGGCACCGTGGTGGTCGTGGTCGTGGTCGTCGTCGTCGTCGGCGTCGTCGTGGTCGTCGTGGTGGTGGTCGTTGCCGGCGGCACCGTGGTCGTCGTTGGGCTCGTTGTGGCAGAACTCGTTGAGGGCAGTGAATCTGACAGCGTGTCGGTGCTGCCCCCTCTGGCGAGCCCGACGCCGATGGCGATCAGCAGACCCACAGCGACGACAGCGGCACCGGCAAGAACACCGCGGCGGCGCGCGAAATTCGGTTCCGGGGTGTCGGCCACCGCGGTGAAGATAGTGCCATCCGCGCTGCAAACGACGTCGGACCCTTCGACAACGTGCTGATGGCTTGCGGGGCCGGAGGATTCCCGGTCACGCGTGTGGGGTCACCACGACCCTGAACTCCCTCCGCCACCGCCACCGCCGACTCCGCCACCACTGAAGCCACCGCCGCCGCTCCCCGATGACGACGGCGCTGTTCGCGCCGACCGAAACGAACCTGCGGAGCTGTACACGAACAGCGGCCCGTGCAGCACACGTTCCGGATGCGGAATATTGCTGGACTCGATGGCCCGCTTCCATGCATCGGCGGCACCGAGCGCTACTGCCCAGGCGCTGTACTCGCGCACAACATCGTTCTTCCACGCCCACTCGACATGGCGTCCCTCACTTGCTGCAAGGAAGCGACGAAATGACTCCGACCGCAGGGTCAGCGCAGAACCCGTCGCCGAACGCGACGGCAGCAACGATTGATACACGAGGAACGCGCATGCGGTCACCACCAGCACGCTCAGTATGAGCGCGATCAGCGGATGCGACACTGCCGTGAGCAAACTGCGCCCAGCGGTCGCCAACGCACTCGCACTGATGACCAAGATGAAGATGAGCGGTACGAGCAATCTCGTCAGCGCCGTGAAGTTGACCGTCGGCGTACCTGGCGCACCGCGGGTCCACCATCCAGCTTCGGCGACGAATCGGAGTTGTTCACTTCGAATTGCACTCCACGCGCGCCCGAAGTTCGGGTCGTACTTTCCGAGCTCGATGGCGTCTCCGGACGAGAAGATTTGGTCGATGTGTGCCCGGTCGACTGCACTGAGCCGCGTGACGTCGGTTCCACGACGGAGCATGTCGTCGTCATCCACCGCGATCGCATCACGCGCGATCATCTCCGAGAACCATGCGGACACCGTGTCGTCGTCCACGCGCTCGGTCAGCAGCGCTGCCGCCTGCCATGGCTTGATGCCGCGGGGCGGTACGAACTCAATGGTCGCCAGTTCAGCGAGTCGACTATCCGGCACGCGATACGTTGGAACGTCGGCAATCGGATCACCG
>Ga0209374_1001066_pt1 | contig 28172 bp, 25 predicted proteins | sample SaaInlLV_DNA_10m_FD_184683 | JGI IMG/M metagenome (GOLD analysis project Ga0209374, IMG submission 184683) | Marine microbial communities from expanding oxygen minimum zones in the Saanich Inlet - SI075_LV_DNA_10m (SPAdes) (version 2) | ecosystem: Environmental > Aquatic > Marine > Unclassified ... | reverse complement strand
CCGAAGTCGACAATGAGTTCGTCAAGGAACGTATCGTTACCTGACGTTGATGTCAGATGGCAGAGCTCAAGCAGCTCGAACTCTTGCATTGGTCGGCGTTCACGGGTGTTCCGACGCGGTTTTTTGACTGCATGAGCGGCGTTGACGCCATCGGTGTAGCTGAGCGCTGAGTCGAACAAACTCCGTAACGCAGCCATCGCGTTTTCTTCAGCGCCGATGCCGTCCGCGCTTTTCGCAGGCAGTCCTTTGGCTCCGCGGACCCGGTTGTGAACGATCCCACGTTTGATCGCAAGACGTTTCGCGACTGCAGCGAGCTGCTGAACGACTTCAGTTGTGTAGATACTCGTGCCGACAACGTCGCTGCTGCGAGGTTCGATTCGGATCTGACTTGTCACACATGCCCGGCAGGTACAGCGACATGTGAATGGTTGATCGCCGCCGTCGCCTAGACATGGCTCACAGGTCTGATCACACACTGCGCCGTAACCCGATACGAGGCGGTTGAGATGTGTGGCGTAACCGCGGCGAGTCCCTGCTGTTTGCACTTTGAGATATGACTCGACGTGGTCAGCCACTGTTGGGCGACGTGACTGCGCTGTCAGCTGTTCAAGGAGCTCAGCTTCAGTGAGACCGGACTCGGCAAGCAGCTGTGAAAGATCAACGTGTGCTGTGGTCCGCTCAGACATCGCTGGACTCCTGTGAGCTGATGCCAGCAAGAACGTTGGCTGGAGCGCCGAACAAACACACCGCAGGGTTAACAACAACTAACGCGCCGATGTCGCTGAGTGGTGCGATCAGCAGGTTGCGATCTGCTCCGAGTGCAGCGCGTTCTAAATGGGCGGGCCGTAACGCGACTCGTTCAACACCGTTCGCGTTGACAGTGAGCGCCCCAAAATTGCTGCACCGGCGACGTGAGCTCTGACGTGAAGCGTTGCTTTGGGTGAGTAACAGCCATCCATCGACAACAGTGACGTCAAGGCCACCAGCGCTCCAGCCGAGCAGTTCACTGAGCGTGCCTGAGTCAAAACCTGGTTTGAAACGGCCACTCGCGTCCACCCGTCGGGTTTGAGCTCCAAGCGGAAACGTTGGAGTTGACGCCACTGGTGCTGTCGGCACGAGCGTCAACGACGCCACAGAGCGGGTTTCAGTACTTCGTGTCGCGATGTCGCCAATGCGTCCAAGTCGACGGCGAGTGACATCAAGTTGACGGGTTTGACTCAAAGAATGCGTTGCTGGCATTGCATCGACCGTGCGGAGGCCACGGCGAAGCGCAATCGCGGCCTCACCGTGATCTGCAAGACAATTCTCGACGCCATCAACGACATCGAGTTCATCGATGAGATCAACGCCTGTTGCAACCTGATCTGCAGCATTTTGACGGGCTGCAGCCCTCTGAGTTGTGCGCGAGGGGGGACTTGAACCCCCACGCCCTTTCGGACACCAGCACCTGAAGCTGGCGCGTCTGCCATTCCGCCACTCGCGCAAGTGGACCACAGACGATAACGCAGCAGACACCCGTTCCCCACTCGCGTTCCGGAGACGCTGTCGTCATCGCGGTCGGGGTGGGTCGAACGGTTGGGTAAGTGCAGGTTGGTGGGCCTGCTCAGGAAGTATTGTGGTTCGCCTCATGGGATTGCAGTCAATAGAGAGGCGATTGGAGCGTATGGTCGATGGTGTGTTCTCTCGTCGGCGTCGCGGCTCCATCCGTCCCATCGAGCTCGGGCGCCGTCTCGTGCGTGAAATGGACGACAATCGCTCGGTCGATGTCAAGGGTCGCCGCATTGTTCCCAACAATTTCACCGTGCTCCTGAGCCCCACCGATCACGCCGGCTTCAGCGACATTGAAGATGCACTCACCACCGAGCTCGGAGAAGCCGCCCGCGAATACGCCCGCGAAGAGAGCTACCACTTCATGGGGCCGGTCCTCGTCAAGCTCATGGTGGACAACAACCTCAAACCGGGCCGCTTCGGCATTAGCTCACAACTCAAGCAAGCTGCTGGCGGTCTTGGCGCCGGATCGCTGGTGCTGCCGTCCGGCCAGCGAGTGGCCCTCGGCGAACATGTCACCACGGTCGGCCGGCTGCCCGAATCGACAATCTTGATCAACGACACCAACGTCAGCCGCAACCACGCCGAGATTCGCACCGGCAGTGCCGCCTACGTGGCGGTCGACCTCGGATCCACCAACGGCACGATGGTCAACGGTGTCCGCATCGTCGGCGAGCAGCGTCTCAACGACGGCGACATCATCAGTTTTGGTTCAACCCACGTTCGCTTCGAGGCGTCGTAACTCTGGCCTGCGCCAGCCAACCATGACCGATCAAGTCCTCAACATCTTGAAGTTCGCTCTTCTCGGGCTGCTCTACGTCTTCTTCGCACGCGTGCTCTGGGCCGTGTGGAGCGAAGTACGCACGCCAAAACAGCGCACAGCCCAAGCGACGCCTGGCAACCAACGCGCCAGCGGCCCGCCCGCCCAAGCTCCTCGAGCGCAGCCAGCACCGGCGCCACAACGCGCGCCGAAGGGTCGGTCCGGCCGCGTCGGACGACTCGTCATCCTCGAACCTCGCGCTCGTCGCGGCACCACGATTGCGATGCAGGGCGAGATCACGCTCGGTCGCGATCCGTCGTGCACGATCACGATCGACGATGACACGTTCATCTCCCAGCTCCACTTACGGATGTATGACTTCGAAGGCCAACCGATGCTTGAGGATCTTGGGTCGACCAACGGCACCTTCCACAACGGGAGCAAGATTGTCGGTGCCAAATTGCTGCACCCAGGTGACCGCATCCAGGTGGGCACCACCGTGATCGAGGCGCAGTAAGAATGGCAAAACTCAATTGGGGGTCAGCGACCCATGCCGGTCAACTCCGCCCGCAAAACGAAGACAACCTTCTGGCGATCGACGGCATCTACGTGGTCGCTGACGGAATGGGTGGCCACGAGGCCGGTGAGGTTGCCAGCCAGATCGCGGTCGATCGAGTGCGTGCCGACCTTGACACCGAGGAACTGCCAGGAGCCTCGGCGGTCGTCGACTCGATCTCGAACGCGAACGGCGACATTTTCCGCGCCGCGATTGCAAATCCCAGCCAAGCCGGCATGGGCACGACGATCACCGCCATCGCGGTGATTGGCGACCAGCTCGCTGGCCGCGGAGCCCCAAACCTCGACGTCAACGACGATCCCGGCGAAGTGACGCCCGTCGTTCCCGCCGAGCCGTCCGAAGCATTCGTGCTCGCCAACGTCGGCGACTCGCGTACCTACCTCTTGCGTCACGATCGGTTGCGTCGTGTCACCATCGATCACAGCTACGTGCAGGAGTTGGTATCGACCGGCCACATCTCCGAGGACGAGGCCCGTACCCACCCACGACGCAACATCATCACGCGTGCGCTGGGCATCGAGCCCGACGTGAAAGTCGACTGGTGGACGCTGCCACTCATCCGCGGGGATCGTTTCCTGCTGTGTAGCGACGGGCTGGTCGACGAGGTCGATGACGAGGTCATCAAGCACACCCTCACGACGCTCTCCGATCCTCAAGAAGCATCGGAGCGGCTGGTCGATCAGGCCAACGAGGCAGGCGGTCGCGACAACATCACGGTGGTCATCGTCGACGTGCTCGAAGGCGACGATCCGCCTGACCCCACCCAGGAGTTCGACGTCGTGCCCCTCTGGGCTGATGACGTTGATCCGACGCCAGCGGGCAGCCTGCAAGTCGACGCCGACGGTCAACCACTCACTGCGACCGACCCCGACGCTGAGACACCGTCGCGAGCCAAGCGGTCCGACCGCGGTCCGAAGCGATTCCTTGCCCTGCTGGCCGTCGGTGCGATTCTTGTGGCGAGCTTCGCCGCCTTCGCAGCGTGGGCGCGACGTGGCTACTACGTCGACTTCAACGACAATGACGTTGTGACCATCTTCAAAGGCCGGACGGACGGTGTGCTGTGGTTCGACCCGACCGAGGAGAACACCGGCCCACCGCGCGAGATTCTTGACGACGAGAGCGTGGTGCTTGTCGAGATGCAACCGCGCTTCGACAGCCGCATCGAGGCCGCCCTGTTCATCCGTGAGGACCTGTCGACGATTCCCACCACGACGATTCCGCCATCAACCACGACCACCACCACCGAGGTGATCGTTGCCCCGACCTCAACGGTCCCGGCCACCACGATTCCGACCACCACAACTCCGGCGATCACCACCACGGTGCCCTGATCCCACCATGTCGACTCCTGTTGCGACCAACGATGTCGATCCGGCGTTGGCGAACCAGACCGGTCCGCGCTCGCCAATAGCTCGCCGCCGGCGCAACACCGAGCTGACGCTGATCATCATGGTCGGTCTCATCACCGGCGCGGCCTACACGGTTGCTGCGCTCGGCACGAACGCCGAGATCCCACCCGGCATTGGCATCTTCGTCGGCATCCTCCTCGCCCTGCTGTTGTGCGCACACATCGCGGTCCGCCTCGTCGCTCGCGGTGCTGACGGCACAATCCTGCCGCTGGCTGCACTGCTCCACGGCATCGGCTTCGTGATGATCACGCGCCTCGACGACCGGCTCGCGAGCTTGCAGGCAACGTGGAGCCTGATTGGCATCGCGGTGTTCATCGGGACGCTGCTCCTCGTTCAGCGGACCAGCGACCTCGCCAACCGCAAATGGCTGTTCTTCGTCGGTGGCGCGTTCCTCCTGTTGCTACCAATGGTCCCGGGTGTCGGTCAGACCTTCAATGGCGCTCGGATCTGGGTCAGCATTGGATCCATCAACTTCCAACCGGGCGAGTTCGCCAAGATCGCGCTCGCCATCTTCTTTGCTGCCTACTTGGCCGAGCGACGCGAGTTGATCCAAGCGATGACCTGGAAGGTCGGCCCGTTCCACCTTCCCGAACCGCGCTACATCCTCCCGATCATCGTTGCCTGGGGCTTCGCTGTGATCGTCATGGTCGGCGAACGCGACCTCGGATCGTCGTTGCTGTTCTTCACGCTGTTCGTCGTGATGATGTGGGTCGCGACCGAAAATGCCGGCTACCTCGTCGTTGGCGCAGTGCTGTTCGGCGGAGCGGCGTACTACTCGTGGTCAAACTTCACGCACGTCCAGACCCGTGTGACCAACTGGATCAACCCCTGGGACGACCCGCTCGACAAGGGATACCAGATCATCCAGTCGCTGTATGGCCTCGCCGACGGCGGCCTCCTCGGCACCGGCCTCGGACGCGGCAACCCAAACCAGGTTCCCGAGGCTCAGAACGACTTCATCTTCGCCTCGATCGGAGAGGAGTTCGGCCTCATCGGCGCCACGGCGGTCTTGATGTCGTTTGTGCTCATCGTCGGCGCTGGTCTGCGCACCGCTGTGCGAACCGACCGCACGTTTGAGAAGTTGCTCGCGACAGGCCTGACCGCGATTCTCGGCATTCAGGCGTTCATCATCATCGGCGGCGTGTTGAAGGTGATTCCCCTCACCGGCATCACGTTGCCGTTCGTGAGCTACGGCGGCTCGTCGCTGATCGCCAACTACATCCTTCTCGCGCTGCTCATCAGAGTCAGCGATTCTGCGGCCCGCCGACTCAACGAACTGCCCGATGACCCGACGACCAGCGAGCGATGGCAAGCCTGGCGCTTATCGCGCCGCATTCGCAAGGCGATCAAGCGCGGCGAAGTACCGTCCGATTTTGTCGAGGTCGTCGCGTGAACAGATCGATTCGGCAGCTCGCCTTGGGGCTCATGGCGTGCTACGTCGTGCTGTTCGTCGCACTCAACTACTGGCAAGTCGGCCAACAGGAAGAGCTCGGCGCAAAGTTCGACAACACCCGCCAGATCCTGCGCGAGTTCAACCGACCGCGCGGCAACATCATCACTGCCGACGGGGTCGTCGTCGCCCGATCCCTACCGGACACGGTCAACGAGAACATCGACTTCGTACGGGACTACCCGACCGGCGATCTCTTCGCCAACGTCAGCGGGTACTTCACCAAAGACTTCGGGGCAACGCAGGTCGAGCGCCAATACGGCGACGTCCTCGTCGGCTCCACCGCCACGCAGCAAGTGCGCGGTCTCGGTGACCTCCTCGAGGGCAACACGGATAACTCCGGCACAGTGCAGCTGACGCTGCGCAACGACGCGCAGAATGCCGCCAAGTCTGCACTGGGCGATCGCGAGGGTTCGATCACCGTGATGGACCCGACAACCGGCGCGATCATCGCGATGTACTCGAACCCGACGTATGACCCGAACACCTTCGTCAGCCAAGACTTTGAGACTGCCCAGCAGGTCATCACCGACTTGCAGAATGCCGACGGCAACCCTCTGCTCGCCCAGGCGTACCAAGAGCGATTCATGCCCGGGTCGACGTTCAAAGTCGTGACCACCGGTATTGGACTCGAGGCTGGCGTGCTGTCACGCGAGACAAGTTTCCCGCGCGAGCGCCAATACATCCCGCCGCAGACCAACGACCCCATCCAGAACTACAACGGCAGTCAGTGCGGCGGCGACATGGCTGAGGTGTTCCGCAGAAGCTGCAACATTCCGTTCGCCAAGACCGCCATCGAGTTGGGTGTCGACCGGTTCGTTGCCGGCACCGAGGCATGGGGAATCGGCGAAGAGTTGCCGATCGATCTGCCACGACCGGCCACCAGCACGATCGGCGACACCGAAAACCTCGACCAGATGCTCCCCTTGCTCGCCATTCGTGGCTTCGGTCAGAGCGAGGACCAGATGGTGCCGCTGCACATGGCAATGGTCGCATCGGCGGTTGCCAACGACGGCAAAATGATGAAGCCCTACGTCATCGAGGCGACATTCGACAAGGCCGGCCGCGAGCTCAACCGCACCGAGCCCGAAGTGTGGAAGATGCCGATCTCGGCGGAGACCGCTGCACTTGAGACCGAGTTCATGGTCGGCGTCGTCGAGTCGGGGACCGCCAGTTGCTGTCTCGCCCTCGATGGTGGCATCCAGGCCGCGGCCAAGACCGGTACTGCTGAACTCGGCATCGCCTCGAACCCGGATCTGTCCCACGCCTGGATCGTCGCCTTCGCTCCGGCCGAGGATCCGCAGTTCGCCGTCTCCGTGGTGCTCACCGACGTGCAGTCCACCCAAGACGTGTCGGCAACAGGTGGCCGACTTGCCGGACCGATCGCCGAGACCATGCTCAACTTCCTGCTCACCGGCCAGGGCGCGTCGTAGTGCTCGGGACGAACGAGCCGGGCGCGGATCGACGTGATGTTTGCCACGACACCGACATCGGCGCCCTGAAGACCATGGGCCAGACTCGCTCGGTAGCCTGGCTCATCGCCGTTTCGGCGGACAGGAAGCAGTGAGAGAGCAGTGAGCGACAACGGCGCAGCCACGGTCATCAATGACCGCTACGAGGTGCACAAGCGGATTGGACGCGGCGGGATGGCCGACGTCTTCTCTGCGCGCGACCTGCTGCTCGACCGCCAAGTTGCCATGAAGGTGCTGTTTCCCGAGTTCGCCGTCGACGAGAACTTCGTCGAGCGGTTCCGGCGCGAGGCACAATCCGCTGCAAACTTGTCGCACCCCAACATCGTGAACGTCTACGACTGGGGCAAGTTCGAAGGCACCTACTTCATCGCGATGGAAGAGGTCCAAGGGCGCACGCTCGCAGACGTTCTCAAGACCAACAAGCAGCTCACAGCAAAGCAGGCCGCCGAAATCGCGAGCGAGGTCGCAGCAGCCCTCGGGTTCGCTCATGATGGCGGACTCGCCCACCGCGACATCAAGCCCGCCAACATCCTCATCGGGTCCAACGGACAGGTGAAGGTCGCCGACTTCGGCATCGCTCGGGCGATGAACGCGCCAACCGAGGACAACCTCACCCAGGTCGGTTCGGTCATGGGAACGGCGACCTACTTCTCGCCCGAGCAGGCGCAGGGCGCCCAACCCGACCCGCGGAGCGACCTGTACTCGCTGGGCATCGTGATGTACGAGATGGTCAGCGGCAAGCCGCCGTTTACCGGCGAAAACCCAGTCAGCATTGCCTACAAGCAGGTGCACGACGCGCCGCAGCCACTCGTGCAACTCATTGCCGATGTGCCTCGGCCGTTCGAGGCGATCGTCGCCAAACTCCTGGCCAAGGACCCCAAGCTCCGTTACCCGAGCGCCAGTGCCCTCCGCGACGACCTCAGGCGATTCCGCAACGACGAACCCGTGCAGGCCCTCTCCGTCGCGGCGAGCGCCCAGGGCGTCTCCGCTTCTGGCGCGGCAGCAACGGGCGCCATTGCCGCAGCCGTCGCGGCCGGTGCAACCACGACGGGACCAACCGTCCCGCCGCGTGCTGGCAACGTGCCGCAAGCCGGCATGTACGAAGCTGGCTACCCACCGGGCGCCTCGCCCGATGCCATGTACTACGACGCCGCGTCGTCGCGTACCGGCTGGTACGCGCTCGCCGCGTTCGTTGCACTCATCGCACTCGTCGTCGGCGGCGTGCTGCTGTTCCAGTCACTGAACCAAGACGACCTGACCGCAGCCGAGCCTGTCTCGTTCGAACTCGCGGATTACACCAATCGACCGCGCTTGGATGTCGTCACCGAGCTCACCGAGCTCGGTCTCAACGTGCGCACCGAAGCCGAAGAGAACGGCAACTTCGGCATCGACTTCGTCATCCGCACGGAACCGCCGGCGGGCACAATCATTCTTGAAGGCCAGGAGATTGTCGTCTTCTTCAACCCGGACCCGCAGGTCACGCCCATCCCGAACGTGGTCGGCATCCCGATCGAGGATGCACGAATTCAGCTCGAAGCAGCGAGCTTCAATGTCGGCACCGAAACGATCGAGCAGACCGATCAGTTCGAAGAAGGAACGGTGCTCAGTATGAACCCGCCGGCGGGTACGCAGGCGAACGCCGAGGACTCCGTCGATCTCGTCATTGCCGGGCCGCCATCGAGCGTTTCCGTTCCCGGCTTCCTCATCGGCCAGACCGAGCAGGCTGCAATCGACGTGCTCGAAGGCGAGCCGTACAGTTTTGTCGTCACCGTTTCCCGTGTTCCGAGTAGCACCGTCGCTGCCGGCATCGTCATCGAGATCGCTCCGGCAGCCAACACACTCGTCCCGCGCGGTGGCGACGTCACCATCACCGTCTCCGATGGACCTCAACCAATCAGTGTTCCAACGGTGAGTGGGCTCACCGAGGGTCGCGCCCGAAATCAGCTGACCAATGCAGGGCTCACCGTCCTGGTCAACTACGTCGAAGTGGCTCCGGGCAGTGTCGACGATGGTCGCGTCAAGGAGCAAGACGTCCCCCCTGGCTCACTTGTGCCACCGGGAACGCTGGTGACGCTGACCGTCGGACGGTCGACCGTGCTCGCCACGACCCTGCCACCCGCAACCGCACCGCCAACAACAACGCCACCAACAACCGCGGCGCCCACAACCGCACCGCCTGCAACGACAACGCCACCAACAACCGCACCGCCTGCAACGACAACGCCACCAACAACCGCAGCGTTGACCGGCTAGTTCAAAACGGGTGACCGCGCCGTGGCCCTCGACCGTCATACTGGAGCCGTGCCGCGCATCTTGGTGATCGACAGCTACGACAGCTTCGTCTACAACCTCGTCCAGTACCTGGGTGAACTCGGTGCTGATCCGATTGTCGTGCGCAACGACGAGATCAGCGTTGCCGAGGCAGTCGCGCTTGAACCCGACGGTGTCTTACTGTCGCCCGGCCCCGGTCGTCCTGAAACCAGCGGGATCATCTGTGATGCGATTGGTGCGTTCGCCGACGTCTCGACGCCGGTGTTCGGCGTGTGTCTGGGACATCAGGCGATCGGCCATGTGTACGGAGCAGATGTGATCGGCGCCCCCGAGTTGATGCATGGCAAAACCTCGCCGGTCGAGCACGAGGGTGGCGGGGTGTTCGCTGGTTTGCCATCCCCGCTCACCGCAACCCGCTACCACTCCCTCACGCTCGACCCCGCCACCATTCCCGACGTGCTTGCCGTCACGGCCCGCAGTGTCGATGGCGTGGTCATGGGAGTCCGCCACCGCGAACTTGATGTCGAAGGGGTGCAGTTCCATCCCGAAAGCATCCTCACCGACCAAGGCCACGACCTGGTGCGGAACTTCCTGACCCGCTGTTGACCGGTACCGAACGCCCTCCCCAGACCGGGAAGGTTCGTCTACTTGTCTTGCCCTCTCACATTTGTCGCCTATGCTCTGCGACCGATGGCACCTCCGAAACGAAAGACGGGTGGCGGTCGCGTCACGGCGAAGGGGACTCGGCCTGGTGACCGCCCCGCATCCGGCCACCCGACCACCGATCACCATGAGGTGTCCGCTTCCTCGCGCTACACCCCAAAGCAGGAACGGCGACAGCTGATCCCGCCAAACTGGATTCCGGTGATCATGCTGGTGCTCCTGATCGGTGGTGGCCTCCTGATCATGGCTCGCTACTTGATCTTCACCGACAGCAACTGGCCCACCTTGGTCGGCCTCGCCGCAATTCTGGGCGGCCTCTACACCGCCACGAAGTGGCAATAGCGCCGACGTCTCGCTGAGGCGAACCAGATTCACGATTCTCACCCTGTGGGAAACCCGGGGAAACACGTCGACGGTCGTCTCAGTTATCCACACAACTGTGGACAACTTCTCAGATCGCCGCTGCGAGTAGCGGCCCGACCGCGGAGCAAGTCCGTCAGTCGTAGAGCGGCGCAACCTCGATCATGTCCTCGAGACAGTGTCGAGGCGGAGGGGGATCATCGTCAGGCGCCATCGTCATTTTGATCTCGACGCCACACACATCGCATCGATACTTCTGACTGATCTTGCGAAGCTCGCCTGTTGGCGGAGGCTCAGGTGGGAGCATCGTCATGCTGCGCAGCATCGCAATGCCACTTTTCCACAGGACATAGCCGAAGAAGATCCCGAATCCCACCCAGATGATCGTCGATACGGCCGGCATGATCCCAGCGTACCGGCCCCGCCAGCGCCCGTTCACCCCGCGATCCGCCACACTCGCCACGCCGTGATGTTGCACTGAGCCGACCAACTGGGCACGATGGCTCGGGTGAAGTGGCCCACCTGGCAACAGGCAGCAATCGCTGCGGTCGTCAGCGGGATCATCGCGATCGTGCTCGCTCGCCGTCGTCGCTCCACCGGCCGCACCCCTCCAGGGTTCGGTGAAGCCTTCGCGACCGAGTTCGCGTTGATCTCGGCGCTGTACTCGATTTGGCGAATTGCTCGGAAGCTCCCGCTCGCGCAAGATGCCGGTGCGATCGAACGGGCACGGACCATCGTCGATGTTCAAGAAGCGATGTACTTGCCATCGGAACTCGGCCTCCAAGAATTCATCCTGGACAACGATTGGCTCGGGTGGCCGACCACCCTCTACTACGCCACGCTCCACGTGCCCACGCTCATCGCGTTCCTCGTCTGGCTCTTTGTCTGGCATCGCGACCAGTACCCCCATTGGCGCAACGGACTGGTCTTTCTCACCGGCACCTGCCTCGTCATCCGATTCTGGCGGGTTGCTCCCCCACGCTTCCTGACCGACCTCGGATACGAGGATCTGTCCGAAATTTTCGGACCCTCGATTTACGGCCCCGTCGGAACCGGCGTGTCCGACCAGTTCGCTGCCATGCCATCGATCCACGTCGGCTGGGCTGCCGTCGTGTCGTTCGGCATCGTGGCGGCGAGCACGAGTCGATGGCGGTGGCTCGCCTTGCTGCACGTGATCATCACCATGATCGTCGTGTCGGCCACCGGAAATCACTGGTGGCTCGACGGCATCGTCGCGATCGCGCTCCTCGGCGTTGGCCTCGCACTCGACACGGCATTCCGACGCGGTGGCAACCAAACTCCCGTCGTGCCACAAGCAGCTGAGGTTGATCAGGTGTCGTCGGTTGCGGGCGTTTCTTCGAACTCCTGACCAGCGACCACGAGCTGATCGAGAATGCGTTGCATGTCAGCGATGTCTTCGGCACTGAGATGGATCGCAAACAGCGCCTGCAGGGCCCGGCGGTAAGTGACCGACATCTCGCGCCAGAGTCGGCGACCGGTCTTGGTCAGCTCGACGTCGACCGCACGGTGATCGTGCTCATCGACGTACTTATGGCGAGCGACCCACCCTTCTTCCTGCAGCCGGTCGAGGCGACGACTCACACTTGAAGGCGGGAGCCGAAGATCGGCAGCCACATCGAGTGGACGCGCCCGGCCACCCAACCGTTGCAGCGACGCCAAGACATCGAACCAGCCCAGCGAGATATCCCACTCCGCGCGGAGCTCCTCGTCGATGTTCCGCTCGATCTCACCCGAGAGTGCCTGCATGCCGCGCCATACACCGACCCGAACGTTGTCGAGACGAGCCATGGCGTGCGTTCCCGGTCTCCGTCGACGCGCTGATCAGCTCGTGGCGCGGATCGCCGCGGCGAATGCTGAGACCGCTTCGGAGATCTCTTCGGAGGTCACGATCAACGGCGGCATCCACCGGACGGTCCGCTTGCGCGTGCCAGCTGTCATCAGGATCACGTTGTTCTCGGCAAGGCAGTGCTCGACCACCGCTGATGCACGTTCCGCCGAGTCGAATTCGACAGCCACCATCAAGCCGCGTCCGCGGACGTGCAGGAGCGCGTCGTCGAGCTGCTGCAGGTCGCGCAATGCGTCGATCAACTGCGTGCCTCGCGCCACGACGTTGTCGAGGAAGCCCGGCTCGGTGAGCACTTCCATGGTGGCCAACGCCGCGGCACAACCAATCGGTGTGCCGTTCGACGAACCGCCGTGGCTCCCGGGGCGCCACTTGTCGTCGTGGGCACGACGCGTGCCGAGTGCCGCAAACGGGAAACCAGACGCAATACCTTTTGCCATGCACAGGATGTCGGGCTCGATGTCATGCGCCTCGATCGCGAACATTTTTCCGGTTCGTCCGAAGCCACTCTGGGTCTCGTCGGCGACAAAGAGGATGCCGTTCTCGCGACAGCGTTCACCGAGCCCTTCGATGAAGGCGGCCGGTGTGGGGATGTAGCCGCGCTCCCCGATGACCGGTTCGATGATGATCGCCGCGACTTCGTTCGCTGGAATCTGCGTGGCGAACAGGCGGTCGAGTCCGCGCAGCGCTCGTGTGATCTCGGACTCCTGGTCCGATGCGTGCGGGTCGGGAAACGGGGCGACGTGCACACCCCCCGGGAACGGCCCGTACCCCTCACGGTCGATCGCTCGCGATGTCGACATCGCGAGCGTCAGCAGCGTCCGACCATGAAAGGCCCCGTCGAACGTGATGATGTCATGGCGTCCAGTGGCGTGCCTGGCCAGCTTCACCGCAGCTTCAAGGATCTCGTCGCTCGAGTTGCTGAAGAAGAAGGTGTCGATCGACTCGGGAGTCAGCCCGGCCAGTCGTGCAGCAACCGGCTCGAGGAGATCGTGCTGATAGACGTTCGCCTGCGCGTGCACGAAGCGATGCGCCTGGTCCGAGATTGCCTGGACCACCTTGGGGTGGCAGTGCCCGGTTGAGGCTGCAGCGATGCCCGCAGTGAAGTCGAGATAGGAGTGATCGTTCGCGTCGTAAACGCGACATCCTTGGCCGCGAACGACCTGCAAGTCGGTCACCTTCGACCAGACGTTGGAGAGATGCGAACCCGGGCCTGACGGCTGCGACGAGGTCATTCCAGGAGCCTACGGTGCCGACGACGCGGGCCACGATGACCCCGGCCGCCGTCTGGGTGCGACACGTCGACTAATGCAGCGCCGCAGGTCGATGGGTTACCGTCACGAGATGACCGACCCCACAACAAATGCGGCGGCGCCCGCAGGATGGACCTTCACCGATAGCGGCGCCATGGACTGGCAGCCGATCGCAGCAGGGGCTGGCATGAAGGTGCTCGGTATCGCCGACGGCAAGATGATCGCCACCTTCAAGTTCGAGGCCGGCTATGTCGGCGGCGTCCACCATCACGAAGAGCCCGAGTTCTCCTACATCCTCGAAGGATCGATGGTCTCCCAGGGTGTGCAGATGGAAGTCGGCCACGCCTACGCCGCGCAGATGGGCACCACCCACGACGATTTCCGCACTGAAAACGGCTGCACGTTGGTGAGTGTCTTCAAGATTCCCGGGTAGTTCAGCGCTCGAACGCAGCTGCCGCGACCTCTGCATAGGTGCTGGCGATGTGGAACGTCATGTCTGCTTTCACGTTGTCGGGGACGTCGTCAAGGTCGTTCTCGTTCCGCTTCGGGAGGACCACTTCGGTGAGACCCATGCGATGGGCTGCAAGAATCTTCTGCTTCAAGCCGCCAATGGGGAGCACCTGACCCTGCAGGTTGATCTCGCCGGTCATCCCGACAGTTGGCTTGACTGCCCGGCCGGACAGCAACGACACCAGGGCCGTGGTCATCGTGATGCCCGCAGACGGGCCGTCCTTCGGGATCGCGCCGGCTGGCACATGCACATGGAAGCGCTGGCGCATCGACTCCGGGTCAAGGCCCAGTTCGTCGGTGTGTGACCGCACATAGTTCAGCGCGATCTGGGCGGACTCCTTCATCACGTCACCGAGCTGACCGGTCAACGTCAGGCCCGGTTCGGAGTCGGGCCCGGTCGGGAAGGCCGTGGTTTCGACGAAGAGCACGTCGCCGCCGGCACCGGTGACTGCGAGTCCCGTGGCCACGCCAGGTGTGTCGGTTCGGTCGATCACTTCGTCGTCGACCTTGCGTCGACCGATCCAGTCGGTCAGCTCGTCCGCGCCGATGGCGATCGGCGTGTCCGAACCCGTTGCCACCTTCGCGGTGACCTTGCGCACCAGTCGGCCCAACTCGCGTTCGAGTGAGCGCACGCCCGCCTCTCGGGTCCAGCCGGAGATGATCGAGCTGATCACGGCGTCGTCGACCGTGACCTCGTCGGGCTCCAAGCCAGCACGTTCGATCTGTCGCGGAAGCAAGTAGCGGTGTGCGATGAAAGTCTTCTCTGCCTCCGTGTAACCATCAAGGCGGACGAGGTCCATCCGGTCGAGCAGCGGGCCCGGGATGGTGTCGGCAACGTTGGCCGTAGCGATGAAGACCACTTCGGACAGGTCCAAGTCGACCTCGAGGTAGTGATCGCGGAACGTGTGGTTCTGCGCGGGGTCGAGGACTTCGAGCAACGCTGCGGTCGGGTCGCCGGACCAGCCGCCGGCGGCCAGCTTGTCGACCTCGTCGAGCAGGATGACCGGGTTCATCGTCTTGGCTTCCTGCAGCGCACGGACGATTCGCCCAGGCTGCGAGCCGACGTACGTGCGGCGGTGGCCGCGGATCTCGGACTCGTCGCGGACACCACCGAGGGCAACACGAACAAACTCGCGGCCCATGGCTCGTGCAATCGACTCACCGAGGCTGGTCTTGCCGACCCCGGGCGGACCGATGAGGGTGATGACCGACCCGTGCCCGCGGGCGGTTCGTTCGCCGTCGGCATCGACGCGAGCGTCGAGGCCGCGCTCGTGGCGAAGCTTGCGCGTGGCGAGGAACTCGACGATGCGATCCTTCACATCGTCGAGGCCGTAGTGATCAGCGTCGAGCACCGTCTGCGCGTCGTCGAGATCGATGTTGTCGTCACTGCGCTCGCCCCACGGCATCTCGAAGATGCGGTCGAGCCAGGTGCGGATCCATGAGTGCTCGGGTGACTGGGAACTCATCCGCTCAAACCGGTCGAGCTCCTTGTCGATGGCAATCTTGACCGATTCGGGCGCGTCGAGATCCGCCAACTTCGCGCGGTACTCGTCGGTGACGTCCTCGTCGCCTTCACCGAGTTCTTTTCGAATGGATGCCATTTGCTGGCGCAGCAGATACTCACGCTGCTGCTTGTCCATGCCTTCGCTGACGTCGTTGCGAATCGTCTCGGCGACCTGCAACTCGTTGAGGTGATTGCGCGCCCACGAGTGAAGTGCATCGACGCGGTCCGCGACGTCGGTCGCGCGCAGCACGACGAGCCGGTTGTCGTCGGAGAATTCAGCCCAAAGCGCCACGGCATCAGCGAGCGCGCCAGGTTCCTGGATTGTCCGGAGGAGTTCGGGCAAGCGACGCGAGTTGCGCTTCTCGGCGATGAGCTCAAGGGTGGCGCGTAGTTCACGCGTTGCCGCTGTGGTCGACGCGCTTGACGGTCCGTCGATCAACAGTTCAGCTTCGGCAAATGTTGCCGCTCCGGATTCGACCTGCGTCGACGTGATCCGCGCTCGGCCTTCGACGCGGACAATCGCTGCCGACTCACCAGTCGGCAGATTGCCCACGTTCGGGACGCGCGCCACCACGGCCAGTTCGTCTTCGTCGCCCCCGGTCAGGAGCAGTCGCGAATCGTTCAACTCTGTGGCAGCAGTAATCGCCAGGCGCAGGGCGTCGGTGGCGAGGGTCAGCGTGACCGTGGCGCCAGGAAGCACAGCACTCGGGAGGTGCGCGATGGGGAGGCGAATGGTCGTGACGGGTGTGGCCGGTGGCGGTGTTGCTGAGGAGGTGTTCGACATGTGACCACGCTAGGCACAAACAACCTGAGTGCCAACGACTCAAGATTCACACCAAATTCGGGAATACGCTCGAAACCCAGCCACCGAGCCAGCCAGCCACCGAGCCACCGAGCCACCGAAATATGCAGGAAAATGTGCGCTCAGCGAGCCTGAGCCCTCATTTTTCGGTCTGGGGCGGGGTGTGAGGGGGATGGCGGTGGGAGAATGCGGTGCGATGAGTCTGAACGAGCAGTTCAACCAGCAGTACGAGGAGACGATCAAGCTGGTCAAGTCGCGCGCCCTCTGGCGGGTCGGCGAGCAGTTCACCGAAGGTGAGACGTTGCGCTGCCACTGTTTCAACTGCGGATACGTGAGCCTCCACCAACGCTTCGACATCACGCGCCACCGGATCCTGCTCGGCAAGTCGATCCGCGCAATGGAAGCGCCGCGGCCAATGCTGCGCTGTCGACGGTGCGGACATCAGCAGCACCTCCGCGACGTTGGTGAACTTATTGTGCCGTCGACGATTGCATTGCACGACGAGCTACGCGACACCTTGCGGGCCCACCTCAGCGACACTCCAGCCGGCGACCTTCCCCGCGATGTGCGCGAGCAGGTCGCAAAGTTCCGCGAGGAGGCAAGCAGCCCAGTCCGCCAGCTCCTGCTGACCGCGATCGCAGACGCCGCCGTCTCCGAAGAAGGAGCAGCAACATTGGAAACTGTTGGTCGCGAACTCTTCCTCAGCACCGACCAAATCGCCGCCGCGACCGGCGGTCAGTCGCCACCAAGCACCGACTGACCGATCACGGGAGCGCTGCCACGAACGCCAAAGCGTCATCGAGGCTGACTTGGCTGAGGAGCTGTTTGCGCATCGGCATCACCCAGCGAGGAGCATTGAGCCCGAATGCTCCGTGCAGTTTGCCGCCACGTCCGTAGAGCGCGAGGAGCTTGCCCTCAGCGACGGACCCGGCAGCGACGATCACCTCGTCGTCGGGACTCGATCGGCCCAAGAACTGGATCCGTTGATCAAACTGGTCGCTCCAAAAGAACGGAACCGGTCCATACGACGCCGGTGTCTCACCTGCAGCCACGTCGAGCAGATTGTTCGCGGCCAGCGCACCCTGCTCGGCCGCATTCGTCCAGTGCTCGACACGCATCTCTTCGTCAAACAACGGATTGGGCCAGCGCGCGACGTCGCCGGCTGCATAGATGCCGGGCGCGGCACGCAACGTCTCGTCGCAGACAATGCCATCGCGCAACTCAAGCCCGCTGTCGTCCAGCCATTGAGTTGCGGGCACCACACCGATCCCGACGACGATCAGATCGGCATCGAGGTGTTCCCCGGCGAGCTGCACACCGGTCTTGGTCAACGATTCGACCTGAACACCACAGCGCACATCGATGCCACGAGCACGATGAACGTCCGCAACTGCTGCGCCCATCTCTTCGCCGAGGCCTCGAATCAATGGAGCGGTGGCCCCTTCGATCACGGTGACCTGATTGTCGAGCTGCTTTGCGATCGCCGCAACTTCGAGGCCAATGAAACCCGCACCAATCACCACGACGCGCTGCCCGCCCGCACGGATCGCAGCCCGAACAGCCATGGCGTCGTCGAGCGTGCGCAGCACATGGACGTGACCGAATTGCGACTGACCCGGCAGACGCCGCGGTGAGGCGCCGGTGGCGATGATGATGCCCTCCGCTTCGAGATGCGAACCGTCACTGAGGTGGAGTCGCCCACCGGTACCCGTCGCTGCCGGTTCCAGCCGTGTTGCCGCGATCCCGAACCGCCATTCGACGTCGAGTTCGTCAAACGAGTCAGCGGGCCGAAGTTGAATCCGGTCAGGTTCCCACTCACCCGACAGCAGCTTCTTCGACAGCGGCGGCCGGTCGTACGGACGGTGCGGCTCGGCTCCGATGACCACCACCTCAGTGTCGGGCGCGCGCTGGCTCAGCGTCTCCGCGGCGCGCAAACCTGCGAGGGAGGCTCCGACGACGGCGAGGCGATTCGGTGACCCGTCCATCTTCCCACCTTGACACACCGCCCCGCTCCGCCGAACAGCGAGCAGCCGATTCTCAGCAGCGCGTCAGCTGCAACTCAGTAGGTGCGGACCTCGACACGATGACCATCGGGATCACGGACGTAGACACCGTCGCCCTGGCCGCGCGCACCAAACAGTGAGGCCGGACCCATCTCGATGATGTCGGCATGGGTGGCCACGAAGGCATCGAAGCCGGACCGATCAGTCACGAACGCGACGTGATCAACGTTGCGTCCCGACGGTTCGTCAGCGAGAAGGTCGATCAAGGTGGCGGCGTCGACTCGGAGCGAGACAAACGGCGCAGCACCAGCGCGCCACTCTTCCAACCGCTCGGCCACGAGACCGAGGTGGTCGCGGTACCACGTCACCGAGCGCTCGACGTCGCTGACGCACAGCACAACGTGGTCGATGCCAGAGATCATTGGTGCAACGTATCGGACAGCGCGACCGCCCCCGCTACGGTTCGGTCGATGAGCGAACTCCCCACTGTCGATGCGATCAACGCGATGCTCGTTGAAGAGTTCAGCGGCATGGGCAGTCGATGTGCAGCGGTCGGACCAGACTTTGCGCTGGCGCACCTGATGCCCGACCAGGATGCGCTCAGACCCGGTGGCTTCATCTCGGGCCCGACACAGTTCGGCATGGCCGACGCGGCGCTCTGGTATCTCACGTTCGGAGCGATCGGACGAATCGAACCGATGGCGCTCACCTCGGAGCTCTCCATTCGATACGTCCGACCAGCGCAAGGCACCAACATGTGGGCACGCGCAACGCTCGACAAGGCGGGCCGTCGAAACGTTGTCGGCACCGTGCGCATTTGGTGCGACGACGACGAGGACCGGATCACCGCAACCGCACAGGGCACCTACGCCCTTCCAGCCTGAGCCAATCCGAGCCAAGCAGTGCCCGAACTTGCCCGCTTCCACTTGGCGATGCCGGTCCATGATTTGGCAGCCGCCCGTTCGTTCTACGGCGAGCTCCTCGGCTGCCCCGAAGGCCGCTCAGCAGAACATTGGGTGGACTTCGACCTGTTCGGGCATCAGTTCGTGGCCCACCTTTCCCCGACGGCTACGCCACGCATCACCAATCCGGTCGATGGCGACGAGGTTCCCGTCCCGCATTTTGGTGTTCTCCTGAGCCCGGCCGACTGGCAGGCGTTGGCCAGTCGCCTGCGGGACGCGGGGACGATCTTCGTCATCGAACCGCATACTCGTTTCGCCGGCGAAACTGGCGAACAATCGACGATGTTCTTGCTCGACCCGTCGGGGAACGCCCTCGAGTTCAAGGCGTTTGCCGACGACTCGCAGGTCTTTGCACGCTGATCGTTCAGCCCTGCCGGGCAATCCGAGCGGGCAGCGTCAACTGTCGGCTTGCTGGCTCCCGAAAATTGTCGGCGGGCCCTGCTTGCGCCAGTCAGGCGCACCTCGCATCGCGCGGCCCTGCACCGTGACATCCTGACTTGGAGTGCCGCCCACGATGCGCCCGCTGTACGCACCGTCAACACCATTCGCACCGATGCCGAGTACCGGGTAGCTCGTGAGCGCCGAGTAGGTCTGCAAGAGCAGTGGCCGTGGGCGATCTGAGTGGTTGGGCATCGAACCGTGCACCATGCAGCAGTTGTGGACCGTGACCGAGCCCGCCGGACCCTGCAGCCATGCCATGTCCTCCATCGGCAGCGTTGCGATGTCGTCGTCACGCATTGCGCCACTCCACGATCCCTCCGCGCTGTACAGGTCGTAGAGCTTCCCGGTATGGCTACCGGGAAGCACGCCCATCGGGCCCATCTCGTCGTCGACGTCGTCGAGGTACACGCCGATTGTCAGTGGCGTGAAGTCGGTATGGGGCCAGAACTGAATGTCCTGGTGCCACTTCACCTCCTCACCCCCGCCCGACCACTTGTAGTTGAGTTTGCTGTGATGGAACCGCACCGGACCACCGAGGATGGCCATGGCGAGTTGTGCCACTGGTCCTTCGAACGCCAGACGGTGGAAGGTCTCGTGCAGATCGACGGGCGAGACCAGTCGCCGGAGTCGCGGCGTGGCAGCCGAATGCCCTGCTTCGAGATCGAATCGACGACTCGACGTGGCGAGCCGCCGACTCTCTTCGACAAACTCATCTGACGCCGAGCGCAGCTCTGCCATCCACGCTGCATCGACGAACGACTCGAGTTGGAGGTAGCCGTTTGTCTCGTAGAACTCGAGTTGCGCGGAGGTGACGACGTCGTGGCTCACCCCACGAGCGTAGAACTAACGCGTGTCGTGACGGAAGGTGATCGACATGCGCGGCCCGACTCCGCGGCGCATCTTCGGGACGCAGTGTTCCCATTCGTGTTGACAGGCGCCGCCCATGACCAACAGATCACCGTGGCCGAGGTCCCAACGACGCGACGCTCCACTGCCTCCCTTGTCACGCCGTTGACGCAGCTTCAACGGTCGCGGATGACCGACGCTCAAAATGGCGACGATGGGATCGGTGACGTACTTGCGGTGTCGATCACCGTGCCACGCAACCGAGTCGTTGCCATCGCGGTACAGGTTGAATCCGATCGAATCAAACGGACGGTGATATCGAGCCGTGAGCAACTGACGGATGTCATCGAGGAGTGGCGTCGGCCCTCCCGCCGGGTAGTCGTCAGCGTGCCACCACGCCGTGAGCCGTGGCTCCGCGACCACCGCGTCGTACATGGCGATGTTGGTCCGTTGTCGGAGTTCGAGTTGGTCGAGCAACCCGTCGAAGACGCCGTCGGCGCCACTCAGCCAGCCAGGCGTGAAGTCGATCCATGACCGGGCGTCGAGTTCGACGCGCTGGGCCTCGAGAAAGTCGGCGTCGACATCTGGTGCACACAACCCGAAAAGCGACCCCTGCAAGAACATGTGTTCGATTCTCGCGAAGGATCCAGCCAAACGCAAGGCATCGCTCAAACTCGCAGCAGGGCTGAGGCGGACCAGTTCACGTTCACGGCACCGAAACGGGCACAGACCGCTTCAGCAGACATCGGGCCGCCAAGGAGGAACCCTTGTACAAGATCGCACCCGTGCAGTTGGGCCAATTCCAACTCGGCGCTGGTCTCGACGCCTTCGGCAACGACCTGCAGGCCCAGGTTGTGCGCCAGCGACACGATGCCCGCGAACAATTGCGCGCGTTTGTCGTTGTTGGCCGAGCGGGCAAGGAACATCCGGTCGATCTTGACTTGATGCACGGGGAGGTCGTGCAAGTAGCTGAGCGAGGAGTACCCGGTCCCAAAGTCGTCGATTGACAGGTGGACGCCCAGTTCCACCAGCTTGTCGAGCAGATGGCGGTGCTGCGCATGTTCGTGCTGAATGAGCACACTTTCGGTCAGCTCAAGACACAACTCCTGGGGTGCCACGCCGTGACGACGAAGACGTGCCCGCACGGCATCGACGAAGTCCGACTGCCACAGCTGCGCTGTCGAGACATTCACCGCGACGATCGGCGGGGTGAATCCGCGCTCTCGCCAACTGGCGATCTGAGCACACGTCTGGTCGATCACGTAGTCGCCAAGTTCGTTGATCAGTCCGGCGTTCTCTGCGACTCGAACAAACTCACGAGGAGGAATCTCGCCTTCAACCTCGTGCGTCCACCGCGCCAGCGCTTCGACACGAACGATCCGACCAGTGTTGGCCTCGAGGATGGGCTGGTACTCGAGTCGCACGGTCTTGTTCTTGAGAGCACGCCGCAGCTCGGTGGCCAGATGCATCCGTCGCTGGATGGGCGACGACAGACTGGATTCATAGATGCGCGAATGGCCGCGCCCATCGCGCTTCACTGCATAGAGGGCGAGGTCGGCATGGCTCATCGCGACCTCGGACGTCATTCCGTGTTCCGGAATCAGCGCGATGCCGATGCTCGCCGTGACGCTGGTCTCGCCGCTCTGCGTCTGACGAACACCCGACAGGCTCTGCAATGCACGATCGGCTGTTCGCTGCACCGCCGCCACATCAGCCACGCCCACCGAGGTGAGCAGGGCGAACTCATCGCCGCCGAGGCGAGCGAGAAACTCACCCGGTTGCAGCTCTGAGCGAAGCGAATCAGCAAGTGACATCAGGAGCTCGTCACCCGCTTGGTGCCCGAGGCCGTCATTGACTTCCTTAAACCCGTCAAGGTCGATGATCAGCAGCGCGAAGCCGTGAGCGTCAGATTTGTCGCCTGGCCCGAACAGGCTGAAGCGGCGTTCGAGTTCGCGCATGAACGCCGCTCGGTTGGGGATCCCGGTGAGCAAGTCGTTGTAGGCGCGATGCGCCAGGTCGCGCTGCAGGTCAACCACCTTGGCGAGGCCTTGCGCGAGATACCCGATCTCGTCGCGTCGCTCGGTGAGTTGAACCGTGTCGGGGCCGTCATCGGAGCCGACGTCGTGGGCCACCTTGATCAACCGGTTGAGTGGCCTGAACGCGAGGAACATCGCGATGATGCCGGCGACCGCCATGGCTCCGAGCAACACGAGCACCGCGACAGCAACCCGGTTCACGACGCGTGCATCGATCCTGTTCAGATCGTCCACCAATCCGACATCGACGGCGAGGACGCCGATGAGTGCCGCATCGGCATCGAGGATGGGCGTCAAGTACGCGAAGCGCATCCGTCCGGCAACCGGCACCTCGCCGATGTACGGCGAGGTCGTGACCAGGTCCGCGTACGCGGGATGGCCCTCGACAATCAGCCCTGGCTCAACCTGCGAGCCGCCGATTCGGCCACCCGCTTCATCCGTGAAACTGGTGGCGATTCTGTCGAAGGAGCCGCTGGACGGGTCGTAGCGGAAAAGGTTCGCAGCACCTTGGTTCACCGATGAGATCGAGTCGACGAGTGCGTCAAAGGAGTCGCTCGGCTGCAGGCGATCCGCCGAGTCGATCTGAATCTTCTGGGGCGAACCAGCCGCATCGCATTCGAGCACGAACTCGCCACGGTCCTGTTGAAACAAAGCTGCCGCAGCGCGTGCAGCTCGGTCGACCCGGATTTCGGAGTGATCCTGGTTGATCGTGCGTATCTCTCGAAGGCCCGCGTACGCGAGGACTGCCATCGAGAGCGACGCCACAACGAGGAAGACAGCCGTCGTCCGCACGGGGAAGGACCATCCTGATTGTCGATCGATCCCCTTGCGTTGACGCACACCAGGCATACGGCAGATTGAGACCGAACTGAAGCTTCTGTCGGGTTTCCTGACGACAGCTTGACGGTGCGTCCGGTTTCGCCACAGAACTGGAGCGCCGAGAGAGAGGAGAGAGGGAGAGAGGGAGAGAGGGAGAGACACGAGTCACCGTCACCCCGCCGACACATGTTCGTAACGCAACCGTAATATCTCGCCATGATCTCCCGCTCCCAGTTCCTCGGCAGCCTCGCGGTCGCCGTCGCCACGACGGCGCTGATGCCAACAGCGCTCAGCCACTCGGCATCCGCCACAGGCCCTGCAGCTGCTCCTCAGCTCGTCACTGCTGCAGCGACCGGTGCGCTCGGTGCCGACAGCGCGATCACGTGTCCCATTCCTGCGGGTAGTGAATTCGTCGACAGCTGGGGCGCAGGCCGCTCCGGTGGGCGCCGTCACGAAGGCGTCGACATGATCGCTGATCGCGGCACCCCCGTGGTCGCCGCACAGTCAGGCGACATCAACTTCAAGCAGAACCGGCTCGGCGGCAACGCTGCGTGGCTGAACAGCCCAAGCGGCAACACCTTTTACTACGCCCACTTCGACAGCTTCGAAGGCGAGAGCCGCTTTGTGCTGCAGGGCGAGGTGATCGGCTACGTGGGCAGCACCGGCAACGCCAAGGGACCCCACCTCCACTTCGAAACTCACTTCGGCGGAACGGTCGGCAGCCCCTACGACGCGACCTACGCCGCGTGCATGCAACCCATCGTGGACGCAGCCCAGGCGCAGGCCGAAGCCGACGCGGAGCGGTTGGCCGTACATGGTGAGGTGACCATCGCACGCGGGCGCCCCGATACCGCCGACAGCGAGCGCCAGCGCAACGCCATCGCCGTGCGCTGAGCCCAACGAGCGGGATAACCGAGCAGCATGACCGTCCGGGTCACGTTCGTGTTGCTGATCAAAGCTGCGCCGCGGTTCGCAGCGGAATGATCGGTGCTGCCAAGCTCGCGTCATGACGCGCGAACTCGATACCGGAACCACTGACCTGCTCGCCCACATTGACGGACACGTCGGCGTGATCACGTTCAACCGACCCGAGCGGCGTAACGCGCTCAGCGACGCGATGTACGAGGGGTTCAGTCGGGTCCTGCCGACGCTGGCCGAAGACGACGACGTGCGCGTTGTGATGGTCACCGGCAACGGCGGCGCGTTCTGTGCCGGCGGCGACGTGAAGGGAATGCACGAAAGCCACCAGCCCGGCGCGGCTCCGCGTCGCGGTGGCAGCGTCCAGACCGGCACCGACGTGCTGCGTCGCCTGCAGAAGCAGGTCTCGCTCGCGCTGCACCGCTTCCCGAAACCCGTCGTCGCCGCAATCCCCGGCGCGGCAGCAGGTGCCGGCATGTCGATCGCGCTGGCCTGCGACATCCGCCTGGCTGCCGAGCGAGCCCTCGTTGTCCCGGCGTTCGCGAATGTCGGCGCGTCCGGCGACTTCGGCGGCAGCTGGTTCCTCACGCAGCTCGTTGGCACCGCAAAGGCCAAGGAGCTGTACTTCACCTCGCCACGCCTCACGGCTGCCGAGGCACGCGACCTCGGCATCGTCAATCAGGTGCTTGCCGACGACGGCTTCGACCAAGCCGCCCTCGACTGGTGTCGAGGACTCGCAGACCGGGCCCCCATCGCCATGCGCTACATGAAGGAAAACCTCAACCGCGCGATCACCTGTGACGTCGAGACAGCGCTCGATGCCGAAGCCGCCAACATGGTGCTGTCCATGGGCACCTCCGATCACCGCGAAGCAGCGGCCGCGTTCGTCGAGAAGCGCACGCCGAACTTCACGGGCCAGTAGGAATCGCGCCACTCGCGAGCTGCCGGGCGTACCGTCACCCGTCATGAGCGAGCAGGTCCACGCCCCAATCATCGTCGAGGACCCCGACGACCCGCGCTTGGCCGATTATCGCGAGTTGAACAACCAGCCGATACGCACGGCAATGGAGGGCGACGAGTTCTTCATGGCCGAGGGATACATGGCCATCGATCGTCTGATCGACTCGGGTCACCAGCTCCGGTCGGTGCTGCTCGGCCCAACCCGAGTGAAGCGGTTCCTCCCGTACCTCGAACGACGTGAGCTTGCCGGCGTTCCCGTCTTCGTTGCCGACCACGAGGTGATGGAACGCATCGTCGGGTTCAACCTGCACCGCGGCGTGCTCGCATCAGGGAACCGCAAGCCCTATCCCGCGGTGTCCGAGCTCGCAGCGACTGCGACGCGGCTCGCTGTGCTTGAGGCACTCAACGACAACCAGAACGTGGGCGCCATCGCACGCGCCGCGCGAGCCTTCGGGTTCGACGGCATGGTGCTCAGCCCCAACTGCACCGACCCGTACTACCGGCGCACGGTACGCGTCAGCATGGGCGAAGTGCTGCATATGCCGACCGCGCGAGTCGCCGACGATGATTGGCCAGATGCGCTCGACACACTCCACGATCTGGGATTTGAGACGTGGGCGATGACACCTGCTGCCGACGCAACCAACGTCTGGGAGATGGCGGCGCCTGAGCGCTTGGCTGTGGTGTTCGGTGCTGAGGGGCCCGGGCTCACCGACATCGCGATCCAGAACACGACGCACCGCGTGCGGATTCCGATCGCGGCGAACGTCGACTCGCTCAATGTCGGCCACGCTGCGGCGGTGACCTTCGCCGCCGTGAATCGACCGACGTGACACGGCAGGCACTCGACATCACGCCTGGCGCGGCTGTCATTGCGACGTTGTCGACCTCACCCGGCGCCGCCTGGACTTCGTCGCGGAATTGACGCTGCTGCGAGGATGGGAACGTGCTTGAGCAGTTAGCCAACCATCCCGACGCCAGTGACCCTGAGCCATTCGCCGGGCCAGACCATCCGATTCGCAAGATCACCCGGTTGATGGCGTTCGGCGGCGAGTGGCGACCAACAAACGCGACGAACATGGCCGAACTGTTCGATGGAATGGCGGCCGAATGGTCGGAGCGACACGTTGACCCGACGAAGCGTGCGCCCGTGGAGGATGGGCTCGATCGCGGTGGGATTCCGCTCAGCGGTGACTGGCTCGAACTCGGCGCCGGTACGGGCGCGGGAGCACGCGTCCTGAGCGGGCGGGTCGGCTCGCTGATCTGTAGCGACCTGTCGATGGGAATGCTGTCGTATGCGCCGGGCGAGCTGGCGCCGCGGGTGCAGGCCGACGCGACGACGCTGCCATTCGCCGACGACACGTTCGACGCGGTGCTGATGATCAACATGATCCTGTTCCCCAACGAGGTCGATCGCATCTTGCGGCCCGGAGGTTCGATTCTGTGGGTCAACACACTTGGAGACCAGACGCCGATTCACCTGCCTGCTGCTGACGTGCTCGAGGCGTTGCCGGGCGAGTGGCAGGGTCGCACTGCGCGAGCGGGAACCGGTTTCTGGTTGGCAGCGCGTCGAGTTGGGGCCTGATGGACACGGCGGTGACCGACTCGCCCGAACGTCATCTGTGGACGTTGATTGAGCCGGTTCATGCAATCACCTACTTCGCCCCTGAGTGCCAGCAGGCGTTCGAAGATGCGGGCCTCCCCGGGTTCTGGCGCGGCTACTTCGGCGGGCGCGCCGCCCCGCTCGGCGCTGTCAGTGCGGGCGCCGTGACCGCGCTGTTCTTCGGCTTCCACCCGAGCTTCGTCGACCGCGCCGTGCCCGACATCTGGACGCGCTGTTCACCCGCTGATGCGTTGGCAGCGCGGCTCGACGGAATCGACCGGGCGTGGACTGCCCATGAGCTCCCGAATGACCGAGCCCAGTTGAAGCGCGCCGCCTTCATCGTGCGGCGCGCCGCCGAGGCGGTGGCCGACGATCGGCGGCCAATGTTCGCGGCGAATCTCACGATTGAGATGCCGACGAAGCCGCACTTGGCCTTGTGGCACGCTGCGACGCTGCTGCGTGAGCACCGCGGCGATGGACACCTCGTTGCATTGACCGCGCTGGAAATTGGTCCGTGTGACGCGCACGTCGTGCGACTGGCACACACGGGGACGCCGGTCGACACCGTGCAGCCGTTTCGAGGATGGAGCGATGACGACTGGATCGCTGCGGTGGGCCGACTCCACGAGCGCGGTGTCCTCGATGACACCGGCCAAATCACCGAGACGGGAGCTGCGCTGCACGTCGCAATCGAAGAGTCGACCGACCAGCTCGCCACCGCACCGCTGCGCGCCATCCAGTCCGAGCTCGCCGAGCTGGCCCACATCCTGACGCCTGTCGTTCGTGCACTGGACAGCGCAGTCATCCCGTACCCGAACCCGATGGGCGTCGAACGGTTCGACACGACCTGACTGTCCGCCCCCGCACACCTTCGTGGCAAGGGTCCGTCCACTCATGTTGTCAGTGGACGTAGCTGTCGCCGCGTGTCAGGTAGCGGCGAGAAGATGGCCGCGGCGGTCGCCGACTTCTTGGACACCGGCGCTTCGAAGGCCTTCCGTCAGCTGCGCCCGCGCTCTGATCAAGCGGCTCGACCACGTACGCCTTCGCCGCGCCCAGAGTGGTCTGACACGATCGGAGCCATGACCGACTTTCCGCTGCCGAACGCGTCCACCGATCTCACCGGCGAGGTCGCCCTCGTCAC
>Ga0209374_1001065_pt1 | contig 28189 bp, 29 predicted proteins | sample SaaInlLV_DNA_10m_FD_184683 | JGI IMG/M metagenome (GOLD analysis project Ga0209374, IMG submission 184683) | Marine microbial communities from expanding oxygen minimum zones in the Saanich Inlet - SI075_LV_DNA_10m (SPAdes) (version 2) | ecosystem: Environmental > Aquatic > Marine > Unclassified ... | reverse complement strand
CTCCCTCTTGTCATTCCCCAAACTTACGATAAATCAAGTGAAGGATCGATGATTAAGAGTGCTCTGAGAGATATCTGGTTGGGCCAAAAAAGAATCAAGAGTGAACCGCGCTTGCTTCGAATTATATTTGCAAAGACTTCATGGAACATCGCAGGAGGAGGTCTTGCTGGGGTTTTCCTCGTATTAGCAGGAAACGAAATTACATTTGTTGGTACTGCTCTTGGATTTGGAATATTCTTCTTTGCACGAGGTATTGGTACAGGAATAGGCCCAATACTAGCAAGAAATATTTTCAAAGATTCCACTAAATGGCCAAAAATGGTTGGTTTACTGATTATTGTTAGTGGATTTTTCTATGTCCTTGTCGGTTTAAGTTTAGGAGGCCCGATTTTACTTACTCTTGCTCTTGTTACATTAGCGCACACTGCGAGTGGAGGGAATTGGGTCTTATCAACAGTATTGACTCAGCAATGGGTCGAGGATGAGATGAGGGGGCGGGTCTTTTCCACAGACATGCTCTTAATGTCAATAGGACAAGTAATTTCAACAATATCCGCAGGTTATTTGATCGAGTCAGGAGTGGTAAATCTCAAAGAAGGAATACTTGCATATTCTGTTCTAATGGTTGTGAGTGGTATCATATTCACACTTTGGAATCCTAAGCACCAAGGCAAACTTCGTGAAGACATACTGGCGGCGTGAAATACCTGCGGTTATCACTTGATTCATCGATAACATCCAACTGAAGCGTCGATGTATCTCCTTCCTGAATTGTCACAAGAGAGGAAGTACTTGCTGGCAGATAATCTTCTCCGGTTGATAGCAATGAAACTCGAATTGAGTGTCCTTCTTCGAAGACGGCATCGAGCGGCATAAACTCCATTTTGGCATTTATCGTCTGGACGAGAGGCAACCAAGTTTGAATCTGATCTCCACCCGCATGATATCGCAAATCCATTATTGCATGGCCAATATGAATGCACTCATTCTCGAAACAATCTTCGAGTAAAGCGTAGAGTTGTCCTCCAACAGTAGCAGTTGTAACATCAACATGAAGTCGTGGAACACCTGCTATCCTCATTGTTTCTGTTAATGGTTCAGTTTCCCACACAGGGCCAGTATTAGCATCTGGAAGTACGGTTAAGGAACCACCAATATTCGAAAGTTCTCCACCCAATGAGCCGACCCATTCAGTAGTATCTTCTGGAGGATATCGATTTTCTAGCCTCCAATCTCCTTGATTGTCTTGGATTTCTATGTATTGGCCAGGTTGTTCTCCACGGTCTTGAAGATAATACTCGAACCACTCATAGAGATCTTGCATCCAATCATATCGAATCATCTCAGGGAAGGCTTCTCCACCGCGACCACCCATGTCACTTCGATCATTAAGTTGAATTGGCCTATCCGGATAATCGTGATCCCATTGGCCGAATAAGCCCTTGGCTTCGATACCAGCATCGATTAGTGAATTCATTGTTGGGACTGCCATATGAGGATCTACGTTCCAATCATGCATTCCTTGAATGAGATATACAGAACCTTGGTAATTTTCCAAAACTCGATCTAAAAAGTATCTTTCACTCCAATAATCACCAAACTGTTCTGATCCTAAGATATAGGCGGACATACCTGTACCTGGTCCAATGAGGTAATCTGGGCAAATATTTTGATAATCTTCTTCATCTCCATCCAATCCGTAAGAACCATACACGCCATTGTGCATGATTGGCGCCCTTGCTTCAGCGCTGCCGTTTCTCCACATTAATTCCTTAACGCCAATTAGGCCTGAGATCGGTACAATGGTCTTGAGGTAATCATGTTCGGCACCAAACATTGCGGCTTGCCATGGCGTCGAACCGTCGTATGACTTTCCAATCAAACCAACATTTCCATTGCTCCAATTTTGTTCTCCAAGCCATCGAACTGCAGCATCATTGCCTAATTGTTCAGCAGTTCCCATGAGATCCATACAGTGATTTGACCGGCCTGTCCCTGAAACAGATACTTGAGCGAATGCATAACCGTGTGGGAGCATTTGTTCAACCATCATTGAACCTAGCCAACTGCCAGGGACTTCAATTGTAGGTGTTTCAACGGATGGTTCTTGGAAATACGGACCAAATTCTGCGATGACAGGTACTTTGACTCCCTCTTCCACATTTGGCCTCCAAACTGCAAGACTAATCAGACCATTTGGCGCAGCGCCACCTTCTTCGATTGGCAAGACATATTCAACAAAATGATGTGTTGAGTTCCATTCATTTGCAGTTTCTAATATCGTGTATTGGCCAGTTTCTAAAACGTATCCAAAATCTCCGTCAACAGAATAATCTTCAAGATAGCGTTCCCAAATAGGAACATAACCTTCTGCTTCCGAAGAATCCTGAGTGTTCGTGACAAGAGAGTCTCCAAACAAAGCAGAGACGAATAAGAACACAAGACAAACAGCGATGGTGCTGCCAAGTACTGCATTGAACGATTGGTTATCGGCTCTTTGAGCCTTTGTGGAATTCAAAATTCCATCATCGTCCTTAACGGCCATTGGTAATCCATTGAAGCATCATTTTTCAATCCGTCGAAGTGTTGATTTGTGAACAATCCTCAAAGGCCATCAATCCTACGCACGCTTATGGATGAGGCTGAGAGAATCGCAGCGATACATGCTGGAATCACTTCCCAGTTGCCAAATCATCCAGGATTAGACTCTACAGTCGACCATGCGCCTGTCCGCAAACAAGTACTCTCTCTTGTAGAAGAGCGTTTAGCAATTGAAAACGCTCTGAGATATTTTCCCGAAATAGATCACGAGATTTTGGGACCAGAATTTCTTGAAGAATTACGGACTTATGGCCGAATTTACATGTACCGTTTTCGCCCAGATTGTGTCATTCGGGCTCTTCCAATCGAACAATATCAAGCCCGTTCTTTACAAGCAGCAGGAATCATGCTTATGATTGACAACAATCTTGATCCCCTCGTTGCACAGTTTCCTAATGAACTCATCACATATGGCGGGAATGGAGCTGTTTTCCAAAATTGGGCGCAATATTTACTGGTTATGAATTTCCTTTCACAAATGACAGACGAACAAACTCTTGTCATCTACTCAGGACATCCTCTGGGATTATTCCCCTCCAATAAAAATGCACCAAGAGTTGTTGTAACGAATGGAATGATGATTCCAAATTATTCCACAGTTGATCATTATGAGCGATTAAATGCCATGGGCGTCACACAATATGGCCAAATGACAGCCGGCTCATACATGTATATTGGGCCTCAAGGTATCGTACATGGAACTACCATCACTCTGATGAATGCCGCAAGGATGAAATTTGGGATTCCAGCAAATGGAAATCTTGGTGGTTTATGCTTCGTCACATCCGGTTTAGGCGGCATGTCAGGTGCTCAAGCGAAAGCAGCAGTAATAGCAGGAGTATCGTGTATCGTAGCAGAGTCAAATTCAATCGCCGCAAAGAAACGTCATTCTCAAGGGTGGGTTGAACAAATTTCAGAAGATGTGGATGAAGCAATTGATCTGATGCTTCTCTCAGCTAAGCAAAAAGTAGGAACCTCAATCGGATATATTGGAAATATTGTCGAGTTATGGGAGCGTTTAGTTGAGCGAGATGTTATGGTCCATTTGGGCAGTGATCAGACCTCACTTCACAATCCGTATCAAGGAGGGTATTATCCTGCAAACCTTACCTTTGAAGAATCTCAAGAACTCATGCATACCAATCCTAAGAAGTTCAAATCTGCAGTACAGTCAACGCTTCAAAGGCATGTCGCCGCTGTAAATTCCATGGCAGACAAAGGCATGTTCTTTTGGGATTATGGTAATGCATTTTTACTCGAGGCTGGACGTGCAGAGGCAGATATTTTCGACTCAAATGGTGAATTCAAGTATCCTTCATACGTTGAAGATATCATGGGCCCATTATGCTTTGATCGAGGATTCGGACCTTTCCGTTGGGTCTGTTCATCCGGTAAGTCAGAAGACCTGAATATGACCGATAAAATTGCGTTTGATACGTTAACAGAATTGTATGAAGCAGTTGAGGATGAAGACGTTAAGCAACAGATTAGAGACAATCTGAAATGGATACAGGAAGCAGATTCTCATAACTTGGTTGTTGGGTCACAGGCCCGTATACTATACGCCGATGAACGAGGTAGAAACGCAATCGCTACACGATTCAATGAAGCGATTTCTGACGGGAGAATCTCTGCCCCAGTAATCCTTGGAAGAGACCATCACGATGTAAGTGGTACTGATTCTCCTTACAGAGAGACTGCAAATATACGAGATGGTTCAAAATGGACAGCTGACATGGCTGTTCAGAATTTCATCGGAGATGCAATTCGCGGAGCAACCTGGGTTAGTTTACACAATGGTGGAGGTGTTGGCTGGGGCGAAGTGATGAATGGCGGCTTTGGAATGGTAATCGATGGGTCTTTAGAATCTAAAAATAGACTCCAGTCGATGCTTCATTGGGATGTTAACAACGGTGTTGCTAGAAGAGCATGGGCTCGCAACTCAGGTGCAGTATCTTCAATAAAACAGGCTATGGAAATAAACCCGTCATTGAAAGTTACCTTACCGAACAGCGTTGATATGGATCTCCTCGAACGAATTTTTAATGGTGAGTGACATGAATATGCGAACAATAACTCTTGATGGAACAACATTAACTTCTTCCGAAGTTGTTGAAGTTGCTTCCAATAATGCGCTTGTTAGCATTGCAGAAGAATCGATGATTCGTGTCTGTAATTCACGTTCTGTTGTGGAACGTATATTGAATGAACATGAAGTTGTTTATGGCATAAATACTGGATTTGGATCCTTGGTGAATACTCAAATAAATTCGCAAGAACTTGAAACCCTTCAACTGAATCTTATTCGTTCACATGCAACAGGCTTGGGCGAATACATGTCAATTGAGGAGGTTCGTGCGATGATGTGTGTGCGAATTAACTCATTAGTGAAGGGAAATTCTGGCTGTCACCCAGATGTTATCAATCAACTCGTGGCATTTCTTAACAAAGGAATACACCCTACAGTTCCTAGAATTGGCAGTTTGGGTGCCAGTGGAGATTTAGCGCCCCTCTCACACTTAGCTTTAGGATTGATAGGAGAAGGGAAGGTAAACTACCTTGGGGAGATCCGCGTTGCAAAAGATGTGTTAATGGAGTGCGAATTGCTCCCTCTTACATTACGTGCAAAGGATGGGCTCTCACTGATCAACGGGACAAGTCAAATGACAGGTTTTCTCTGTTTGGCGTTGGAACGTCTCAAGAATATGCTAACCTATTCTGACCTCGTAGCATGCATGTCGATAGATGCAACAGAATCAACGATTACGCCTATGGATGAACGCGTTCACAATGCCCGCCCACACCCCGGTCAGATTTTTGTCTCAAACCGTATTCGAAATATATTGTCGGGTTCTCAAATTTTGGCCAATCATAAGGACTGTAACAGAGTACAAGACCCGTATTCTTTCCGCTGTATACCACAAGTACATGGAGCAGTATCCGAAACTCTACAACGGTTAAATGAAGTTGTATACACTGAGTTGAATTCTGCGACTGACAATCCTCTCATTTTCCCTGACATATCAAATCCTGGGCGTCATGAAATTATTTCTCAAGGAAACTTCCATGGTGAAATCCTAGCCCTAACAGCGGACGCAATGGCATTGTCCTTATTTGAAATATCTTCGATAAGTGAGCGAAGAATCGACCAAATGCTCGATCCAAATCGACTTGCTATCAAACCATTTTTAGCAGAAGATCCTGGACTTGAATCCGGTTTGATGATAGTCCAATACTCTGCAGCAGCCGCTCTCGGCGAATTACACGGTCATGCATCACCTCGAACATCATTCTCAACACCAACATCCGCAGGCCAAGAAGACCATGTGAGCATGGGATCTACAGCGTGTTGGAATTTGTTACAAGCAGTCCGAAGATCATCAGAGGTTCTTGCTTGTGAACTCTTCGTCGCTCGACGTGGATTACATTTCATGCATCACAAATCATCAACCCAAGTAGAAGTATTGGTAAGATGCGCTGATACGATTATTCAAGATGATGTATCTGATAGAACAACAAGTTCAGAGTTAAGGGAAATTGCATCGGAGATGCTACAATCGTCTTGGCTCTCATTGATAGAAGCTGAAACGAACCGTATTCCTAAACTAATCCGGGAAATATCTCTGCTCTAATTCATCTAATCCAGTGAGTTGGCGAACTCTGAATTGAGCAACTGATCGTTCTTGAGAATCTGTAACATATTCTGAGATCCAATTGTCAAGTTGGACTGCTCTACGAACCTTTTCTTCGATAATAGTGTATGATTGATACATTGATTCTTTATTTGTTGAATAGAGTGCTGATTCAATTTCGGAAACATCGAGACCCATTCGTCGCCATTGTAGCACTCTCCTCTGAAGCAGGGATTTCGTAAATCCACTCTCTGGCAACCGGGTTAAAAATACCAGTTTGGGAGAACCATCTTCATGTAAATCTACATCAATGTGTTCAGATATTATACGCTGCATTGGTTCTATTGAACCTTCTTCGACACCATAAGTTGGTTCATTATCACTCATTTGGTAAATCGGTGCCTCCCTAATGATATGATTGAATTCAGTGGGTGTGAATGAGTCTTGTTCAATCGATAAATACACATTCCAATATGTGCGATGTAGGGAATCTGAAAGCGTACGAATGAATCCGAGTAAAGCATCAAAACCATGTAAAGATACAAGCCATTCTGATCCTTCTATGAAAATCGAACCTTTATGATTTGATAACCTGTTTGAAATTAATGACAGTATCTTCTGATAACTTGGTTCTATGGCCCCATCTGCAGGTTTATCAGTAAGCCAATAACATTCAATATCCGTAATATCTAAACGCTCTACTAATCTTCTTTGGGGCAATCTTGAGATGAAGAGCTTGTGAGATGTATTGTCGGTATCAACACGATCAAAAAAGGAAACTAATTCATCAGTTGAGGGAAAGAGGAGTGTATGAATTTGCCCAGCCATATTTATCCCCTTGAGTAAAGGAGAACACAAGAGATACATAGGTTTCATCGTTAAAATCATCATGAAGGATTATAATCGCCAAGGTGTTGAGTCATACCGGTGACGATGGTATGACTGACGAAAATGAAGATGTTGCAATGGCGGAATGTGGTTCCTGCCGAGCAGTTGTGCCAATTACCTCGAGCAACTGCCCGGAATGTAATATCTCATTCTCAGGTGTTTCAGAAGACGCCCTTGGAGAATGTGGAGCATGTAATTCACTTGTTCCACTTGATTCCACTAAATGTCCTGATTGCGGCGTAGTTTTTGTTGCGGATGATGTCATTGATATCTTGCGTACATGGATGGCAACCAATTCTATGGATGTCAAAACACTCTTCGGCAGATTTGATACAAACGGAGACGGTCGTATTGATTCTGATGAACTGAAAGCAGGATTGCTGTCACTTAATTTGGCTGATTTGCCGCCGAGTCAAGTGGATAAATTAGTCCAAGCTATCGATGAGGACGGAGATAGTCTTGTAGATCTTGAAGAACTTCAGACGATTATTGGAGGTAATATTCTCGAGGAAGAAACGGAGTCGATTATAAATGAATCCTCTGAGGGAGGGACTGTTCTTGATTACAGTGAAAGTGTTCTTTCCAGAGTAATGAAAGCTGCAGAAATCAATGATTCTGATAAGGAAGAATTCCTAACTTTCGCACAAGGCTACAATTCCGATGACAATTCGTATCTCAAGAAAGAAGAATTGCAAACTGCTGCTAATGCATGGAATACTCGAAACGAAGAGGTAGAATCTGATGATGATGAAGCCTATGAATCTGAAGAAGAATTCAAAGCACCTGTTGAAGAAGAGGCTGTGGAAGAAGTCGTCGCACATGACTCAGATGAAAAAATCGTCGAAGAAGAAACTGAAGAAGAACTCGATGAAATATCCGAAGAAGTGGTCGAAGAAGAATTGGTTCAAGAGCTAATTGATGAAGATATACTGGAAGAAGAAACTGAGGAAACTCTAGAGGAATCAGAAACTGAGGCACGAAGTATCTCCCAGATTTATGAAGACATACTCGACTCAATCGATGAACAAGATTTGACATTAGCAAACGCCTTTGGCGACATGGATGAAGACGGAAATCGAATGATTACAAGGGAAGAACTTGGTTCTAAACTCACAATTTTCCTTGAATATGAGTTATCTGAATCCGAACTCGATTCGATGATGGAATCTATGGATGAAAATTCAGATGGTAATATTGACATGATTGAATTCGTAAACTCAATTGAATCACATGAGGATTCAATAGCCAGCCTCGAAGATGAAGAGGCGGAATCAGTCAAAACGTTCCCTACTAAATGGCACACGCGTTTCATGTCAAAGAAATGGCACGATGTGTTTTGGCCGCTTATCCACACAGGATTGGCAATTATGATCATAGCAGCTTTGGCAAATGGTTTATTCCCGTTCGTCGATGGCGGAGGAGGTACAGTCGAATTAGAAACTGATGATGGTAATGGCTGGATGAATAATCAAAACATCGTGATCGACGAAGGTAAAGCATATCCTTGTGAACCTACAGTACAAGTGGGAGAATGTAAGAACTCGCTAACGCCACTCGCTGGAGATGCAAGTTCAATGCCAGGCGGATTCTATATTGATGGAATTATATTGATGGTCTTATCCACTTTAGGATTAATTGGCAGCCTATACACACACCTTGTCCTAGCTCCATCTTGGAGGGCTCGAGTAAAAGCCATGAAGGAAGTTAGCGAAGATAAGGCGGATGTCCAAGAATCTCTTGAGAATGATTCTGAAGAGGATTCAAGAGAAGAATCAGAAGAAGATGATGAGGACTCTGAAGAAATCGCAGAAGAATCTGATGATGAGGAATTAGAAGAAGCGGATGAGGATGATGAATCTGGAAGCGATGAACTTGACATTGGATCCTATGTAGGCGTTGATATCGACGGAGAAGAGTACTACGGCACTATCGTAGAATTTGATGATGAAGAAGGCACAGTAACTATTGAGGAAGACGAAACTGGTGATGAAATAACCGCTTACCAAGATGAAATGTTTATTCCAGAGGATTGAATTTGACAGATCCACTACAGACGTTCATTCGTTCAGTAAGGTGTCCCTCTTGCGGCACAATAGAAGCAGATGGTACATTCAAATGTCCAGAGTGTGGATTATTCCACGCAACGTTACCAATGGAAGAGAGAAAAGCTCCAGAACCTGGCCAGCGCATACAAGAACGTAAGATTGATCCTACTGCGTATTCATTATCTGGTTCAGTATCTCCACTCGATGAAGAATTTCTACAAACTGATGAAATACAAACCTGGGTGGGTGGGAATACCGATTTCTCAAACCTCGGTGACGATGAACCATTGGCAAAAATTGAGGAAAAAAATGTCACAACCGATATTGAAGTGATTCATGAAGATTAATTATTTGAATAATAATTATTATTTCTTTCTCGCAAATACAAACTAGTATGATTTCATTAGTGGGCTCGGAGAGAATCGAACTCTCGATCTTTGCCATGTCAAGGCAACGTCATAAACCCCTAGACCACGAGCCCTAGGTAGTTGTCCCACTAAAGACGCGTATTTATCGACATCGGTTTGTATTGACGAATCAAGAGATGATTTTGGAAATTTTCCCTGTACATCCATATTGAGAACAAAATCCTGCACACCTTGTTCTTCCGTTTGTCATCTTGATTTCTTTCCCATCTTTGATCGGACCATATGTTTTACACTTTAGACAAAAACCTTCGACATTGGACATGATGATAACTCGTTGGCGCCATCAAATATACTCTTTGGCTCAATAATGGCTGAATATACCGCTTCGACCCCCTACTTGGAGTGCGGAATTGACCATTTATTGAAGATTGAAATCCCCTGAGTGTATGAAAACGAGGTACTGCGGGATATAACTGAATCTTGACTGAAACAATATGTCAGGGAATCAAATCCAAATGTCGTATAACTACCATTATACGACTTACAGGGGTGCTTCAAACCGTCACTTTTCGAATTGGTTAACAAATTCAGTTTCATCGACTTCAAAAATACCAACCAATGGAGGTCCTGACATGAATGATTGCAAAGATCCATGTTCTGAATCCATTTTTTCTGAGACCAGTTTAGTAATTCGTTGAAGATCTTTACGAGAGGTGTAAAGAGATTGCACGAGGAAAAGCGGTTGGCCATCAACCGAACGGGCAGCCCAAGCTGCAATACAATTTTCTTGTCTCCTTTTCAATTCCTGGTGAGCGTTAAGAACTCTTAGAAACCGAGCATCTACTTTTTTCTTGCTCGAACAAACAACAGTTTCTAACCACGCCATGATATTCACCTAAATATTATTTGAACAAATATAAATCTATTACAACACTGTTAACCCATTCATAGTTTTTCAATATAGTTTCCTTCCAAACAAACTGAATGAATTGGTGATGTGCCAGGCGTCATACACCAACTCTCCCAATGTTTGCTCTTAAGAATATTAAAATTAGCGACTGCCCCGATCTCTATCATTCCTTGAGTTAAACCATCTTTGCGCGGAGTAGATTTGGCAGCATTCTTTGTAAGTGCTACAAGGGCATGGTATGGATCAACTCCATTTCGTTGCACAAGTAACGACCCTATGAAGGGTAAATTGTTAATATGGCAATTTGGATTAAAATCTGTTGCGATTGTGTAATCTATACCATTGGCTGATATGTCGTTGAAGTCTGGCCAATCATCACCGTTGGAATAAGGCGTACCTGGTAGGAAACCTGTCATCACTCCATTTTCCATCATATCAAGACGAACGTCTAGCGGAGTGTGGTGTGCATGGTCGGCAGTTACAACTTTGAGTTCTGAAGCCAACTCGCCCCCACCGCCATTTGTAAATTCATCAATGTGCATACGCAAATCCAATCCTCCTTTTCTTGAGGCTCGAAGAATAGACTCTGATTGTTCAATTGAAAACCATCCAGGTTCGCAAAATACATCCGCAGATTGGGCTAAACCAGAATCCAATACATTGGGGAGTTGATCAGATAGTATTTCTTCAGTATAATCCTCATAGGAAATCCCCTGAGTTACAGCATGTGCTCCCATCCATGTCGAATGAATCGAGGGTAAACCGACTAAATGATCTAATTCATGTTGAATCTCTAATAATCGCAATTCTTGTTTCGTAGAAAGGCCATAGCCAGATTTAGCTTCGAGAAATGTGCATCCATTCCGAAGTGACTCTTGCAAACGCTGCTTACCAATGTGCAAGAGTTGCTCATCAGTTGCATTTCTGGTATGAGTTACCGTTTGCATAATACCTCCTCCTGCAGCAGCAATGTCTGCATATGATAGACCATCCATTCGTAATTTATGTTCATTAAATCGATCACCTGCCCATAGCAAGTGATTGTGTGCATCGATCAAGCCAGGGATAATCGCCTTGCCAGATACGTCAACAAATTGGACATCAGCAGAATTAAATTCATCAACTGCCACTTCTGAATCAACGATATCCTCTATGAGATTGTTATTTACGATAATTGCTTTTCCATCAAGTATAGAATCATTTTCATCAAGAGTGGCCAAGGGACCTACATCAAAGAAAATGGTTCGCACAAACTGGCTAGAAGGTGAGAGTTGAAGAACAATCGCATTCTGGATAAAATCATGGCAGGTGGCAACTGGACGTTGGGGATAGAGTCTACAGCCCATACATTTTCATTTGGATTGGTCAACAGTTCAGGTATTCCATTCCCTTCAATGAGCGATACCGTCAAGCCTTTGGAAGGAGGCATCCATCCGAGAGAGGCAGCAGATCACCATCGTGATCTTTCTGCGGTTCTTTTTCATAAGATTTTAAAATCTCAAAACCTCAATCCTAAAGACATTGGTGCTGTTGCTTATTCACAAGGCCCTGGCCTCGGCCCATGCCTTAGAATTGGTGCTTCTGTTGCTAGGACGATTTCAAGCATGCTTGACGTCCCCCTCATAGGCGTAAATCATTGTGTCGCTCACATAGAAATTGGCAGGCAGCAATGTGATTGTGAAGATCCAGTTTTGCTGTATGTATCGGGTGGAAATACCCAAGTGATTGCAAAATTGCAAGGCAAATATCGAGTCTTGGGGGAAACACTGGACATTGGCATAGGGAATATGCTCGATAAATTTGCTCGCCAACAAGGGATCCCCTTCCCTGGCGGACCAGTTATTGAGAAACATGCTCTTGAATTCATCCAAAATAATCCTAATGCTACCCTCGAGGGATTAGAATTACCATATCCGGTACGGGGGATGGATCTTGCCTTTTCTGGCATTCTTACTGCAGCCCAGAGGTTAATCGAAAAAGGTCATTCACTCGGTTCAGTATGTTGGTCTTTACAGGAACACGCATTTGCTGCATGCGTCGAAGTTGCAGAGCGAGCCTTAGCCCACAGTGGTAAAACGGAACTCTTGCTTGGCGGTGGTGTAGCCTGCAACAATCGTATCAGAGAGATGTGCAACTTGATGGCCAAAGATCGTGAATCTACATCGCACGCGCCACCACGTATGTATTGCATAGATAATGGGACAATGATTGCACGCTTAGGATATATTGAGCTCAATAATGGACGGAAAACGTCCCTTGGCTCTAGCGGAATCAATCAATATCTACGAACCGATGACACATTAGTGACGTGGCAGTAGTCTGATTCATGCGATTTGTTTTTAATGAGTCGTCATGGAGTTGTAACTACCGGGGGCTTCATAATTCGAGACAGGCGTAGAAAAAAGGATGAACCATTCAATCCTTTTGCGGCAAATGCAAATGCCGTCCGCCAAAAGAAGAGAAGCGAACGAACACTGCAATCTGGCCCGACGGCACCAACTCCAACACGCCCAGTGCCACGATCTGGGACAATGGAATCAGATTTGTTGAAGAAGCAACAAGAGGCTCGTAAAAAACTTACAGTTTCGGAAAAACAAGCTACATCTCAAAGTAAACCTGCTGTCGGCGCAGGCCAAATCAATCCAGCATCGACCCAGCCTTCCACAGTAAAAAATCAATCCCGTGCCGACCGGCTTGCTGAATTGAGAAAACAGTCACAGGAATCCATTAAGAAGACAGAATTAATTTTGGAACCTGCTGTTGCAAAGCCTGTTGTCGAACAAAAACCCGTAGCCTCTCCTGCCTCTGCTATCATTGCACCTAAAGCGGCTCCTTCAGAAGTGGCTCCTGCCGATAGTGAAATCGATCCAACGTCACAAAAAAATGTGTTCAAGAAGATTACCACGAAGGTAACCAAGCCCGAGCGATTCAGTCGAAGACGAAGAAGGCATGATGATGGCCGTGGTGGCCGTCAACCTAAGGTTAAGAAACTCAACAGACAAAAGTACAACGAGTACAAATATGCTGCTAAAGATATTCTCGAAGACGATAGTATCGCTGAGGAACATCGTTCAAATCTATTAGGTCAAATTTGGGCTAAGGGAGAACGAATGGGTGTTGAGGAGACCTATGCCTTCATCGCCGATAAGGAAGAAGAACTCATTATTTCCAAAGAAGTGGCGGAACGACTAACAACCCTCGTTAGAGCCCTTACAACAAGAAGATGATATCATGTCTACAGTAGAAGCAAATGCAGTCGCAACAGTCCATTACACAGGAACCCTGCCAGAATCGGGAGAAGTTTTTGATTCAAGCGAAGGCCGTGACCCACTAACTTTTTTGGTTGGTCACAAGCAAATGATCCCAGGTTTTGAAGAAGAACTTATGGGAGCGAAAAAGGGCGAGAGGAGAACATTTACTCTCGAGCCTGAGCGCGCATATGGTCACAAAATGGAAGAAGCAATCCAAACAATCCCCAAGGATATGTTTGGAGATATTGAACCGGAAGTCGGAATGACTCTGATGTCTGACGTCGGACCATTCAATGTTACAGCCGTAGATGGTGATACCATCACAGTCGATTTCAATCACAAACTCGCTGGAGAAACGTTGGAATTCAGTGTCGAAGTGGTCGATGTACGACCTGCTTCTGATGAAGAACTCTCTCATGGACACGCACATGGTCCTGGCGGACATGAACATTGAACTTGAAAGCGAGGATTGATGAATTGCCTCGTCGTGGGTGATTTATGGTGGCGTTTCGTAAAGACAAATGGGAAACCTTGGGCGGAATCTCAATCCCATCTTATCATATTGGCGATGGAAGCGGTGAAATTCCTGGCCAGCCTCCTTACACTCGTGGCATTCATGAACACATGTACAAGACAAGATTGTGGACAATGCGCCAGTACGCTGGCTTCTCTTCAGCAAAAGAGACGAATGAACGGTTTCGTTTATTGCTTGACCGAGGTCAAAAAGGTCTATCAGTTGCTTTTGACTTACCGACCCAATTAGGTCTTGATGCGGATGATCCGTTATCTGAAGGAGAAGTTGGTAAAGTCGGAGTCTCTATATCGACATTGGAGGATATGCGAGAATTACTATCGGAAATTCCTCTGGACAAAGTATCAACTTCAATGACAATCAATGCTCCTGCAATGGTCTTACTTGCAATGTATGCCGTTGTGGCCGAAGAACAAGGCGTATCCATGAATAAAATTTCAGGAACAATACAGAATGACATTCTCAAAGAGTACATTGCCAGAGGCACCTATGTATTTCCACCAGAACCCTCTATGAGATTGATTACGGACATTTTTGAATACTGTTCCCAGCAAATTCCAAAATGGAATACAATTTCAATTTCAGGCTATCACATTCGTGAAGCGGGTTCAACTGCAGTACAAGAATTAGCATTCACGATTTCAAATGCATTAGCATATGTTGAAGCTGCCATAACTAAGGGATTAGATATTGATCAATTTGCTCCTCGTCTTTCCTTTTTCTTCAATTGCCACAATGATTTTCTTGAAGAAGTATCTAAATTTAGAGCAGCAAGAAGACTTTGGTATGACCTCATGACAAAGCGGTATGATCCCAAGAATCCGCGTTCAAGCATGCTTCGATTCCACACCCAAGTTGCAGGTGTTTCGTTAACCGCTCAACAACCACTCAACAACATTAGTCGAGTAACTATCCAAGCATTAGCTGCTGTTTGTGGAGGTACACAGAGTCTTCATACCAACAGTTATGATGAAGCCTTAGGATTACCGACAGAGAAAAGTGCTACTGTGGCATTAAGAACACAGCAGATAATCGCTGAAGAATCTGGTGTGGCTGACGTTGTAGATCCATTTGCAGGCTCGTACCATATCGAGAATCTTACTGACCAGATATATGAACAAACGATGACAGAAATTCTGAAAGTCGAATCTCTTGGAGGTTCTATGGCAGCAATTGAGCAAGGATATCAGCAACAAGAGATTCATACGACTGCATACCGCTACTTCAACGAAATTGAAAGAAATACAAGAAATATTGTTGGAGTGAATCATGGTGTTCTTGAAGAAGATATCAAAGTTCAACCAATGAAACTTAATCCAAAAGTGACAGAACAACAACATCAACGATTGAAAGAAACGAGATTAGCGAGAGATTCAAAAGCTGTAAACGACATACTAGAGCGGATTTCGAATGCTTGTACAACTGAAGATAATTTATTCCCGTTAGTCATCGAAGCAGTGAAACAAGATGCGACGCTAGGGGAGATCATGAAGGCAATGAAAGATGTCTTTGGAGTCTACATGGCACCTAGTGGGTTTTAGGTGATGCATATGAAACAACGAATAGAAATTGACCATATTGGGATTGCAACTAATTCTCTTGAAGAAGGAAGCACATTTTGGAATATTATTGGCCTTCAAGCAAAAGGAAAAGATGATTTTGTAGAAGACCAAGGTGTTACAACCCGATTCTTTCCATTATCATCAGCGTCTTCCGATGGACCTAATATCGAACTATTGGAGCCATCAGGCCCAGATACTCCGATTGGAAAATTTCTTTCTAAGCGAGGAGAAGGAATACAACAATTATGTTTGTCCGTCGATGATTTAGAAGCAATGATTAGTCATCTGATTCATCATGGAATACGTATGATCGATAAAAGCCCGCGTAAAGGCGCTCATGATTCACTCATTGCCTTCGTACATCCCCGAAGTACCGGTGGAGTATTGGTCGAACTAAAACAAAGATAAGAGGTCAAATGAGCATAATGCTCATAATCGTTCTCGGTAACCCAGAGATGATGAGAACCTGTATTGACCATTTGATCGCCTTGCCGCATATTGCAGGACCAAGAATCCGGGAAGAAGCAGAGTTCATTGCTAACCGATTAGAACTTCTTCGCCTCCATGGTGAAATCACTAATGATGCATTTCTTGACGCAGGTGCGATCCAAGGGGCATTCACACTCATTGGAACACTTGTTGAGATGGGTATCCCTCAACAGGAAATTCAACAAGAATTAAGAAATACGCTTGCACGTGCAAAACGACTTGAAGAAAAGCATCCTGGTTTGGACATTGCTATCGAAAATGGACGAGCCTCTTAATCGAGGGTTTTTCATGACAGATAATCTCCTCCACCTCACTGATGTGAGTAAATCATTTGGAGATGTCCATGCCATCGAACATGTCTCACTAGAAATCAAAAATGAATCAGTTGTTGGCCTGGTTGGCGGCAATGGTGCTGGAAAAACCACACTGCTCCGAATGATGGCTGGCATATATAAACCAACGACAGGACGAGTGCACCTCAAAGATGGAAAAAATGTTGACGAAATGCGTTCAGTATTGGGCGTCGTTCCTGAATCCACTGGTTTGTATTCTAAACTAACCGCTTGGGAAAACATACGGTTTCACAGTAGAATTCATGGGATTGAAGACTCAGTAGCTTGGTCTCGTACTATTCGTTTTGCAGAATTGCTCGATATGCAAGATAGCCTACATCGATATACAGAAGGATTTTCCCGGGGTATGCGTCAGAAAACGGCTCTACTGAGAGCTTTAGCTCATGGACCAAGCATACTGCTTTTGGATGAACCTACAGCTGGATTGGATGTTACCTCAGCTCGTATCGTTAGGAAACTTGTTTCGAAACTCAAAGATGAAGGAGGTACTGTCATTTATTCTACACATCATCTAGCTGAAGCAGAACAGGTATGTGACAGGATTATCATTGTACACAATGGGACAATACGTGCTGATGGAACCCCCGAAGACCTGCTCTCTATAACTAATACGAATTCTCTTGAAGAAGCATATGTATCTCTAACTTCGGAAGTCGCTCGACCACGGCAGGAAGATATGGTCGAACCATCAAAGTTCGCAATGCTTTGGCGAAGATTGTTTACACGGAGTCCTGGATATGAGGTGAACGAAGATGAGTAGGATCCGATTTACCCAGATGCGTATTGTCGCCAAAAAAGAAATCATGGAATTCATTCGTGATTGGAGGACGATAGTGGCTCTGATCCTAGTCCCACTCCTACTTTTCCCCCTTCTCTTCATCGCATTCCCTCTTGTGATGCAAAACGAAGCTCAAGAATTGCAACAACTTGATGTCGATGTATTGATTCAATCTGATTATATTGATGAGGACATCTTCATGGGCCTTAATCAAACAAATATGACTATTACAACAGAGGCCTTACCAGATGGATTAGAAACCTTATCTGAACCCTTGAATGACTCATCTCGTCTGCGTTCATACGAATATGATGCAATACTAAGGCTCCAACAAATGAATGATACTTGGGTCTATTCGGTTTTATTCCTTTCAACATCAGAACAATCCACAGAAGCACGTAACAGAGTACTCGACGTGTTAAATGAGTGGGAAACGAACGAAACAATCGAACGTATTGAAGCAGGCGGTCTTGATGCTGATACAACTCTGAACCCACTGCGCTGGGATGGTGAAATTTCTGATGCTGATGTGGCTACAAAGGGAGAACAAGCAGGGATGCTACTGTCGTTATTTATCCCGTTCGTACTGGCATTGTGGACTGCATCTGCAGCCGTACAACCTGCAATTGACATGACGGTTGGGGAAAGAGAACGTGGAACACTGGAGTCGTTGTTGAGTTTACCTTTATCTCGATCAGAACTTCTCATGGGTAAATGGTTAGCTGTCGTTACGATAACTGGAGTTGGTGTTGCATTACAAGTTGCTGGATTATTATTTGGCATTGCTTTCCTGGCAGAAGATTTGGTTAATGTCCCTGAAATTAGCATCGCCTCTGTAATCTTGTTAACACTCGCTGTTGGTCTTTATGGAACAATGATTGTTGCCCTTTATCTCGCCTTGGCTATGAGGTCAAAATCAGTTAAAGAAGCAGGAACTGTACTTACTCCGATAACGCTTGCAATGATTGTACCTATTTTACTTACACAATTCATAAATTTAGATGACGTAGAATCCTTCTGGTTTGCAATACCATTTGTTAATGTCCTACTCGCTCTACGAGAATTACTCCTTGACAGAGTAATCGTCGAACACGTTATCATTTGGATAAGTGTCTCCATTTTCGTTTCATCATTGACGATTCGGTATGCTGCGAAACAATTTTCAAGAGAAGATATCGTGACCTCAAGATCATAGTATTCTTCTTATATTCGTATACGATGGACTGGCTATGCCTAAGGTGAGTTTAGACATGCCAAGTGAATTACTAAATGATTTGAAATTTCATGTTGGCGATGACAAGAAATTCATCAGTGTTGCTGATGCAATACGATCGGCTTGCAGAAAATTGCTCGATCAACTCGATACAATTGATAAACGGCAAGGAAGACTAGAAGGTGAATGATTATGACCACAAGAAAAGAAGCAGAAGAAGCAGTACATACCTTACTCAAATACTTGGAAACTGACTCTCAAAGAGAAGGTTTGATGAGAACTCCAGAACGAGTGATTGATTCATGGGATGAAATTTTTAGCGGGTATAAGACCAATCCAAAGGAAATACTCGATGCTACATTTAACGCAGAAGGATACGATGGTATTGTTTTACTTAGCAACATAGAATTCCATTCTACATGTGAGCATCATCTGCAACCATTTTCTGGCAAAGCGCATGTAGCATACATTCCAGTCGATCGTATCGTTGGAATCTCTAAACTCGCACGAATTGTAGACCACCATGCTTTGCGATTACAAAATCAAGAACGCATTACAAACGGGGTCGCGGATGACTTAGTCGAAAACCTTTCACCGCTTGGCGCTGCAGTAATTATTCAAGCAGCACATGGTTGTATGCGATGCAGAGGCGTGAAGAAACAAAATGCAATTATGACCACAAGCTCGATGCGTGGTGTATTCTTCGACAAACAAGAAGCGCGTAGTGAATTAATGCAGTTAATTTCTAATTCAGACTAGGGTTGATACTATGGTTCAATGTTCTCTATCAGGAGATGAAATTTTGGATGACCCTGTCGATTTAGCCATTGAATATCCAATCGTTGAGATTTTTCATTCCGTACAAGGTGAAGGATATCATGCAGGAATTCCTCACATATTCGTACGATTCGGGTCATGCAATCTGCGTTGTTCTTGGTGTGACACTGATTTTGACACATACAAAAATATGACTGCAATTGATATTCTAGACGAGGTTTTGAAATTCGACTGTAAGCGAATAATATTCACTGGGGGAGAACCAATGCTCCAGAATTTGTGGCCTTTACATCGTTTATTGAAGAGAAGAGGATTTTCTCTTTCAATCGAAAGTAATGGAACAATTGAGATTCCAAACGGGTTACTAGATTGGATTTGTATCTCCCCAAAGGATCAGATGTATCCTAATGTAGCAATACGCCAGGCATCTGGAAATGAGATGAAGGTGGTATACTGCGGCCAAGACCTTTCAATGTACGATGAATTAAAGCAGGGGTTTGAACACTTATTCCTTCAACCCTGTTACATCGATACAGATACAATAGCAGAAAATGGTAAATCATTTCAAATTACTGAACAAATCGTAAAGCAGAATCCTGAATGGAGATTGTCCCTTCAAACACACAAATGGATGGGTATTCTATGAAACACGTTGTCTTGGCGCTGAGTGGAGGTATGGATTCGACATGCCTATTGATTCATTATCTCGCTAGGGGATATCGAGCCACATGCATCTCCTACATCTACGGCCAAAAACACTCCATCGAAGTTGAAAAAGCAAAAGCGACCGTTCAACTGTGTCAATCAAATGGGCATGATATTCGCCATCATATCGTTGATCTCTCTCCGGCCATGAAACTCTTTGATTCGGCACTCACGTCTGATGAACAGGAAGTTCCAACAGGTCATTATGAAGAGGATCAGATGAAGATGACAGTGGTACCAAACCGCAATGCAATATTTGCTTCAATCCTTTATGGATTTGCATTATCAAAAGCAAAACAATCTGGGAGCGATGTTATTCTAGCCCTCGGCGTACATAGTGGCGATCATGCAATCTATCCTGATTGCAGGCCAGAATTCTATGAATCACTCCATGAGGCTTTCAAAGTCGGAAACTGGGATCACGAACTTGTAGAATTCGATTTACCCTTCTTGCACGGTGACAAAGAATCCATTTTACTTGATGCTCTTGATTCCACTAAGACTCTTGGATTTGATTTTGATACAGTGCTTCAAAACACAATCACTTCGTATAATCCTGATGATTCTGGAAGAAGTTCTGGAACAAGCGGTTCAGATATTGAACGTATATTGGCATTTCATGCGATTGGTAGAAAAGATCCAATTCCCTATATCCTACCTTGGGAAAACATTCTTTCAAATGCATTAATGATTGAAAAGCAATTCAAGGGTGATACCCGTGACTGATGATTGGAAAGAAAACATAGCCTCTTTGCCAGATATTTCGTTCTATGTAACGCAGCAAAATGGGACTGAACGCCCATTCACCGGCATACTGAATGATGAAAAAAGAAAAGGCGATTATACGTGTATCGTCTGTAAAACTCTCTTGTTCTCAGATGAGATGAAATTTGATTCTGGATGCGGATGGCCTGCCTTTCACTCTGAGGATTCAGAGGCCTGTATTTCTCGCATAGTTGATGTAACCCACGGGATGGTTCGAACCGAAGTTCGTTGTGGTACATGCGATGCACATCTAGGCCATGTGTTCAACGATGGACCAAGAAAACATGGTGGGGAGCGGTATTGTATCAACAGTGCTGCAATGGAATTTGAGGTGAAAGAATGACTACGAGGATACGAAGATATGTAGAAACCGATACAGGACATAGAGTACCCAATCACAAGAGTAAGTGCAGACACTTCCACGGTCATCGATACAGATTCGAGGCAGAAATTGAAGGAGACATTGTCGACACACCTGGCGTTAGTGAAGAAGGAATGGTCATGGATTTTTCAGATGTGAGCCATATCCTAATGGAGCACATTCACGATGTGGTTGATCATGCATTCGTTGTCTACTCAGGGGATGAAGAAGCCAAAACTGCACTTTCCCACCTTGATTCAGGTCATCGTACCTTTGTTGTACCCTTTATTCCTACAGCAGAAAATCTAGCGAAATGGGCATTTGATCAAGTTGAACCTCATATTAAGAATTCGTACGGGACATCTTTGAGGCTCGTAGCAATGCATGTACGCGAGACCCCGAAAAGCTGGGCCACGTGGATGCCGTAGTTACTCTTCTTCACGGATTACTTTCCGTCTTCTTGATGCACGCCATTCGTCATTACCTGAAGCAAAAGCGAGGGCAGTTGCAGAATCCACGAGCCCTCCAATCATTCGATTAGCTTCATCCCTCAACAACCCGGATCGTTGCAAAGAACGAATCATAGAATGGCCAAACGATTTTTTACGCTCATCTCCGCCTGGTAAATTCTTTGAAATATCCATAATCGCTTTCCGTAGTACGATTCTTTGTTCCGCAGAGATTCCACGCTCAAGTGGAACAATTGATGGCAATGCGTCTTCCTTACCTTGATTTGAAATAACCCTGTTACGGTGTAATTCATAGGTCAATGTATGGACTGCATGGCTTAAATTTGTAATCGGATATCCTTCCCACGTTGGCAGAGTAACGAGATAATCACAATTTAACAAGTCCTCCTCTGCAAGACCTTTCCCTTCTTCACCAAACACAAGAGCTACTGTCTCGGTTTGGGAAGAGATTCGTTCTGAAAATTCCCATGGATAAACAAAATGACGCATTTGCGTCTTGGAACCAACTTCTCGTTTCCCCGATGTACCTACGACCACTGAGCAATCTGCTACGGCTTCGTTGAAAGAGGAAAACACGTCGCAATTATCGAGAATTCTTCCTGCATGTTTCGCACGGTTTCTCGCTTCGACATCATCAGGACTGCATTGTGGATTAACTAGGCGTAGACGATCATAACCATGATTGAGGAGTGATCGGCAAACGGCCCCTAAATTACCAGGATGCTGAACGCCAACAAGAACGATAACAAGCTCATATGGGGATGAGGGAAGAGGTAAATCACTACGATCGCCCATCATTTACCCTCCATTTTATTCAGAAATTCCGCAATCCACATAGGATTACACGCTTGATAAATGAAAAACACGCAACCACCGGATTCACGATCAGGCATGACAAGGGAGCGTCTTCGAACATTGTATTGATTACGCAAATGGAGAATCAATAGTTCAAGTTGCTCAGCATCGTCCCCATGAACGGAAACTGGTGTTCGATTCCAATCAACCCAAATGGGCAAAGAACCGACTCCTCTCAATCTGTACGGCGTTGGCGGTAACGTGTAACGTAACCAGCAATCCAATTTCGTAGTTTCTTTGTGCTGACGTCAGTGAGTTGGCCAACCACCAATTTGTTGTGATCGAAATCATCAGTGAATTTCTCACCATGTTCTTCAACAAGTCGAATAGCTCTGATTTTGATAAAACTTGGTCGAATATTTCCCATAATTAGGCCTCCACATAGAGTTTGACTTCGATAGGGATATCAGGTTCATCGTGACGAATGACTGTCAGTTTGATCTTGCGCGGTGGATTTTCAATCCCACGTTCCCAAATTTTTTCGTTCACTTCAGGATCGATATAGATCTCTTCTTCAGGAGTGACTTTCAGATGACGAATAACTTGGTCTCTGATGATTTGAATTGCACGGGGTGCACGCTTGTAGCGTGTAATGTTCCATGCATTTCTAAGTGGTACAATTAGTTCGGATGTTGCTGCTCTTGCCATCATATCACCTCATCGTTGTAGTTTGCTGCGGCGCCAGTGGTGGCGCTTTGGATGCGACACTGTGCTGCGGTTGGTCTTGAGCATGACCCATACGGGTACACGTCGGTTTTGCTTCCCTGCCTTCATGAGGCGTATTTTCTTTGCTGCTGGTTTATTTTTTGACATGTTCGAGCACCCTTCTTTAGATTCGACGGATAGACGCACTACGGCGGCTCTTGGATAGGTTGGCAAGGATTCTCTTCAACTGTTCATCTGAAACAGGAATAGAGATTTTTGATTCTTGGTGGAGATTAACAAGTTGCTTCTTGAGCAACTCAGCACGGGATGGATCGACGAGTGAGACATTTGTCAAACGGCCTCGAGCCTCTGGAGAAAGGATTGTACGCATTGCGGAATCAAGTGCATTGCGTTCAACTGCTTTTGCTTGGGACTCAACTTCTGCATCCGCTTGTTGTTGAGCTTGTTGAGCAAGTTGTTGTTGGAGTTCTTGTTGGCGTCGAAGTCGGAACGCTTCAAGTTCTGAAGACGTGTTATCGACCATTGAAACCACCTACTCACTTCCAATCAGTACTTGTCGAGTCCTGGGTATGCTGCTTCAACTTCTGGTCGTACAGCATGAGCAACTTCGTTCAGAAGTTTATGGCCTGCTGGAGTAATGATGCGTCCAGAGTAAAGTTGGGTCGGTTCACGGTTCTCGTGTTCTACAACACGTGCCGCTTGAGTTACTACGAGACCTGCATCTTCGAGTTGTTGTAGGATTGCGCGGATTACCTTTCGTGATCCAACACCAGGTGTATTTGGTTTGGAACCGTTATTCTTACGGCCGCCATATTCCTGAGAAAGAAGAGTTACTCCAATCGGACCTTGACGGGCAATTTTACGCAACATTGCTGCTCCGCGTATGTGCCACCAGTCAGTTTGGCTAGGAGGACGTTCGCGAGAGGAGCCAGTTTTCACTACGTTAGCCCATTCAGGCATTGTAATCGAGGCATTGCTCTTCAATTGTTCAGCAACAGCTGGAATCAGAAAGTTCGCAGGAACATCATAAAACGTCGTCATGTCTACACCAAGCAACCTTCCGACTTGTCTCCCCTATTTGAATAAAACGGGCGGATTGATGTATAAATTGATGAGCATATTGTTCTTTGGACGAGTGCAAGTCTTCATGAATCAGGCATGTTTGGGAGTAATGATGAAGAAAGCATTGGCACAGAATCCCAATCTGCTAAGGACGCTGATTGGGCTCTCATTGACTCTGATTTTCCTGCTGTCATATGCAGTATATGGTGCCACCGTTTCGCCAAGTTACTACATTTATCAAACAGAATCGACAGATACTGAATACAATGATTTCGATTTAGATAAACAAGTTATAAACAACGAAACATATTGGACCTCAGTTGTTGAAATAGATGCTCAAAACCTCACATGGGTAAACATGTCAATAGAGGATTTAGCAACTGGAGCAATCATAAAATTGTCCAATACAGCTAAACTCTACAGCCATCAATTCTTGGGTGTTGAAGATGCAGAAGTAACCGTGGATGGAGAGAAAGTTGACTTTAGATGCTCTGAACACTGCCAATTCAGCGATACCATCGAAGTAGAAGCGGATGATTCCAGTATTGAATTGCGGTCTCTTACCTCAACAGATCCTGCTAGACGATCAAACGGAACTGTGTATGCCGATGATATTCAAGAGGCAGAAAACGAAGCAAGGAACGAAATTGAATATCTCCACGGTTCAAGCCAACTGATCCTTCAGATCGTTGAACCAGGAAACAAATCCATTCAACCAATCATCACAATTCAGACCGTGAATGAGGAATTCTCTTCGATAGAAGTCTATTCAATCGATGCTGCTACGGAATTCTTGTGGGCACTTGCAGCAGTAGTCGGGTGCTTTTCGATGGTACTTATCCCCTCATTCACTGTGTATTTTGCAGCACGAGCCAAAGATAAAAAGCGCGAGCAAAAGCTGCAATTAGCTCAATCAGAATCCATTGACGAATAAATCAAATACGTCGAGGGTAAATACCCAGATATGGGGCGAGGACAGTCTGCGACAATTCTTTTCATTTTCCTCATTCTTCATTCAATAGCAGACCCATCTATTCTCAACGATGAATCTCAGTCCCAGACTTCCAAAAACTCAGGTATTGACATCACTCCGGTTGATGTCTCGATTACATATTCTAATTTAGCCGATGAAAATCAGTTCAAGATGTTTTCATCCAACCATCCAATACCAAATTTCAACCGACCAGCGGACTTGTATGTGACGGACTCAGTCAATTCGACACCGATGGATATTGAAGTCACGGTTCGAAATGATGGCACATCTACTTCTGGAATAATTACGCTTCATCTACTTATCCTCCATAATGAATACGAACAATTTGAATTGGCCAACAGAACGATCACAATGAACGGTCTAACCAGCAGTGGACAAGGGACTGCCACATTTTACAATGTATATGTCAACTATTCGGGAAATCACACATTACTCTTAACTTCAAGCCACGGGGCCGTTGATGATGATTCTGGAAATGATGTTCTTTCAAGGCACTATACTGTTGCATATTCCTATTCCACGTGCACATCCCTCGTTGGTTGGAATACCGGGCCGTTATGGGGAATGAATTCTGACGCAGCCTTGAGTTTGGGCAGTTCATGCCACATAGGTCAAGGCAGTACTGGCTCGTACAATAACAACATGCAATCCTCATTAACAACTCCAATTCTTGATTTTAGCGATGCTGTTTACAACCCTCTCATGACCAATGGAATTTCGTTCTTCTATACTGGAAGCGCTGCCGCTAACGATGAATTGAAATTATATGCTAAAAACCAAAATGGAGCTTGGGATGAATTGGTTACAATCTCTGGAACGGTCGATGCTAATTTAGGAGAATGGCGAACTATATCGAATGTAAACATGGGACATTCGACACCGCTTATCCCAGTCATTCCATCCCAACATCTTCACGCTAATTCTCAATTCAAATTTACATTTACGAGCGATAGTTCTGGTACAAGTAATGGATATTGGATTGATGATATTGTTGTCATATATGACCAATCAGCCCGAAATGAAGAATACGATTTCCAAGCTACTGGAGTATCAACAATCGGCGCTGTGCCTGGGTCATGGGGCAAAATTACCATGAATCTTGAAAATACTGGCAACATATCAGATTCGATATCACCGTCAATCCTGAACCTTCCACAAGACTGGAATGTTGCCTATTCATACCCGTCTGGAGCAGGTGTTAACCCATCAACTGGAATACGCCTACTACCAGGTGAATCGAAACAAATTGACGTCAAAATACAACCAGATGCTAATGCCACAACTGGATTCACTCAAATGACGTTCGTTGCAACAAGCATGCAACAGCCTACTGTTTATGTCACAGAAGCAATGCAATTCCAAGTGTTGGCTGATCGAATGCCATTCATTCATCAACCGGATGTAAAACCAAAATGTTCCCCCGGCTCATCATGTGTTTTCGAAGTCGAAGTGAGTAATATTGGTCAAGCGACAGATGTATTTGACCTTACTACAGAATCTAAAAATTTGGCCACTGGCTGGAGTACTTCTTTGTCATTTGATCAACTCTCATCCGTCCGACTTGTGCCTAACCAGCCTGTTAATGTACGATTCTTAATGACTGTCCCAAGCGATGCGGGGCCCGATACCACAGGGGATTTTTGGCTCACACTCACTGCTCAAAACGATACGAGTCGAACCGTTACGGAATCAATAACAATACAAGCATCTATGATATCTCAAGCCGAAATAGAATTCGATGGAGATGAAGAGGCATACCGGTTCATCTCAGCTGGACAGACAATACATGTCCCCTATACAATTACAAATCAGGCTTCGAGGCAGGACATCTTCGAACTATCAGTCGAATCAAATCCCAAAATTGGATGGGTAATTGAACCAGAGATCCGTCCTGCCATTGCGATTAATCCAGGAATGTCTGCTTCTTTTTATATCGCTGTAACTGCACCGAATAATGGCCAAGCCGATGATGCCGCACCAGGATTCAAACCGATTGTTACATCGACCCGTAGTTCCTCCTCATTCACTGGTGCCCAATATGATCGAGTCCTTATCGATACGGTTCATGATTTGAGCATTTCATTAATCGATGCAGACCAATGGCTACTCCCTGGCGCTATGAGTTCGATTCAAGTTGAAATCGTAAACAATGGAAACGGGCCAAGTGAAGCAGAACTCACTCTCCCGAACATACCCTCAAGTTGGGATTACATGTTACGGCAGGATGGTCTTGTTTTAGAAAGCAATTCCATACCATTAACCGTTTCCTATATCGGAGAAAATACAGCAGTGATAGATATTCTAATTTCTATACCTATGAGCGAATCCGCAGGTGAATTGCATGAGATTGGTGTTGAAGTCATACCAGATGGCATAGATATCGATGCATCAGACAATGTAATCACACACATGATGATGACAGGAAGCGTACGCTATCCATCATACAACTCAACGAGCAAGGACATCCATGCCATGATAGATTCGTCAATTGCATTGAATGGAACAATCATGAACGTAGGGAATGCATTAGAGTCTGATATGGAAATTGGCTTTGATGTTTCAACATCTCCGCCAACCAACGATCTTGTTGCCTTCCTTACAGCTGGTGTTGGCGGCCCTACAACGGTGCCGGGTAATCCACTAACGTTCCCAATGAGTGCAGGCGATTCAAAACTTGTGATTATTGATCTGATCATAGGTCCTGAAGTGCCTTTGAATACAAGGATTGTGATTACGACATATGTTGAGGGCGGCCTCGATGAAGATGGTAATGTAGTAAAAATTGAGCATCAAAACCTTATCTATGTCGATGAACAAAGGAAAGTAGAGTTTGAAGTTTCAAAGTTACCAACAGGTCCCATAGAATCTGATTCTACTGGTGCTGAGTTTTGGATTAATCTATCAAGCGAATC
>Ga0209374_1001061_pt1 | contig 28245 bp, 31 predicted proteins | sample SaaInlLV_DNA_10m_FD_184683 | JGI IMG/M metagenome (GOLD analysis project Ga0209374, IMG submission 184683) | Marine microbial communities from expanding oxygen minimum zones in the Saanich Inlet - SI075_LV_DNA_10m (SPAdes) (version 2) | ecosystem: Environmental > Aquatic > Marine > Unclassified ... | reverse complement strand
TGAATTATACAACCATGATCTTAAAGATGACTTCGAAAAGATTATATCATTAGTTAGAAAACAAAAACCAACTGATGCTGATAAAGCTGAAGCTGAAAGGCTAATACAGTTTCATTGTTATGACTATATAGAAACAGTTATGGACAAGCCTTACAGTTACAGATCTGATCAACTAGCTTGTTCTGATATGTACAACTATTGTATTAAATACGTAGAAACTACTCTAGTTAATTCTAAAGACGCCGCACAGTTAAGACATCAGTATAATCTAAATAACGGTTACGAAGGCTCTATACTACGTCTAGACAAACCTTATCAGCAAAAACGATCTTACAACTTGCAAAAGTTCAAAGACTTTAACGACACCGAAGCTACAATTGTAGGTTACGAAATCGGCAAAGGTAAACGTGAAGGTACTCTTGGCAAGTTTCTAATGCAAGATGATGATGGTATAAAGTTTGGTTGTCCTCCAGGTAAAGGCTACAACTACAACGATCTAGCTAATATACTTAACAATATTCATGACTACATAGGCAAACGAGCTACGTTTACTTATTTCGAACGTACTCAGTACGGTAGTTACAGACACCCATTGTTTAAAACTATTCGCAACTATGAGTAAGCTAGTATGGCAATTGTATAACGACAATATGATTAGCATAGAAGTTGCCAATATGCTACTTGATCAACATTATAACAGAGTAAATAAACTATGAATATATTTTACTTACACCCTGACCCTAATAAAGCTGCCGCTTATCATTATGACAAACATAAAGTTAAGATGATACTCGAAGCAGCCCAAATGCTCTGTACAGCTCATCATCATTATGCTGAGTTGTATGAGTATGACGCAGGTTATATTCCTTACCGTAAAGCACATTATAATCACCCCTCAACAAAATGGGCACGAGAGAATATGCAAACATATTTTTGGTTATATGATTATATGATGGCGCTTGGTGAGGAATATACAAAACGTTACAAAAAAACTCATCTAAGTATTACAAAATGCAAAGATGTTTTATTAAATCCTCCTGAAGGTATGCAAAACGGTCATTTTACAGCGCCGCCACAATGTATGCCTGATGAATACAAGGTCAACTGGAATAGCTTAAAAGCTTACTGGAATTATTATATTAACGATAAAAAATCTATAATTAATAAAAATGAAAAACCTTATACTGAGTACCCTTTTGATGTCGACAACATATATGGTACAGCCCAAGCTAACTTCTTCTCTAAAAACATTGAAGGTCACGGCAACTATATACCACGCTACCATCAAGCAAACAGATAGTACACCTGATAGAACAGCTACAAATTTTAAAATAAATATGAACAACCCTGAGATACACAGAATAATTGCTGTATCTCGGGATCTTGAAGCTAAAGGTTTTAAAATGAATACAGTAGTTGTAATTAGTAATGCAGGTGATATGAATGGCCTTTGGGTCATAAGAGATAGAATGAATAAAAGATGGACAAATAGAATAGATTTCCTGGTCGACAAGACAATGAAGGGAGGTAAATGGACTAACGTAAAAATTAAATTATATGAGCACAGTAACTAATGTAAAACATTTAATGTCATCAGATGTTTTTAAAATAAAAACAAAAGTTAAAGCTTTTCAAAAGCCAAAACGTGACAATAGGTCTAATAATAAGAGAGTAAGAGGCTAATGTCACACAACTACGTATCAATACCGCGTTATTTACAATATCTAAACAAGAGGCGGATTGTATACAGACGTAACCCTATCACTGATAAACCTACCTTAGAATTTGAATACGGTAAGTTTTATGAAGATGGTACTTACGAATGCTATGACTTATTTCGTAGTAAAGCTAAAATAACTACATACAAAAGTTTAAAATGGCATTTGTTAGTATTGTGGTATTTAAATCCTAAACTTGATATGAATAAGTTTACTGAACTAGCAGATACTATAGCTAATTATAAATATGGATTTATTGCATTTGATATACCTGCAGAGTTGCTAAAACGAATGATATATGATGTTAGCATGTGTGATTTAGATGCACCACCTAAAAACAAACTAAGAAAAGTAATATTCAATGACAATAGCGGTTTAAGCTTGTCAGATAAATTAAAAATAGTTGGACAGTTGATAGGTAAAACTAAACGTATACATCAAGATGACATATACCAATGCATGCTAGATATTAATGACATGAACCAAAAAATAACTATTACAAAATTAGCCTCAACACTTAAATGTTCTGTTAGAACAATACATAGAAACATGGGCTATGAACTTAAAAAAGAAAAAGAACTTTTAAATATGGAAAATGAAAAAATATAACGTACCTAATTATGTTAGATATAAAAAAGATGTTATTGCTTGTCAACCTGATGAAGAGATACCATTAAATGAACTAACAGAAAAACAGTTAACATATAGATTTCTACCTCTTGTAGAAAACATAGGCCGTAAGTTTGCTACAACACAACAGGCTTCAGGTGTTATGAGTATTAATGATATAATACAAGAAGGTAATTTAAACTTAACCAAAGCTATACGTAGAATAGACTGGGCTAGAGTTGTAGGTGACGAAGATGATATGTTAAAAACATTAAAGTCTTTTCTATCTAAACGTATTAAAGGTGGTATCAGACGTGCTATTGACAAAAATAGAGGTGATATAAGAATACCTGAACACAAGTTAAATGAAATACGCAAAGACAATGGCAAAGACCATAAAATGGTTGCAATGTTTTTTAATAGTATGTTCTTGTCTATAGATGAAAAACCTAAAGATGATGAAGAGTCTATGATCTATCAAATAGCAGATAAATCAGAGCCTTACAATATAGGTTTGTTAAATGTTTATTTAACTGGTTTGTTAAAACGACATCTTAATGAACGTGAGTTTGACGTGTTAAGATTAAGCTATGGTTTAGACTGTGAAAAGCATTCAGCTAACAAAATAGCAGAGATATTAAACATCGAAGGAAGCAGTGCTTATGTACGTGTTTCAGAGCTAAAAAAGCAAGCTGTAGATAAGCTAATTGATAGTGTTGATCACTCGCAAGTGCTTGATTATCTGTAGTTTACTTATGTAAAACTTAATTTAAATATGTAATTATATAACTATGACCTTAAACCAAAAACTGGCTACAATCCAGACCAAATTTAAATCGAAAAAGAGTAGATTTAATTCGTTCGGCAAATATTACTTCCGATCTGCCGAAGACATCCTTGAAGCAACAAAACCCTATTTATTAGAATTAGGAGTAACAGTAACAATTAATGAAAACTTAGTTGAGACTAGTCCTGTGCCTATTATTGAAAGTTGTGCAACAATATCTGATGGAGAAAATACTTTAAATGCTACGGCATTAGTTGGTGTTGATCTTAATCAAAAAGGTATGCAAACGCCACAACAGTTCGGTACTGCTTCAAGTTACGGGAAGAAATACGCATTAGGTAATTTATTCCTAATTGATGATACCAAAGATGCTGATGCAACCAATGGTTTACCTATGAACAAAGCAGCTATACAAAAAGCTAAAGACTTTGTACAAGCCGGTGGAAAGCTCGATGCTATCAAAAAGAAATATAATGTAACTCCTGAAATTGAAAAACAAATAACATTATAGTATGAACAAACAAGAGGTGTTAGATAAGCTTAAAATTGATGAACATTACTACGGAGACTTTGGTAAACAATACCTTAGTAATTCTGATATATCAGCTTTATTAAACAACCCTTTAGCGCTTGGACAACAGTCACCACCATCGGCCGCATTTTTAGTCGGTGGTTATTTTCACACAGCAATACTAGAGCCTAATAAGCTTGATAAGTATAAGATTGTGAAATCGTCTACTAGAAATACTAAAGCCTACAAAGAAATAGCTGGAGGAGAGCTATGTCTGTTACAGCATGAAGTTGATTCAATAGAATTAATGAGAGAAAAAATCATGAGTAATGACGTTTGTAAAAGCTTAATAACAGGTAATGTTGAATATGAACAACCTGGTATTATAGAGCTTGAAGGTCAAATGTGGAAAGGTAAGGCTGATATTGTAAACCATGATGAAAAGCTGATCATCGATTTAAAGACGACAGCAGATCTTCAGAAGTTTAGATATTCAGCCTCTAAGTACAATTATGACAGTCAGGCTTATATTTATAGTAGTCTATTTGGTTATGAGTTTATGTTTATTGTTATAGACAAAAAGACTCATCAAATAGGTATATACGACTGTTCCCCTAAATTCTATGAATCAGGGCAGGACAAGGTTAAAAGAGCCGTTGAGGCTTACGATCTGTTTTATAAGACAGACAGTTTCGATCCGAAACAATATTTTATTAGTAAAACCCTTTAAAACCCCATTATTATGGCAAGAAGAAAAAAAGTAACATCAAAACAATGTGCAATCACAGGAATGAACTTTCCTACAAATGAATTTTATGTAAATAATAGTTCTAAAGATGGTCTACATCCTTACACTAAAAAAGCAGATAATTTCAGAAGAAGAACTGGCGTAAATGCTAGTGACCTTAGACAAATGTTTAATAACCTATTTGAAACAGCAATATAATGGCATTAATATTAGCAGCAAGCATTAACCTAAATGAAATACCAAAAGATAAGATCATCATTGGTAAGAAAGGTAAGTATTTACCTATCAGTATTACTCTTAATGATGAGCTTGATCAGTTCGGTAATCAAGGTCCGGTCATTGTATCGCAGAGCAAAGAAGAACGCGAAGCGAAACAAGCCAAAACATATTTAGGTAATGTAAAATTAGTATGGACCAACGGAGAAGTTAAAAAGTTTGATAACCCGCAGCAACAAGCTTCACAGCCTGTAGCAGCTCCGGCAGCAATAGAAGATGATCTTCCATTTTAATGGAATGTGAGATGTGTGGACAAGGTATGACGCAGGACGAATATTTGTTCTGCGACATATGTCCTGATTGCAGAGACGGTGATTAATAACTAAATAATAATAAATGCAAGTAAACAGTACGGAGATTAATGGATTTTTAATCGACCAGTTCAACCAACATAATTTAGATGTAGGTAAAACTCAGGGGACTTGTCCCCTTTGTTCGTCTGATAGGCAACCGAAAAATCAAAAGCTTAAATGTGCTAGTTATGATTGGGAACGTGGTCTGGGTACTTGTCATCATTGTGATTCATCATTTCAATTACATACGTATCAACGTAAAGGATCATCTGAGAAGACATATATGCGTCCAGATGCATTAAACGTTGTAGACCCAAAACAAATAACGTCTAAGGTCTTTAAATGGTTTGAATCTCGTGGAATATCTCAGAAAACCCTCGACGATCTTATGGTCACAGAGGGTACTGAGTATATGCCACAGACCGGCAAGTCCGAGAATACAATTCAGTTTAATTATATAATGGGTGACGAACTAATCAATGTTAAATACAGAGATGGTCGTAAGAATTTTAAGTTATATAAAGGAGCTGAAAAAGTATTTTATAATATAAACAGCATTGTAGGTTATGATCATTGTATTATAACTGAGGGTGAGATGGACGTATTAGCTTTGCATGAAGCTGGTATTAAAAATGCTATCTCAGTTCCTAACGGTGCGACTCTAAATTCTAATAACTTAGATTATTTAGATAACTGTATAGATTATTTTGAAGATAAAGAAAAAGTAATACTAGCAGTAGATAATGATGAACCAGGTTTAGCTTTACAACAAGAACTTATTAGACGTCTTGGAGCTGAAGTTTGTTTCTTAAGTACGTTTGAAGATTGTAAAGATGCAAATGATTATTTAATCAAATATGGCAAGGATAAATTAGTTAAACGTATTGAAGGTGCAAGACCTGTGCCATTAGAAAACGTTAAAACTTTTAAAGATATAGAAGATGAAATTACAGACTTTGTTAGAAATGGTTTCAAACGCGGTTACCAAATTGGTTTACCTAATTTTGATGATATTTTTAGTACTTATACTGGGCAGTTTATCACTGTTACTGGCATACCATCTAGCGGAAAGTCTGACTTCGTTGACCAGATGGTTGTAGGTTACAATAATAAGTATCAATGGAAAACAGCTTTTGCTAGTCCTGAAAATGCTCCTACTTATTTACATGCTCATAAGCTTATGCGTAAGATCTGGCAAGATATGCCTCGTAAAGAGGACATACATACAGACAAATGGAATCAGATCGCAGATCATTGTAATGATAACTTTTTTCATATTGATATGGAAAGATATACATTAGAATCTGTATTACGTAAAGGTGCTGAGCTAGTTAAACGTAAGGGTATTAAATGTCTTGTTATAGATCCTTTTAATAAGATCAGAGACGTTGATTGTAAGACTGAAGATGTAAATCGTTACACGATGGAATATCTAACTAAGATTGAAATGTTTGCAAAGAAATATGATGTCTTAGTATTTATTGTAGCACATCCAACTAAAATGTATAAAGATAAAGATGGAAAAATTGAAGAACCTACTATGTATAACATTAAAGGCGGTGGTGAATGGTATGATGCAAGTTATCATGGTATATTGGTACACAGAGATTATGAAGCTAAAACAGTTAAAGCAAAAATACTTAAAGTAAAGTTTCAAAACTTAGGTGAGAACGGAGCTGAAGCTCATTTTAAATGGGAACCAAGATCAGGTTGTTTTGTACCTCATGAATTAGCAACTATGGCTGATGATGATCAAATGCCTTGGGATTAATGAGTGCGGCATGGAGCAAGAAGAAAGTTACAATTATAGCACCTGAGTGGACAGATGAAAACCTTGAAGCTTATAGATGGTGTATAAACAATGGGATTAAAATAACTCCTTGGGCTTATAGTAGTGAAAGAGATAATTACTACTGGTGGATTGATGTAGAAGTTAATGGAGCTAAAAAACGATCACCATTTAAATATAATGGTAAACAAGTTAACGAAAAGATATTTGAACTATATAAATTTTATTATGATAAAAACAAAATTTGAAACAGCAAGCGATGCTTTTAATTATTTTTTTCCTAAAATAATGTGGGATGGTGTTAAGTTTGATAATACAATGGCTTTGTTTAATATAGGTTTCTATATTGAAAAACCTATGTATAATCATATACTAGCTAAACACAGAAACTGGAATGATGAATATGCAGAGGCTGAATGGCAATGGTACTTATCAGGTAATCCTAATGTAGATAAACTAGGAGATATATACGGTAAAGTACCTGAAATATGGAAACGAATGGTTGACAGTAACAATGAGGTAAGATCTAACTATGGTTGGCAATGGGAACGTAACTATCAACTAGATTATGTAGTTGCAAAACTAAAAGATAATCCTAACACTAGACATGCTGCAATAAGTATATACGATGGTAAAGAGCATAGCACATATGCTAAAGACACACCTTGTACTTATGCGGTTCAGTTTACTGTGTTAAACAATAAACTAAATATGTCAGTTGTAATGCGATCTAATGATCTCTGGTACGGTTTTTGTAATGATCAGTATTGTTTTTCAAAGCTACAGGAATTAGTTGCAGAGAGGACAGGATATGAGATCGGTACATACTACCATTTCGCACATAACTTACATTTGTATAATGATAAAATAACAAAATAATATGTATTATTTATACCACATACCAGGTAAAAAGATAGGTGTAACACGTGATCTTAATACTCGTGTTACGTTAATTCAAGGTTACAAACCTAGTGAATATGAAGTTCTTGATCAGTCGGACGATATAGATTATATATCGGACAAAGAGATAGAACTTCAAAAGTCTTATGGCTATAGAGTTGATAATCAAAAATATAAAAACCTTTTTAAGAAAATGAAAATAAACGTAACAGAACAAACTTCAACATTTGCAGTTCCTTTGAATAAACTAAAAGGACATCTTATGGACAATATAAATCTAAAATGGGAAACTTCTCATGGAAAGTTCTATATAGATATGCAAACAATACAATGGATAATGGATAACGCTAAGGTTTCTATGTATAACGACAATAGGTCTTATATATACAATAAAGCTTTTGCAGAGTATTTTAAAACTAATAGTATAGATATACCAGATTATAATAAAACTCAAATGATGTTCAATAGAATTAGAACTTGGGCTCATGATAGAGGTTTATATGAAAAAGGTAATACGATGGTTCAATATGTTAAACTACAAGAAGAGGCTGGTGAGTTAGCTAAAGCTTTACTAAAAGATGATCAGCCAGAGGTTATAGATGCTATAGGTGATATGGTTGTAGTATTAACTAACTTAGCTCATCAACGAGGTGTTTATATAGAAGAGTGTATACAAACAGCTTATGATGTGATAAACGAGAGAACAGGTAAAATGATTAACGGAACATTTGTAAAAGATGAAGATTAAAACAAAAGATAAAATAGTTCAACAAGTCTTAAAAAAGATGGACGAACGAAGCCTTATAGGCCAGAAAAAATACGGAGCTACAATGATGCAAGAGATTGAAGGTCAAGAAAAAGATCTTAATCGTTTCTTAGTTGATGTGCAAGAGGAGTTGATGGACGCGTTATTGTATATTGAAGCAGCTAAACGTTGCTTACAAGATGAAATAGAAGAGTCAATGTTAAAAAGAATAAATATAATAGCTCAAAATGGTAACACAGGTGAGCATTATGACTTTGAGTCTTCTTACAATATAGACGTAAACAATGAAGAAATCTTATAAACGAAAAAAACGCGGTCCTGTTAGAGCAAAGAAAGCCACGTATGATGGCATTCAATTTGCATCTGGATTAGAAGTATACATGTATAAAGCTTTGAAAGAAGCTAGAATCGTAGCCGAGTATGAGCCTACAAGCTATACTCTGCTTAACGGTTTTGACTTAGAAGGTGTATGCTTTGAAAAACAAGCTAATGGCAAAGGTGAATATAAAGATAGAGGTTGTAAAAAGATTTTACCTATAAAATACAAACCAGATTTTGTAGGTAGAGATTTTGTAATCGAATGTAAAGGTAGAGCTAACGAATCGTTTCCACTTAGATGGAAATTATTTAAAGCATGGATCACACAACATTCACCTGGTATTGCGTTATTTAAACCTCAGAATCAAAAAGACTGTGATGAAACAATTGCACAAATAGAGATTATGAGGAAAAACCTTAGAACAAATGCAAAGAAAAAACAAACTAGCCTCTAAACATATAGCTAGAACTAAATATAAGGAACGTAAGATCGATACTTATATTAAATGGACAGTTAATAAAAGAGGTTATCTAAAATGGAAGGATCTGATTGCGATCCATAATAAATATAATATAAAATGCTATGGGTAAATCAAAACAATGGGAGTTATCAGCTGGAATGTTTCCAGGATTACTTTTTGGAATGAGAAGTTATGAAGACGGAGATTTTCAAGTAGATCACGTCTTATATTTAGGAATATTTGATATATGTTTAACTTTATATTACGAAGAATAAATGGCCAAAATAGTATTAGCAAATTACATGCGAAAAAGTAAAACAAGACGACCTGGTGTTCATTCAAAAAACGCCTCTAAAGGACAAACAGGTTATAAAAAACAATATAGAGGCCAAGGACGCTAATGGGAATACCACTATTTACAGAAAGAATACCTTACAAACCATTTGAATACCCTGAGTATTATACAGAAGGTTGGTTAAAACAAGCACAAGCATTTTGGTTACATACTGAAATACCCATGTCAGGTGATTTAAAAGACTGGAACGAAAAGTTAAACGATAAAGAGAAAAACTTAGTAGGAAACATCTTACTAGGTTTTGCTCAAACAGAATGTGCTGTGTCGGATTACTGGACACAGAAAGTTGTTGGCTGGTTTCCTAAGCATGAGATACAACAAATGGCAATGATGTTTGGTTCACAAGAAACTATACATGCTGTAGCTTACAGCTATTTAAACGAAACTTTAGGTCTTGAAGACTACGAAGCTTTTTTACATGAACCTGCAACAGCTCAAAGGTTTGATAACTTAGTTGCTTACGATGGTAATGATCCTGTAGGTATAGGTAAATCGTTGGCTACGTTTTCTGCGTTTGCAGAAGGTGTTAGTTTATATTCAGCGTTTGCTGTGTTATATAGTTTTCAAATGAGAAACTTATTAAAAGGTATTGGCCAACAAATGAAATGGTCTGTAAGAGATGAATCATTACATAGTAAAATGGGTTGTCAATTATTTAGACACATGTGTTCTCAAATACCGGGATTAAAAGAAGAATGTAAAGAGCATATATATGATGCAGCTTTAACTATGCATAATGCTGAAATGACTTACATAAGTAAGTTATTTGAAATGGGTGATATTGAAGGAATAACAGAATATGACCTTAAACATTTTATTAAAAAACGTACAGGTGATAAAATTAAAGAATTGGGCTATAAAGCAGAAGGAAAATTTAAGTTCGAATATGACCAAAAGTCAATTGACAAAATGGCTTGGTTTGATCATCTTACCGGGGGTCACACTCACACTGATTTCTTTGCTATTAGGCCGACTGACTATAGTAAAGCAAATGAAGGCGAAGATTTTGAAGATGTTTGGTAACAATAAAATTAAATAATATGAAAGAAAATGAATTAATATTAATGAAGAAAAAAATTGAGCAGTTAACTAATGTAGTTAATGGTTTAATACAAAAGCTTCAACAAGTAGATTCAATGGCTAAAGGTACGTTAACATCTTTTCAATTACATATTGGTGAAGACACGTGGAAAGAGTTAGTTAATAAACTACAAGATATACAAAAACCTAAAGAACAAGAAAAAAAGTTTGAAACTGATGTGGAATAATGAATGGAAAAAAGGTGTTGATTACCCTGCGTGGGGAGACACTGATGTGTATAAAAAAACAATTGGCGGAGGCTATTTGTTAAAAGGTGAAACACCTTGGGATGCATATCAAAGAGTTTGTAAAACTGTAGCTAAACGTTTAGAACGTCCTGAGATGGCTGATAAATTTTTTGAATACATTTGGTCAGGTTGGCTGTGTCTAGCATCTCCTGTGTTATCTAACACGGGTACAGACAGAGGTTTACCGATTAGTTGTTTTGGTATAGATGTTGCTGACAGTATATACGATATAGGTAGTAAAAACCTAGAGATGATGCTACTCGCAAAGCACGGCGGTGGAGTAGGTATTGGAATAAATCAAATCAGACCCGCTAGTGCAAAAATTAAAGGAAATGGAACAAGTGACGGCGTTGTGCCTTTTTGTAAGATATACGATTCAACAATACTTGCCACTAATCAAGGATCTGTCAGAAGAGGAGCTGCATCAGTTAATCTTAATATTGAACACCCCGACTTTGAAGAATGGCTTGAAATTAGAGAACCTAAAGGAGACGTTAATCGTCAGTCGCTCAACCTCCACCAGTGTGCTGTGGTCGGCGACAAGTTTATGCGAAGAGTTGAAAGCGGAGATACTGCAGCTAGAAAACTATGGGGAAAGTTATTACAAAAGCGTAAAGCAACTGGAGAACCTTATATATTATTTAAGGGAAATACAAACAAGAATAACCCAACAGCTTACAAAAAGCATGGTTTAAAAGTTCATATGACAAACATATGTAGTGAAATTACATTACATACAGACGAGTCACATAGCTTTGTTTGTTGTTTATCTAGTTTAAACTTAGCTAGATATGACGAATGGAAAGGAACTAATTTAATACATGATGCTATATGGTTTTTAGATGGTGTATTAGAAGAGTTTATACAGAGATCTAAAGGTAAAGTTGGATTTCATAATTCTGTAAGATCTGCTGAAAAAGGTAGAGCTTTAGGATTAGGCGTTTTAGGTTGGCACACGTACTTACAAGAAAAGGGCCTACCATTTGAAGGATTATTATCACAATATGAAACTAGAAAAATATTTTCACAAATTAAAATTGAATCTGAACGAGCCTCTATGGCCCTTGCTGAAGAGTTTGGCGAACCTCTGTGGTGTGTCGGTACTGGCATGCGGAATACTCATCTTAGGGCTATTGCTCCTACCGTTAGTAACAGTAAGCTTAGCGGTAATGTATCTCCTGGTATCGAGCCTTGGGCTGCTAATGTATTTACTGAGCAAAGTGCTAAAGGCACTTTCATTCGTAAAAATCCCACATTGGTTAAACTCCTTCGGAAGCTTAAAATCAATAATGAAACTACTTGGTCTAAAATCTTAAAAGACGGAGGATCAGTACAAGGGCTAAAAGAACTTGACAAAGTAATGTTAGGTCCTTACAATGATATACCAGCTAAAGATGTGTTTAAAACATTTAAAGAGATTAACCAATTAGAATTAATTAATCAAGCAGGTATCAGGCAGCAGTATATAGATCAAAGTGTAAGTTTAAACTTAGCTTTTCCTAGTATTGCTACACCTAAGTGGATAAATAAAGTACATTTTGAAGCTTGGAAAAAAGGTATTAAAACCTTATACTATACTCGAACTGAGTCAGTGTTACGTGGAGATATTGCTGAACAAGCAATGGACGAATCGTGTCTTAGTTGTGACGGATAATAAAAAAAGGGGGCTATTTTCATAGCTCCCTTTCTTGTTACAGGAATGTTTGGGTATGGTGCCCATTTTATTATTCCTTTACTGTGTGGCAATCATTATTAGCTCAGCTCGAGCATAATAACTTCCACTTTTCTTTGCCCAATCCATAGCGTTGTAGCCTTCATCGCACATATCTACATAAGGCTGTGCTCCTCTTAAACATAATAAGTAAACAATATTAGCTTTATCCGCTATAATAGCATGGATTAGCAATGGTTTACCATCAATTATTTCAGTCGCATGGATTCGATTTACTATCAACATTGAATTTACTTTGTTGTAATTTCCTTCATTAATAGCATTTAACAGTTCTGTTTCAATATCGTTTGACATATTGAAAAATAACAAGAAAGATAAAATTAAGTTCATTTATAATAATTAAAGCGTTACATTATTATAATCACTTGATTCCCTGTTATTTACACCCTTAAAATCACTTTTGCAGATGTCTTAATTTGTTGATCTTCTTCTTGAAAGGTTGGCAGCTTCTTGGGCTATTAATTTATCAATATGATCTTGAACGTCTTGTTTTGTTATCTTTAATTTTAACGCAATACCTCCATTCCAAAGGCCTCTAGTCTTTTTATTCTTGTCTAAAACTAATATGGTTGGCACTGATTTAATTTGTTGTTTAAAAGAAGGTGTTTGATCGTCTAATAACATGTATTTTACTTTAGCATTTTTTAAACCTTTTAAATCTAAATCGTGTCTATTGTTCCATGCGGAATTAATATGTAGCACTTCGTACTGAGCACTAGACATACAAGCCCAAGCTAATGCAAATATTGTTAAAAACTTTTTCATTTGATTATTTGTTGTTTATAATTGTGAACAGCTTGTCATCTATTTTGTCTAGTTTCTCACTATTATCTTGCACTTTTTCGTCAATGTCCATAATAGTAGATCTAACCAGTTCGTCTTTAAGATCATACTCTGTTCTACTTACCTCTGGTTTAGGTAATTCTTTTGCGAGATCTATATCTTTTTGCAAAGTAAAATACATAGCAGCTAAACTCACGGCTCCTGCTACAAGCATACCAATTGTTTTTAAGTCTAGTTGTACCTCTGTGTTCTCTGAAATTTTTTGAGCCATTTAGTTTTTGATTTTTGTCCTCATAGAAACTTTAGTTGAATTAACTATAGATCTACTAGGTCTTGTGTTTTGTATATTTGTATTAGGGTTTTCTCTTGGAGTGGTTTTAGAATTAAAATTACCAGGATTTTCTCTTGGAATAAATTTATTTCTATTGTTCCAGGTTCTATCTGGTTTATTATTATTATTTATTTTTACTTCGTTTCTTAGTCTATTAGCTGCAAGTGTTAGTTTTTTTTCTTTATAAGCTTGCATCATAGCAGCCTGACCTTCTTTATTTCTTTGACTAATTCTTCTTCCTTTCATTACAGCTACATAACGAGGTTGTTCGTACATGTAATATCTTGGCATTGAATAATAATGGTTAAAATAAGGATAACCAAAAGCCCAGTCATACCAAAAGTTATGTCTATTCCAGTACATTTCAAATGAATTAAATGGATTCCAAAACCTAGCAAACGATGCAGATGAATAGAACGAAAACGGTTGATTAGACGCGAACTTAGCATAGTTCCACCTAAACGTAAAACTATTTCTCATCTTCCAATTTAATCTCGTATAAGATAGTGTATCTATCTTAACGGTAGAAGGAACATCTAACCAAGGGCCTGATAAAGGCGGTGGAGGTATTTTTTGTATTCCGCAACTAGCTACAGTAGCAGCTAGAGCAATAAGGACAATTTTCCATAGTTTCATTTTTTGTTTTTAGGTAAATATTTTACTTTTCCATTTTCAGTTCTAGCTCTGCTACAACTATCATTTATACAAGTTCCTGAGTAAGTTCCGTCTCCGTATTTCCAAGACACTCTTTTCCCTTTTCTACTTTTAGCTGGACCTTGTGCTTTTTTAGCTGATCCGCAGTACTTTTTTAATAATGGTGATTTTAACATAATTAGTTTCTACTTATTGATTTTCTTGATATACTTTTTCTTGTTATAGATTTTCTACTAATAGATTTTCTATTTACGTTTGATTTATTTTTTTTCTTATCTTTATTCCACTCTAATTCCCATTTGGCCCAACCTAAAGCGTTGGCTACTCTTATCCATTCTTCATTTTCAGCATCAGAAGCGTCTTTTAAGTTTTGTAGTTTTCTTATACCTCTATCAAGTGGTACATTAGTAGCAGCACTAACAACTTGACCAACTGCTAAATAAGCTGGATTATCTAATGAAAAACCTTTTTCTCTTATTTCTTTTTTATTCCAGTCCCAAGTTCTACCGGCAGATCTTAATTTGCCTAATTTAGAAGATATAGGGGGTGAAATATCTAATAATTCTATAGCGGCATCTTGAGCTTTACCTCCTTGAGCTAATTTTATTATAGCGTTTTTTATTGAAGATATAGCTGCGCCATGAAAACCTAAACCTCTAAGCAACGAATCTGACATACCGTTTACTATACCAGTGTATTTTTTATTTTTAGCTTCATCACTAGGTTCTTCATCGTCGAATGCCATAGCAAATAAAGCTTGTTGTAAAGCATTAAATATTACATTTTGTATTGCTCCGTAGTACAATATCTTAGATATATTAGTTTTATCGTCCCCCCGGCGATTCTTAAGATCACTAGCGGCTTTTTGCATTAACCTAGCATATTGAGCTGGGGTATTGGCAAAAGCTAATATAACACGTCCCATTGGTCCAGCTTGTTGAGCACTAATTCTATCAGGTCTACTTGATTGTTGTGACTCTTCAGCTATTTCTCTAAAATCTTGAAAAGCTTGAGCTTCAGCATCTTTGTCAGACAAACCTTCTTTCTTTAAACTTTTGTATCTGTTTCTATAAAAAGTAGCACCACCAGATGCAATAGCAAAACTATCTGCTATCTGTGTAGGTAAAAAACCTAACTTAAGTAGTTTACTTATAAAAGCTTTAGCTTTATTTTTAGATTCAGCAGCAATTTCTGCAATATCAGCTTCGTTAACATTTATTTTTAAACCATTACGTCTTTCAACTAAGTAATCAGAGTTCATTAGTTTGATTACATCACTCCAATATTGTGGTTGATTACCAAATGCAGCTGCTGCTTTTAACGGGTTATTGTCAGACCAGTTTACAAAGTTAACGGCTGATATAGTTTGTAGCACAGCTGATCTCATGTTAAAAAACATAATAGCTCCAATTGAACCGTTAAGCCAATCAACAAATCTACCAGTAAGACTATCACCCATTGCTCCTCTGTTGCTACCGCTTTTCATACGACTTAGTATATTTTCTAAAGCTTCTCTATAGCTTTTTCCATAAGCAGCTTCAAGTTTGTTTAAATTAGTTTCGTTAAAAACTTCATTAACATTACCTTGCCATTGTTTTAAGTACTTAGCCCTTACAACAGTATTTAAACCTGAAAGTAAATCTGTAGTAATAGTTCCAGCCAACCAACCGTCTTGTGGTTTAGGATAACCATTATCTTTGTTTATTGCTATAAGCTCATTAGCAAATGTAACTAAGTTTTCGTCTGCAGTAACATAATCTTCTAATATTTTTTGATCAGCTTTAGATAAACCTGGTATAGTCATACCTTGTTGTATCCATGTGTAAACTCTAACAGCGTTACCTACAGTGTAAGGTTCACCTGTAATTCTTTTGTTTAAATCTTTAGGGCTAACACCTAATAGCTTTTTTAAAGCTTTGAAGTCATTAGCTAAAGCAACTCTAGCGTTTGATATATCTATGTTAGCTCTAGCAAATGGATCTAAAAAGTTTTCTTTTATCCAAGCTATAGTTTCATCACCTTTTTTACCTTTACCAGCAAAATATCTAGTTAAGCCTACAAAGTCTTGAGCAGATGGTGGTATACCTAGTAAATTAAATTTACCTTTATCAGCACCTACAGCTCTAGCTTTAGTTTGCCCATATCTTTTTTCCGTGCCAATACCTGTAGCTCTTTCAATTATATCATTAAAATCTTTGTTAAGATCTTTTCCTTTACTAAAAGCAACTCTAGCATCGCTTGCTTTATCATCAAGACTTTTCATTTCAGATAAAACCTCATTATTAGTAACTCCTTTATTAGGTCTTACTGATTCAGGCAAGGCTATTCTATTTTTACTAGCAGCAGCCATAACAGATTTATTAAAATCTGGTTTTATTTGATAACCAGCTGAATTAACTGGAAAAACATCAAATACACTTTTGTTTTTACCAAGCATTATTTCATTAGGCGAAATACCAAAATCATTACTTGATACGTTGGCATTGAAATATCTACCCCATATATTATCTTCCATTGTCCAACCTGGTGGTGTTTTACTTTTATAAGTATATTTTTCACCATTAACACCTTTACCAACTAATTTATCATCACTTTTATTAGACAATGCTCCTTGAAAAAAGTTTCTTTCTACATTTGGCCAAACTTTATTAATATTGTTTTGTGTAGCTTCTATAAATAAATACTTAGCAACTAAACTAGCGGGTAACGTATGCTCTTCAGTAAAAACAGAGGTATCACCTGTAAAACTTTTTTCATAAAATCTAACAGGAGAAGATGTTCTAATAAAATGATTCATATTAGAGCTAGTAGAAGATAACATACCTATAATAAGAGGTATATTTGTTTCAGCGTTTTCTTGAATTAAGTTTTGAAATATATCAAAAACTTGTTTTAAACCTTCTAATGATTGATCTTGTCTTTTTACAAAAGCAGGATCATCTAAAGCTTTTGCTAATTTATTTTGTTTATTACCTTTTACAGTTTCTACATATGATTCTCTTTTAAGCATCGCTTTCATTTCAGGCGTTGCTTTAGCAAATTTTACTTTTGGTAAAAAATTACCTTCTTTATCTTTAATTTTACCTTCTCTAGCTTGTTTTACCCAAGCTTTTGCTTCTCCAGATGTTGCAAAGAAATTATTAGATTGATATTTGTAATGATAATAACCTTCCCAAAACACTTCAGGTAATTGTGCAGCTGTTCCACTTGTTATTAAACCGTCAAGTAATTCTTTTCTACCTTCTTCAGTTTTTAAGTCAATAGCACCAAAGCCGTATATTTTAGATAAGTTTCTCCATTGTTTATCGTCTTGCGCTAAATCATTTTCTGTTGTTTCAAATATATCTTTAGTTTGAAATAATCTTAAACCATCTTTTTGTTTTTTACTAAAAGCAAAATCTGTAGGTCTATCTATCGCTTCACTAACTTTTTCTTGCGTTACCGTTGGGTTAGCAAGTTTTATTCTTTCAATTACATCAGCTCTTTTAATGGTTTGTGGAGTAGCATCTTTAGCAAACTCCATTGCTAGCGTTTCTGCTAAAGCATCTTTTCTAGTACCTTTAGTAGAATCTTTAACATTTCTACCTAAAAAATAATTAATAAATTCAGCTTTTACTATTTTCTTTTTATTAAATACTGCATTTCCTTGAGCTGTATCTTCTCTAGCTTGACCACCATCTTTGTCCATAACTCTTTCAAAAAAAGGAGCAAATCTTTTATTAATTACACTTTGTGGTATAGCTTCAATAATTGTTTCAAAGTTGTCTCTTAAAAAGTTTTCAAAACCTGATCTAGTGCCCATCATGTTTTTAAACTTCTTAAATAATAAAGTTTTATAAGAATCTGTTAAAGCTTTTTTAAACTTTGGTGAATCAGCTGGTGGTAATCTAGTACCAAATATTTTAACAACAGCATCTTCAATTTCTGTTTTTAATTCTGGAGTTATTTTAATTTGCTGTCTTAAACTTACTCTAGGTTTTTTAGGTTTATCAAGTTTATCTTTTTTTCCAGGTGTTTTTTCAGTTGTCTTTTCTGTGGTGTTGTCTTGCACTTGCTTAGCTTCCTTAGAATCTATACTTGTACCTTCTAAAGTAACTCCACCTATTTTTTTTGCTCTTTCTAATATTTCACCTTGTCTTTTGCCAAGAAATTTAGGGCCAAGAACTGTAGTAAGTTTACTTTGTTTTGGATCAAACTCTTTTAATAATGGTTTATTTCTACCTGGAAATATACCTTCAATTTGCTCTTGTACAGCTGTTTTAACAGCATCCATAGGTATACTACCTGTTGGATTAAATTTTATAGCATTACTTATAACAGGCCAATTAGCTTCCACAACAGCTTCTATAGCTCCAAATTTATCTACTGAGGTAGATGAAGGAGAATTTATAATATCTACTAATGCTTCGTTAGTAATAACACCTTCTTTATTTAAATTAATAAATTCTTGAGCCTTTGGAGTTATTTTAGGTTTTGAAAGTGCTGTAATATCCGCATCTTGTGCTTTATTAAAAAACTTTGATTGTTTTAATCTATCTGACATTTTGCCAGTTTCTATACTTTGTTTAAATTCTCTTAAAAATATACCTAAATCTTCTTTGTTAGTAAACTTTGGATTAAATTTGCCTAATGTCATTTTTGAAACAACACCTTCTACAAACCTTGCTACTTTTTCAAATGCACCTGGTTCACCTAACATGTCAGACTCATAAAGTTGTGTTAAATATTCATCAGGTCTTTTTTCTAAATAAGCTTGGTCATAACCCATAGCTTCCATAGTTTTGCTAATCATATCAAAGCCTTTTTTACCAAAAGAATCTTTAACAAATTTTTCTACACTATCCTTAGTCATATCCCCGTCAAGAATAGACTTAGTTAATATACCATGTAATAATTCGTGAGAAGCAGTTTTTACTTCGTTAGTTTCACCTATAATATCATTATTCAAATAAATCTTATTACCTTGTATAAAACCATAATCAGTTTTAGCATCAAAATCTTTAGGCGCAATTTTCTGAAGATCTTCTGCTTTTGTATCTTGAACTAACTCAAAACCTAATTCTTTAGCAAACTCAGAAGTACTTTTAACATCTTTACCTCTTTTTAAAGCTGCATTATCTTTAGATATTACCCTTAACCTATCATTAATAACTTCTATTTGATCTATTTCTTCTTGAACAACCGCTTTTTCTTTAGCTGTGTCTATAGTTTTTTGTAGTTCTCTTTTTTTATTCAATAAATCAACCGCTTCAACTTGAGATTTACCAGTTAAGCCTAATGGTTTTAATCTATTAACGGAACCTTGGGTGTCATTAAAATTCTTTTTAATAGCATCAGACTCTTCAATAGTTATTTCACCATTAGATACTTTTTGTTTTAAATCAAAATCTAAAAACTTTTTAGAGTTTTTGTTTTCAACAAGCTTTATATTATCTTCTGATGGATTCCAAGATGTTCTTTTGCCTTCGCCAAAAGCCTCAGATAAGTTTGTAAAATTAGTTGTTTCTAAATCTTTATTTATATTTCTTTTTTCAACAATATTTCTAATAATTTTAGCGCCAGCACCAATTGAGCTTGGACCACCACCGCTCGTTGTACCTATTATAAAAGTGTCAGCTAATTCTAACCAATAATTATCAAAAGCTTTTTTATCACCTCTAATTCCAGCATCAGCCATTTTGTTTATTGTTAATGTAGCAGATTCTGATAAACCTTCAGCGCCCATGTCTTTAGCAACCTTAAGTAATGTTTCTGTTAAAGTCTCTTTAACAACCTTTTCAGATTTACCAAAAAGATTTTTAAACATACCTTTACCTATTTTTTTAGTAACAACCTCTAGTAAACCTTCTGAAGCACCTATAATAGCTGAGTAACCCATTAATTTTAAATCTAGATCATCACCTTCTCTTTGTGCTTCTCCAGAAGCTCTTGCAGCTTCTTGCATAACAATAGATGGTATACCTACATACGGAATCATGGCTTGCGCCATAAAAGGTGTAGATCCTAAAGCTGCAGATATACTTCTTGACAAACCTTCACCAATATCACCTTGTGCAAAAGCTTCACCTATGGTAGTATCAAACTCAGTTAGATTTGCAGCTAGCTCTTCACCTTTAGCAACAGACTGTTCATACATTTTTAAACCTTCATTGGCAATTTCTCCACCATCAAACAACCCCATCGTTCCAACATTACCAAATGTTTCATTTATAACTTTTTGTTTTTCAACTGGATCTTCAATTGAGTCTATTAAATTGTATTTTTCCTTATAAGGCACAAGTAATTTTTGAATAAAATTTGCTTTACCATGTTTAGATTTATTTGAAGTTAGTTCTATAGCTTTATTTACTGCTGATTTTCTTAATGTAAATCTAGCCTCATTGAGGTATGTAGGTATTCTTGAGAATCCACCACCTTGGCTAACTATAGATGATAATAATCCAGTAAGGGTGTCATCATTAAAACTAAATGATTCATAATCTTCATCTGTCCCCTTCTTTTTATTTAACAACATATTTTTGTTGCCTTTTTCTCTTCTAGCCTTCATCTCTGCAACAACTCCATCAACAAGACTTGGTCCGCTAAGTCCTTTTTCTTCTGATTCCGAAGAACCATCTTCCGAAAGTAATTCCGTATTGAGCGCTATCTCGTTTTCTGCAGTCGCACTCGGTACTACAGATGTTGTCTTTACTGGCTCTATAGATTGTTCTTTCAACACAGCATTAGGAAATTCTTTTAGAAATTTCTCAAGCTTATCATCAGAGACTCGGTAAAGTTGACCGTCTACTATGTATTCGTTCATACGTATATTATTTGATTATTAATAAACTATAGGTGTGTTCTTAGCGATTCTTTCTCTTAATTGTTTTTTAAGATCTGATCTCATTTTTGAAATTTCAGATGGAAGATATGATCTTCCTAATAACAATCTTCTAAGTAAAGTGTCCATTCTTGCAGGATTGTTTAAATCAAAAGTAGCACTATCTGTAGTATTGACAGTATTTTTAACTCCATCGATTGTTTCTGTAAATTTACCAGAGTTCCAGGTTAAAGTAACTTCATCTGACGCGGGATCATCGCCTTTTACAAATTGAACATCAACTATTGTCCCACCGCCTTTACCACCATACGTTGAATTTAAAAAGAAATCACTAGCATTTTTTTGATTTTCAAAACCATACAAATTATCTAACAATGTAGAGTTTTCTTTTCTAATTTGAACCAAAGGATCAGCAACATCAGCGCTTGATTTTCTTAAACTTAAATCTGTGTCTTTAACGTAAACATCAGCACCTTCTGTAATATCTTCTCCATCGTAACCCTCTATAGTTTTGTTTAATTTATTTATTGCTGCGGCTTGTTCTTTACTTGCTCTTCTTTTAACATAACCTCTTTTATCTTTACCAAAACCTCGTGTTAAATTATCTTCTAGAAATAATTCTTGAGTTTCTTTTGTTATAAATTCTTTAGCAGTGCCATTATTAACCATTTCCTGAAAAGTTTCTCCGTTTGGACCTATTTTAGTTTTATTTCTGTCAAAATCAGAACCTTTTCTACCCAAAGTAAAAGCTATATAATCATTTTGTTCTTGAGGTGTTCCGTTCATTATCACACTAGCTTTGTTTGAAGCTGGTTCATATAAGTTTTCTAACAACAAAGGTGTATTAACAATGTTTTGTTGGCTTGTTATATCACTACCACTTTCTGATCTTACTTTTAATGATAAATCAGTTGAAAAATCATCTGTTAATCCACCACTATCATCTTTAAATTTTATAGACTCTTGCATTTTTTCAGAATCTAAACCTTGCATTATATCAGTTAAAAAACCATCTTTTCTCCAATCATTCCAGTTTTGATCAAACACTAAAGACATACCATTTTTTCTTATTTCGTCTTGATCAGATTTAGATAGGTTTTTAAATGTTGCAGAGTTTTCATCAAAAGTTGTTTTAGCATAAACCATGTTTTCACCCTTAGAGCCCGCATATAAACGTTTTTCATATGTTACACCTTCTGGAGCAGAATTGTTATTTAATGCTAAATAAGTAAACATGTTTCTTGTTTTCTCTATTCCACTACCTTTAAACGTAGACTTTCTTCCTAAATCAGATCTTGTAAAGTTTAAATATTCTTCTTTTTCAGCAATCATTGAGCCCATGTTTAATTTAGCATCTCCCATGAAAGTTTGATAATTATTTACAATATCAAGCAAACCTTGCCTTTCGTCTTTACTCAAATTTTTCTTTGTCATTAACTCAAACCTAGCTTGTTTAGCGCCAACACTTCCATCAACACCATTTAACAAACCTTTTGCGGAAACTTCAAATGAATCTAACATAGGTGTTCCGGTTTTTGCTGCTAGATTTTTATTTTCTTGATAGTCTTTGTCATAAGCTAATTCTATTTCTAATAAAATATTTTGATCTTTCAAATTTTGCTTATCAGTTTCTTCTCTTTGTTTAGCTTTTATCTGTGCGTAATTCATTACACCCTGGCTTATTGATTGGCCAAAGCTTTGAACAGCTTTTCCATATATTTCTGCAGATCTATCGCGTATTATTGCTGGATTATCGTATGCTCCCATATTATTGCTTAAATAAATTACTATAAAAACCTACAGTATCGTTAGGTTTATACTGTGTGTTAAATGTGCTAGTTGTTGTAGTATTGGTGGGACTACTCCCTATGGCTTTCCCGCGTTTAACGTAGCATAAGCTCCCATTGCGGAACCAGCTAATTGGCCAACAGCACTAAAAGCACCGCCTATTGCACTAGCTTTTGCAGCATTTGCGTCAGCCTCCATTTGTGCCGCTTGACTTATTTGACCAGCAGCTCTATTCATGTCCATATTAGTTCTATTTTCTTGAGCTTGAAACATAAATTGTTTACCAGCAGCATCAGCACTTTGAACTCTTTGCCCTTCTGAAATAGCAATACTTTGTAGTCTTTGTTGTTCAGACATTTTTAACTGCTGCAGCTGTTGTTCGCCTTGAGCTTTTAGTTTTTCATTTTGAGCTTCTTGTTGTTCTATATTTGCAGCAACACCTTTTTTACTTTGCAAAGCAGCTTGAGCTAAAGCAGTTGCACCACCAGCACTAGCGCCTGTAGCTCTTAAAGTGTCTAATGTATTTGCTAATGCCATATCAGCCTGTTCCATTTGTATTTCAGCAGCTTGAGTTGCAACACCTAAATTTGCATAAGGATTACTAATTTGACCTGATAAATCCTTTGCCATACCAGATAAATCTTTAGTGCTAGCGTAAGGGTTTATTATGGTTGCTCTAGATGCTTTAGCTGCATCTAACTCTCTTTGTGCGTTAGTTTTGTTTCTTTGAGCTCTACCAGCTGCTTTATCTGCTTGATTAGCAGCAACAGCCCCACCAATTGCGGAAACCCCTGCGCCAATAGCTAATGCTGTCATTACTGCCATATTATATTGTTTTTACTATTTCGTGTGAAGGTTTATCATCTATATGATAACCTAGTTTTTTATGCGTATCTATAAGCTGTTTTGTTCTACCAATACTAAATATATATTTTATACCTTGTTTTTTACAAACACTTTCAGCACCTTCTATCAAAAGCTCTATAGCTTTTTGCCTATCATTTTCTCTATATTTAGGATTAGAAACAATCCATTCAAGTAAAGCTGCTTTAGAATTTGTTGTATATAAAAATCCAGCAACTATAGGTTGATCTTGTTTTTCAACAATAAAACCTCCCTTACCATTGTCTGGTAAAAAATCTTTTGCAGGTGCTTGCCATTCAGGCCAAGCATCCCACCATTCTACTAAAGTATTCCAATCAGAATCTTTTAGCATACGTATGTTTAATTCCATTTAATTTAATATGATGATTCTACAATATCAGAAGATACTGCAAATAATTCTTTTTTAGTTGTTGGGTAGTCAGTATTTATTAATTTAAACTTAACTGTTGACCAAAATCCTTTTATACCAGAAGAGCTAGCCCCCCAAAGTATTTCACCACCTGTTGATGTTGAAACATTTATTAAGTTAGCAAAAAATTTATTTTCTTTTCTTTTAAAATTATTAGCAAACATATCTGACTCTAAGGAGCTTAAATTAGTTTGCAATGTAAATTTACCTACTGGAGAAGCAATGTCACTAGAACTAGCTACCATGCTTTCTAACTGCCACCCGTCAACACCTTCGTAATTTATTGTTTTAAAGTTTTTAACTAATGATGGTTCTTTGTTTAAAATAACTGTGACAGTAGAGTCAGCAGCGGTGTTATTATAAAACCTACCATATTGCCCAGAATTATGTAACCAAATTTTTCCATCATAAAAACTATAAAAATTGTTAACTAAACTAGTTAAAAAATTAGGTTTATAAGTAAAAAAGCTAGTCCAACCTAAAACACCCTCATCAAAAGATAAAGTTTTATTAGTAGATGTAGTTTGTATTGAAACTACATAGTTTTTATTGTGAATATCCCATCCACCAATGATTTTAGTCGCAGAAGCTAATTCATCTCTAAAAAAGTCATGCATACCATAAGATGATATTTCTGTAATGCCATCAGCTGATAATCTTAACACACAACCTTTTTTTCTATCTGTAAAATATTTTCTAAAGCCATATACGGCAAAACTAAATGGATCTGTAGCAATACCATATTCGCCTGCATAGGCAACTATTTGACCTATAACTTGTTGTGAAGAAGTTATAGAAGCGTTACCTTCTGCTGAATATATAGCATCTTTGTCTATTAAAGCTCTACTGACTTTTTTTTCTTGAAATATTATTAAGTTAGTATCTTCTGCGTATAATTTCTGTATTGAACCATTTGCAGGATCAGCAGATTTTGTAATGTCATCTCCAACGGAAAATTGATTTGTATCATTAATACCTGTTCTAGAGTTATATATTCCTGAATAAATTAAAGAACTCAACCTGTGTTGTTGAAGAGGTTCTGGCTCATCTAAATAAGCTTTAACACCAAAATCAACCGTAGTATTATTGTAACCTCCTCTAATTCTAGATTCTTCAATATACCAATCATACGTAGTGTTAGGTGTAAAACTATAAGGCACGTTGGCATATGGCGTTACAGGCTTAGTAGCAGCCTCAACAATGTTTTTTAGCTTTTTAATTAAAAAAGTATTAAAATATTTTACCTCTATAGTAGTTGACATAGTTTTATTATCACTTATTTTACTTAATTATTACTTAACAAGTATTTACAACATCTACTAAACCATCATTTCCTCCAATAAAGAAATATCTTCTATTACCCGCGCCTGTCTGCCCACAGTTAAAAGAATAATATCCTGCTGTAGCTAAAGGAGAGTTGGTTCCATTTGGCCCTTGTCTTATTTCATCATTTACAGATGGAGTAGCACTGTTGCTTGTTTGGTTGTAATACAAGTTAGATCCACAATCAGGGTTTAAAGAACCGTTTATATTGCAGCTTTGGCTAAAAACACCAGAAGATGAAGCATTAAAAGGAAAGCCAATATCTAAAGATGTAACTTGAATTGTTTGAGTAGCTTCGGCAAACAAAGATCCATTAGCTACATTTCCATTAGCATCTTGTAATCTTATAGTTAAATTAAAAGTTCCAGAAGGACTAGAAGCACTGTTTTTAGATAACACACCAGAGGATGCATCGATTGAAAAAGAGTTTAAAGTGTTACCAGCTGTAATAGACCATTTTAAACCATCCGTATCATTAGCTGTGTCAGAAGATCCGTTTTCACCCGTAAGCGTAGCTAAAGCTCCAGTAACACTAGTATTTGTATTTATTGTTGATAAAGTATCTATAACAGGCACTACATTGCTTAAATTACCTGATAAACTGAGCTCTGTCGAAGGAACTCCAGCGTTGTCTACAACTACAAAAATAGTAAACCTTCTTACGTTTATAGTTTCATTATATACAAACTTTCCATTAGTTGCATTAGTTATAAAACTATAACCGTTATTACCATTATTTACATAGTTAAATTTACTAGTTATAGTAGCTCCAGTGTCATCAACAACTCTAAAATTTGTTATCGTTGTAGATGTTAGGTTATTTCCATTGTTGTCTATAGGGAAAACGTTTTGTATAAACGCTGATCCTGGAGCTAAAGACTCTGGCTGATTCCAATTGTAGGTTGAAAAATCAACAGCACCTGTAAAATTAGTTAAAATCGATGTGTTTAAATCAGATATTAAACCGACGCTGGGCGTTTCCCAAAATATATCTAGTAAAGACTCTTGAGGGTCTGTTTCGTAAATAGCTAATACAGGAAAATCAGCAGAACCACTATTACTAGGATCTACAAGTCCTATAGCTTGATCTTTTGTACTTATTCTTACTAAGTAAGGGTTTGTATTTCCTTGATAAATACTAGGATGTGTGGAATTTGAAGTATCGTTACCAACTATAACGTCTTCTGGCCCAATAGCATCAACTGAGTGTTTTGTAGGTATAACAGTTGTTGTACTTACGAACGGGTAATAAGGTTTATTACTAGTAAAAGTAGCTGTAGATAAAGCAACATTTTGAACTCTACCAGAAAGTTTAACACTACTTCTATACTGTTTTTGTTCTGGACCAACCTCTGATAAATCTCTTGGTATTTTATTTATATTGTCTCCAAATAATGTAGAAAACCCTGTTTCATTGATTTCTTGTCCAAAATATTGAGTATGACCAAAGTAACCATTTACTATACCCGGTAAAAATACGTTATAATAATCTTGTTCCTGTTGTTTTACAACTATCTTATAAGAATACCAACCTTTTTCATTTAATGTATAAGAAAATTTTGTGTCAGGCGTAGAGGGGTTTACTTGACTATATATATCTATATTTATAGCGCCATCGCAAGTTACCGTGTAAGGATTAGTTCCTGTTACAGAATTAATTTTTACATAATCTTTATATTCACCTCTTAAATAAGATCCAGCAGTTGGAACAACACTTGGGCCATTTGCGTTAATAGTAAAAACATAAGTAAAGTTTGTATTATTAATAACAGGTGTAACGCCAAATGTATTAAAACCTAAACCAACATTATTAGCATATATTCCTGGTGTACCTTCGGATTCATTTATATTTGAGGGAATTACACTGTCTATTTTAACCTTTAAAGAATCGCCAAACCATTGTTTTATAGGTGTATCTATGTTATTTTGAGCAGTGTTGAATGGATTATATATGGTAGAACCTCCATACGTTGTGGTACCTACTTGTTGCACACTATCTTCAACATTTGATAATATAACGTCAGATTGTCTTCCGTATTTATCGCATAAAACAAAACCTACTTGGTAGTTTCTATCTTGCTTAACCGAGTGATTAGGATATTCTGCCCAATTATCAAAGTTTTCTAATAATATTTTAGGACCAACAGCTACTCTATAGTTCAAAAGACTAGGCGGAGTGTATTTGTCTATAAAATTACCATATATTATTCTATTACCAGCAGTTTCTTGAGCTAAAGCTCTTACCGGAACTTTATCATAAACTCTAGTTGTTTGATCTGTTGGCAGTGTTTTAAAAGGTTTTCTTGATTGATAATCATATTCGTAAATAGAAGTTGCAAGTGAAGTCCAGCTATTTGTTGAATCAGTTTCCCGTATAGTATCTAAAACTTTAATAGCTAAACCATCAGATTCTTTATATAATACATCTAAGCTTTGTATTTTATAGCTATCAGCAGCTTGAGTACCTATATTAGATCCTTTGTCTGGAAGAGGAATTAAAAGTTTTATGTCCTGAACACCGTTTTCCATAAACTGAATAATTGTACTTCTATAAGCATTATCCTCGTCTAAAGGCGTTTGGTCTGCAGCGCCTACACTGCTTTCACCACTTCCTAAAAAATAACCTTTCTGTTTTGGTATAAATGCAACTTGAGTAAATGG
>Ga0209374_1001052_pt1 | contig 28340 bp, 34 predicted proteins | sample SaaInlLV_DNA_10m_FD_184683 | JGI IMG/M metagenome (GOLD analysis project Ga0209374, IMG submission 184683) | Marine microbial communities from expanding oxygen minimum zones in the Saanich Inlet - SI075_LV_DNA_10m (SPAdes) (version 2) | ecosystem: Environmental > Aquatic > Marine > Unclassified ... | reverse complement strand
AGCAATTGTTCCAGGTTTAATGATTTCAGGTTTAATAATTTCCTACATTCTGGTTCGAACAAGATTACAACCACATTTAGCACCATTAAGTGATGAGCCTTCATTAACACTAAAAGAGAAGATGTCATATCTTCCAGGTCTTTTGCCTCCAATTGGAATAGTGGTAATTGTTTTGGGTTCAATTTATTCTGGTATAACAGGAATTACTGAAGCAGCAGGAATGGGTGTTGTTGCAACATTAATCATAATTTTTTTTAGAAAAGAGTTAACGTGGTTTTTATTTAAAGATGCATTAGTTAGAACTTTTAAGGCTTCTGGAACAATTTTAACAATTACATTTGGAGCAACTACTTTAGCTGGAGCCTATTCTTTAGCAGGTGGTCCAACTTATGTTGCAGAAACAATTTTGGCCTACGATTTAAAACCTATGTATCTAATCTTTATGATGCAAATAATGTTTTTAATATTAGGAGCATTTATGGATTGGGTGGGAATTGTTTTATTAGCAATGCCTGTATTTTTACCTATAGTTTTAGCGCTAGGTTTCGACCCTATTTGGTTTGGAATTCTATTTTGTGTAAATATGCAAGTTTCATTTTTAAGCCCACCATTTGGACCAGCCGCTTTTTATTTAAAATCTGTTACTCCACCTCATATTTCATTGACAGATATTTTTAGAGGATTTGGTCCTTTCATAGTAATTCAATTAATTGTTTTAGCGTGTGTGATGTTCTTTCCAGAATTTACGACACAAAATTTCCACGAGTTCAAACCCACTAAATAATGAAAAAAATTGGTTTTATTGGGATAGGCCTAATGGGTCTTCCTATGGCAAAAAACTTATTGAAAGCTGGTTATAGTTTAAAAGCTTTCAATAGATCCCAAAAGAAAGCTGAAGCCTTAAAAGAATTTGGTGCAGAAATCGCAACTTCTATTGATGATGTCGTAAGTAATAGTGATGTTGTAATCACTATGCTTACTGATGATATGGCAATTAATGAAGTAATGGATAGTTCTAATTTTTTAGAAAATTTAAAATCAAATGCTACAGTTATTGATATGAGTTCAGTTAAGCCTACTACAGCAACTAAATATGGTAATAATTTAAAATCTAAAAATATTAAATATTTAGATGCACCTGTTTCTGGAGGAACTATTGGGGCAGAAGAGGCCTCATTAGCAATAATGGTAGGTGGTGAACAAGATGTTTTTAATGAAGCTCTTAATGTTTTAAAAGCTATGGGCAATCCAACTTTAGTAGGACCAGTTGGAAGTGGACAAGTTTCTAAATTAGCAAATCAAATTATAGTTGGATTAACTATTGGAGCAGTTGCAGAAGCCATAACTCTTTGTGAAAAAGCAGGAGCAAACCCAAATAAAATGATCAAAGCCTTATCAGGTGGTTGGGCAGATAGTAAAATTCTTCAAACACATGGAAAGAGAATGATTGATAAAGACTTTACTCCAAAAGGTCGAACTTCAGTTCATTTAAAAGATATGAATAACATTTTAGAGTGTGCAAATAGCCATAATACTCATTTACCTATTTCAAATTTAGTTAAAGAAATGTATAAAACTCTTGTTGAAAATGGACATGGAGAAACAGACCATAGTTCTCTTTATAAAGAAATTGAAAGGATAAATAAAAAATGAGTGGTAGATTAGAAGGTAAAAAAATCATAGTAACAGCAGCTGGCCAGGGAATTGGAAAAGCAACTGCAATTGCTTTTCATAATGAAGGAGCAAGTGTTACAGCAACAGATTTAAACGATAAAACCTTAGCTGATTTAAATAAAGAATATCCTAATATTAATGTTCAAACATTAGACTCAACAAATAACGAAGCAATTTTAGAATTTATAAAAACATTAGACAAAGTAGATGTTTTATTTAATGCGGTAGGATTTGTTCATCATGGAAGTATTCTTGAATGTGAAGAAAAAGACTGGAATTTTTCTTTTGATGTAAATGTCAAATCTATGTACCAAATGTGTAAAGCAATTTTACCTTTAATGGTTAAGCAAAACGGAGGAAGTATAATTAATGTTTCATCTTGCGCTTCAAGTTTAAAAGGATTTCCCAATAGATTTGTATATGGCACAACAAAAGGAGCAGTAATTGGTTTAACTAAATCAATAGCAGCCGATTTTGTTAAGCAAAATATAAGATGTAATTCTATAGCACCAGGAACAGTGTTTTCACCTTCTTGGCAAGATAGAGTTAATCAAAGCCCAGATCCAGTTCAAGCCAAAAAAGATTTTATAGCTAGACAGCCTATGGGAAGATTAGGAACAGCAGAAGAAATTGCAGCTGTAGCTGTTTATTTAGCTGGTGATGATGCAACATTTACAACAGGAACAACTATTTCTGTTGACGGTGGAATTTCAATTTAATTAATAAAAAAAAGGAAAGTTATGAAATTATTAAGAGTAGGACAAAAAGGAAATGAAAAACCCGCAGCATTAGATAAAGAGGGTAAAATTAGAGATTTAAGTTCACATGTTAAAGATTTAAATCCTGATCATGTAAATTTTGAAACTATATCTAAATTACAAAGTGTGGATTTATCTTCGTTACCAGAACTATCTTCAAGTGAAAGAGTTGGTTCATGTCTTACAAAACCAGGAAAATTTGTAGCAATAGGTCTTAATTATTCTGACCATGCTGCCGAAACTGGAGCAGAAGTTCCGTCAGAACCTATAATGTTTATGAAGGCAACTAGCTGTATAACTGGCCCTAATGATAATGTTGAAATAGTGTCAGGGTCAAAAAAATTAGATTGGGAAGTTGAACTTGGAATTGTTATCGGAAAAGATACAAAACACATTTCAGAAGATAAAGCTCAAGATCATATTTTAGGATATTGTTTAGTTAACGATGTTAGTGAAAGAGAATGGCAAATTGAAAAAATGGGTCAATGGGTAAAAGGAAAATCTCATGATACCTATGGACCTATTGGGCCATATCTTGTTACAAAAGATGAAATATCAGACATCAATAATTTAAAAATGAGCTTAGATGTAAATGGTAATAGAATGCAAACAGGTAATACAAGTACGATGATTTTTAATGTAAATGTGATTGTATCTTATGTAAGTAAATTTATGTCATTACAACCTGGTGATATTATTACTACTGGAACACCTCCAGGGGTTGGAATGGGAATGAAACCTCAGCAATTTTTGAAAGCTGGAGACACAATGAAATTATCAATAGAAAACTTAGGTGAGCAAAACTCGAAAGTAGTTGCGATATAATAAATTGTGAAAATAACTTCTATTAAAAGTCATGTACTTAAATATGAGTTAGAAAAAGAACTAGGGTATTCACAACAATATTATAAATTTAGAACTGCCCATCTTGTAGAAGTTCAAACAGATGAAGGAATAACAGGTTGGGGTGAATGTTTTGGACCTGGTAATATTGCTTTAGCTAACAAGTTTATTGTTGAAAAAGTAATTCAACCATTAATCATTGGCGAAAATCCTTTAAATAAAGAGCACATTTGGCATAAAGTTTATAATCTTTTAAGAGATAGTGGGCAAAAAGGAATGCCAATTCAGGCATTGTCTGGTGTTGATATTGCACTATGGGATATCTTAGGAAAAAAAACTAAAAGCCCTCTTTACCAATTGATTGGTGGAAAGTGTAATGAGCAAGTTCCAGTATATGGTTATGGAATGATGTTACAAAAAAAATCTACATCAGAATTAATTGATTTATTTAAAGAAGAAGCAAGCCAAATTAAATCTAAAAATTTTAAAGCTATGAAAATGAAGATTGGATTGGGACCAACTGAAGATCTTAAGTTGGTCAGAGCAGTAAGAGAAGTTGTTGGAAAAGATTTTAGACTAATGGTAGATGCAAATCATGCATATAATCTAAATGATGCTTTATTTGTTGGTAGAGGTTTAGATGAGCTTGATATTTTTTGGTTTGAAGAACCTGTGGCGCCTGAAGATTATGATGGCTATAGAGAATTAAAGCAAAAAATCAAAACAAATATTGCAGGAGGGGAAGCTGAGTTTACAAAATATGGATGGAATGAATTAATTAAAAAAAAATGTATAGATATAGCTCAACCAGAAGTTTGTGGATTAGGTGGAATTACTGAGTATTTAAAAGTATCTGCATTAGCACAAGCTAACTTTATACCAGTAGTAAACCATGTCTGGGGATCTGCTGTAAGTATTGCAACTAATCTACATTTGCTAATAGCTCAACCTGATATGCCAGGAGGTTTATTTCCTTCAAAATCAATGCTTGAGTTTGACACAACAGAAAAAAATATTTTTATCACTGATCTTCCGACTGAAAGTTTTTCAATTCTAGATCAAGTAAAAGAAAATAAAGGATTTGCGTCTGTATCAGATAATCCTGGAATAGGAATAACCCCTAACTTTGATTTTATTAAAGAATTTGAAGTCAATGAATAAAATTAAAACAACTGAACCTAAAGTTCTCTGGAAAATAAGATGTAAACTTGGAGAAGGAACTCTCTGGGTTAAAGAACATAATTCAATTTACTTTGTAGACATTAAAAAAAAATATTTTTTCTCTTTAAATACAAAAAATAACAAAAAGAAAAAATTTAAAGTTGATAAAGAAATTGGTTTTTTGGCTCATATTAAAAATAATATCTTTATCTTGGGTCTTCAAGGTGAATTAAGAATTCAAAATATAAAAACAAAAAAAATAATAAAAAGTATTTTAATCGAACAGGGTATTAAATTAAATAGAATTAATGATGGAAAAACTGATCCAAAAGGAAATTTATGGTTTGGAACTATGGACAATCTAGAAAGAAAAATTGAAAAAGGTTCCCTTTATAAATTAGATAAGAACTTAAATTTAACTAAAGTCGATAAGAATTATAGAATTACTAACGGACCAGCATTTATAGATAAAAATAATTTTTATCACACCGATAGTTCAAAAAAGATAATTTATAAAATAAAAATTAATAATCAAAATAAAATTATTAATAAAAAAATATTTAAAAAATTTTTACCAAAGGATGGATCACCAGATGGTATGACTTTGGATAGAGACCAAAATCTTTGGGTAGCACACTTTCATGGCGCTTGTGTTTCAGTATTTAATAAAAATGCTAAATTAATTCATAGAATTAATTTGCCAGCAAAAAATATAACTAATTGTACATTTGGTGGACAAAAAAATAATGAAATTTTCATTACTTCAGCAACAAAAGGTATGAACAGAGCTGATCTGCAAAAATTTAGATATTCAGGTTTCTTATTTAGTGTAAAAACTAACTCGAAGGGAATTTTACAAAAAAAATTTATTATAGCTGATGAAAAAAAGAGATCTTTACTATGAGCGAATTCCTACAAAACTTTTACGAGAAGATATAAGGCTATTAGGAACATTTCTTGGAAGAGTTATAAAAGATCAGGAAGGTATTGGTTTTTTTAAGATTGTAGAGAGATTAAGATTATTATCTAAAAATACATTATTAGATAAAAATAAAAGAAAAGTTTTTTCAAAAATATCCAAAGAAATTAAAAAACTACCACCCAAACAAACTTTCAAAATTACTCGAGCATTTTCTCATATTCTAAATTTAATGAATCTTGCAGAGTCATTAGATGCATCACGAAAACTAAATGAATATGACAATCCTTTCTTTAAAGATAAAAATCAAAATATATTTATTGAAGACATAATTAATGGACTTTTTAAGGATAAAAATATTTCTAATAATAAAATATACGAACAAGCTAAAAATTTAGATATTGGCATTGTTCTAACCGCCCATCCAACTGAGGTAAAAAGAAGAACATTGATTCAGAAATACGCCAATTTAATTGATTTAATGGAACAGAGACATTTGTATAAAAAGTATCCATCAAAAATTATTGAAATAGACAGAAAACTTTATACCGAAATCACAATAATATGGAAAACTGATGAACTTAAAAGATCAAAACCCTCTCCATTAGATGAGGCAAGATGGGGTTTGGCAATTATTGAAGACAGTTTGTGGGATACAATTCCCAAAGTTTACAAAAGATTAAATGATATTTTCAGAAAAAATTTAAAAAAAGATTTACCAAGGACTTTTAATCCTATTCAATTTGGATCGTGGATGGGTGGTGATAGAGACGGCAACCCTAATGTAACAGCCGAAGTTACTAAAAAGGTAATTTTATTTTCTAGATGGCAAGCTGCTAAATTGTATGAAAAAGAATTAACTAAATTAATTCAAGATCTATCAATGAAAGAATGTTCTCAAAAGATCAGACGAGTAGTGGGAAATACTTTTGAGCCATACAGAGTATATTTAAGACCTACGAGAGATAAAATAAGAAGAACTCACCAAATAATAGAGAGACATTTAAATAAAAATATATCACTTGATGAAAGTAAATTATTACAAAGTAAAAATGAAATTTTAGAACCATTAAGAGATATAAGGGACTCATTAAATTTAAATCGTGGACAACATGTGGGAAATTCAGATCTATTAGATTTGATTAGAAGAGTTAGATGTTTTGGAATTAATCTTGCAAAATTAGATATAAGACAAGAGTCTTCACGTCATGAAAAATTGATAAATGATGCAATAAAAAATAAATATAAAACTAATTACTTAAAACTATCTGAAAATAAAAAAATAAATTTACTAAATTCTTTAATTAAACAAAAAAAATATTTTTTAGATAAAATAAATATTAGAGATAAAGAAAACAAAGAGGTTTGGGATACTTTTAAACAGATTTCTAAAGAGCCAGCTCAATGTCTTGGTGCTTATGTAATATCAATGACTTCAAAAGCTTCAGATATTTTATCAGTTTATTTTTTGCAAAAACAAGCTCAAATTAAGAATTTACTAAGAGTAGTTCCACTTTTTGAGACATTAGATGATTTAAAAAATGCAAAAGATGTAATGGAAAATCTCTTTAAATTATCTTGGTATAGAAAACTCATAAACAATCAGCAGGAAGTAATGATTGGTTATTCAGATTCTAGCAAAGATGCAGGAAAACTATCTGCAAGTTGGCATCAATACAAGCTTCAAGAAGAGCTTAGAAATCTAGCTAAAAAATATAAAATAGATTTAGTTTTTTTCCATGGCAGAGGTGGTTCTGCTGGAAGAGGAGGAGGACCTATACAAGCAACATTAAAATCTCAACCTTCAAATACTGTAAATGGGAAAATTAGAATTACGGATCAAGGCGAAGTAATTCAACAAAAATATGGATACAAACCTCTGGCAGAATACAATCTTTGTAGTTACATTGGTGCAGTGATGGATGCATCGTTAAACCCTCCTCCAAGATCAAAAAAAAATTGGAGAGAGTTAATCCAGAAAATGTCTGAAATATCGACTTCAGCCTATAGAAAATATTTAAACCAAAGTGAAGATTTTATAAGATACTTTAAAACAGTCACTCCTCACAAATCACTTGGAAAACTTGCGATAGGATCAAGACCAACTAAAAGAAAAAATGTTGATAACATACAAAGCCTACGAGCTATACCTTGGGTATTTGCATGGACTCAAATACGATTAATGTTGCCTGCTTGGCTTGGAACAACAGAAGCATTGAGATATGGCTCAATAAAAAAATTTTCCAAAACACTAACAGACATGGAGAGAAATTGGCCATATTTTGTGTCAACTATGGATATTTTGGACATGGTAATTTCAAAAGTTGATACTGAAATCTCAGTAATTTATGAAAAAAATTTAGCAGATGAATCTTTAAAAAGAATTGGAAAAAAATTAAGGTTTCAATTTGATGCACTGGTGAAGTTACATAATAAAATTACTCCCAAAGATGTAGTAAAAGAAAGAAAAGAATTTAGAAAAGCATTATTTATAAGAAATAATTACACAGAAATGTTAAACATATTGCAATCTGATATAATGAATAAATTAACAAATAAAAAATATAAAAAATTAGATAAAAAATTTTTAGAAGATTCTTTAATGACTTCAATTGCTGGAATTTCTGCAGCTATGAAAAATACAGGTTAAATGATTGAATTATTAATAGCTTTTGGAGCAGGACTTATTAGTTTTTTGTCCCCATGCGTTTTACCTTTGATACCTGGATATGTTTCTTTTATTTCAGGGCAATCATTACAAGAAATTTTAAAATCAAAAAAAATAGATGTTTTACCTTTAATTTTATTTTGTTTTGGATTTTCAACTGTATTTATTATCTTGGGAGCTTCAGCATCCTTTTTAGGTCAAACACTTTTGCAAAATTCAGAAATATTAAGGGTGCTGGCAGGTATTGTAATAATAATTTTTTCTCTACAATTAATCGGATTAATAAATATTGGTTATTTGAACTTGGAAAAAAGATTTGAAGCAAAGAAATCACAACACATCTTATTTCCCTATTTAATAGGGTTGGCTTTTGGATTTGGGTGGACACCATGTATTGGTCCAATTTTAGGTTCAATACTAGCTTTAGCTTCTATAGAGGAAACTTTATCAAAAGCTATTATGTTATTGAGTTTTTATTCTATTGGTCTTGCAATCCCCTTTATACTTTCAGGGTATTTAATTCAAAAATTTTTATTATTTTCTAAAAATTTTAAGAAAAATATTAATCTTATATCCAAATCTGGTGGAATTATTCTTTTAGTTACAGGTATATTAATTTTAACAAATCAACTGCAGGCAATTGGTTTCTACATAATTAAAATTTTTCCATTTATGCAAAATTTCGGTTAATAATAATTTATGAAAATTTATCAAATAGATTCAAGCGCTAGAAAAAAAGGTTCTACTTCAAGAGCATTAGCCAAAAAAGTATTAGATAAAATTAAAAAACCTGAGGACGAGGTTGTTTATAGAGATCTAGATGATGAAATGCTTTTTGTGAGTGGTCTCACTGAGTCTGGTATGAAAATTGACGAAAAAGATCAAACAGAAGAACATAAAAAGATGTTTAGTCTGTCAGATAAACTTGTTTCTGAATTAAAAGAGAGTGACATTATTATAATTTCAGCCCCAATTTATAATTATGGTCCTCCAGCAACGTTAAAAGCATGGTCTGATTTAGCTGCTAGAGTAGGAGAAACTTTTAGATTTAAACCCGATGGAAGAAGAGAGGGATTATTAAAAAATAAACGCGCATATTTAGTGATTACTTCTGGAGGAACCAAATTAAACTCTAAGGAAGATTTCTTAACACCATGGTTAAAATACATATTAAATTTTTTTGGCATAGAAAAGGTTGATGTAGTTAGTGCTGACCAAATGGCATTAGACTATGAAAAATCAATCAAAGAGGCTGAAGAACAAATTCATAATTTAGCCTAAATAAATAGATATTTTTACAATTATTTGTCTAATTAAATTTATTTTGTTAACATAAGATATGAGAATATTTCTTTTTATAATTTTAAGTTTGTTTTTTTTTACTAATAGCAATGCAGGATGTGACGATCCATTGACTGATGGAGTAGATTATTCAAATTGTAGATTTTCAGATGCTCAAGATTTGCAAGGAAGTTACTTACCTAATTCAAATCTTTCATTTGCAAGTTTTATTCAAGTAAATTTTGATAAGAGTATTATGATGAATTCAAATTTGTCATTTGGAACTTTTCCTGAATCTACTTTTGTAAGAGCAAATTTATATGAAACAATCTCTATAGGAGCTAATTTTGAAAAAACAAATTTTACAGGTTCAAATTTGACAAGAGTTGATTTTATGGGTGCCACTTTAATTGAGTCAAATTTTCAAAATGCAAATCTAATGGAAGCTAATTTTACCTCTTCTAACATTACCAATGCTAATTTTGATGGTGCTAATTTAATTGGTGCGACATGGACTAGTGGTGAAACGTGTGGTCCAGGGTCAATAGGCACTTGTAATAAGTAGTAATGAATACTGCTATCAAAACTGACGATGTAATATTCAATTTTTTTAAGCAGATTTGTGATGAAAAAGATGATCAAAAATGTGTTGAGCTTGGGAATGAATGGATAAAAGCAATGGAGACAAATTTATCAAGTATGGAAGCTAATCTTAATGGTGCTGACAAATTAAAACATCAAGATGACATTAAAAGTAATCGAGATCATCTAAACAATCTTAAAAAAAAAAATTCATCAGAATGGCGAGACTATGCAACTCAATGTATGATTGAGATAATGAATCATAAAAGCCAACAATAATGAGCAATCAAGAGAGAGTTTTTATAATCATTTGTTTGTCTTTGATAATTTTTACTCTTTATTATTTAATAGAGAAACATTTGCTATAAAAAAAACCTTTCATTAAGGGTAAAAATATACTATTTGTTAATTAAAGGGGTGTCTAAACAGACTGAGATTAAACCCTAAGAACCTGTCCGGTAATTCAGAAAGGGAGAACAATGGATAAAACATACTTAATAAGTCAATCAACATCATTATTGATAGTTATAGTTATAAGCTTAATTTTTACGGTGCTAGGGCTATATCACTCAAGAAAATTCAAAGGTATAAACAATTATCTTACAGCAAATAGAAACATAGGTTTATTTTCATTAACTACAAGTTTGGTTGCCTCCGCATTAGGAGCATGGATTTTATTTGGTCCAGCTGCAGCAGCTACATGGGGTGGAATAGGTGCTGTTTTAGGATATTCACTTGGTACAGCTTTTCCAATGATTTTTTTAATCTATTTTGGAAAAAAAATTAGAACTGAATTTCCAAAAGGATCATCACTCATAGAATTTATGAGAAAAAAATTTGGAAAGAGTTTGTTTAAACTGATTTTGTTAATGACTATATTTTATATGTTCATATTTTTGTGTGCAGAAGTAACAGCAGTATCTGTGTTAATAAACTATATATCAGGTACAGAATTATGGATTACTGCATTAATAGTACTTTTAGCAACATTAACCTACACACTATATGGTGGTTTGAGAGCATCTATTTTCACAGATAATATTCAAATGATCGTGATCAGTATACTTTTGTTAATTTCAATAATTTATATTTTATCTAATACTGGAAATAATTTTTCATTTGAGTTTATAGAACAAAAAAATCCCCAATTATTAAGTGGCTCCTATGCACCAAGTTACACTGCTGGACTAACTTTTTTTATAGCTGTAGCAGCAACTAATTTATTTCACCAAGGGAATTGGCAAAGAGTATATGCTGCAAAAAATTACCAAATTCTTAAACAAAGTTTGTTAATTTCTTTTTTTATAATTGTGCCAGTAGTTTTTTTCATGGGATTTACTGGAATGGTGTCTTTTTCTATAGATCCTAGTCAAAGACCTGATTTAGGTTTTTTTACGTTATTACTAAAGGAGCAAACGCAAACTCTATCTTTATTAATAATTATACTTGGATTATCGCTTACAATTTCGACTGTTGATACTTTAGTTAATGCAATATCCAGCTTATTTGTGGTGGATGGAAAAGCAACATTTAAACTTAATAAAAATACAGATTATCTAAAATTATCAAAATATTTTATAATTGCCATATCCTTAGTTTCATTCTTTATTGCTTCAAAAGGTTTTGATATTTTGTATTTATTTTTACTAGCTGATTTATTTTGTTGTGCGTTTGTGTACACAGTTTTTTATAGTTTTTATAATAAAGGAGTAAATGAAAAAGTCGCATATGTTGCAATTATTATAGGATTAATTGGTGGCTTTCTATTGTTTCCATTTCCAGATTTTTCAAAAAGTTTACTTGTTGGTGTGCTAATGTCTAAAGATTTATTTGCTCCATTTGTTACACAATCTTTGTTGTTTTTATCTTTTGTAGTAGCAACTTTTTTTCCAGCGATAATACTTTTAATAAAAAAAAACTAATATCTAGATTATATTAAGAGACCATTTTTATGGTCTCTTTTCACTGTTATTTATATCTTATTGAAATTCAATAAATAACCTCTATATAACTATCAATCCCAAATGTCTGAAATTCAAATAAGCATTAACAATCTTTCAAAAGTCTACGATAATGGCTTCAAGGCACTTAATAATGTCAGCCTCAAAGTAAAACAAGGCGAAATCCTTGCTATGCTTGGACCCAATGGTGCTGGTAAAACAAGTTTAATTAGTATTATTTGTGGAATTGTTAAACCATCTTCAGGTACAGTCACAATAGATAATTTTGATATTATAAAAGACTATAGAGAGACAAGATCAATAATAGGACTTGTTCCCCAAGAATTAAATTTAGAGTCTTTCGAAACTGTGTTTGACACAGTGTCTTACTCCAGGGGACTGCATGGAAAAGCACCGAAGCCTGAACATATTGAAAAAATTTTAAAAGATTTAAGTTTGTGGGACAAAAAAGATCAAAGATTGAGACAATTATCTGGTGGAATGAAAAGAAGAGTTTTAATTGCTAAAGCTTTATCTCATGAGCCTAAGATACTATTTCTTGACGAGCCAACTGCTGGTGTTGACGTAGAACTTAGAAGAGACATGTGGATGGTTGTTGATGATCTTAGAAAAACTGGAGTCACAATTATTTTAACAACACACTATATTGAAGAAGCAGAAGCCATAGCTGATCGTGTGGCTGTTATAAATCAAGGTGAAATTATTATTGTTGAAGATAAAAAAGAATTAATCAAGAAAATGGGTCATAAAAAATTAACTGTTGAATTACAAGAAAAAATTACAAATATCCCTGAGAATTTACTTAAATATAATCTTGAAATAGGTGAAGAGTTCATATCTTTAATTTATACTTACAATGTACAAGCTAAAAAAACTGGTATTACTGATTTGTTACAAGATTTAAAAGACACTGGATTAAAATTAAAAGATTTAAAAACAGAACAAAGTACTCTGGAAAAAATATTTGTTAATTTGGTAAAGGAAAATAATGAAATTTAACTATTATGGCTTCAAAGCTATTTATGTTCATGAGATGAATAGATTTATAAGAACAATCGGTCAGTCTATTCTTTCGCCAGTAATATCTACATCATTATATTTTGTAGTTTTTGGTTCAGTTATTGGGGGTTATATTGAAAAGATTGATGGTGTTAGTTATGGATCGTTTATTGTTCCGGGCCTGTTAATGCTAACTTTATTAACTCAATCAATAAGTAATACTTCATTTGGAATATTTTTTCCAAAATTTAACGGAACAATTAACGAAATTTTAGCAGCACCTATATCAACACTTGAAACAGTCCTCGCTTTTGTTGGGGCAGGAGCTACAAAAACTTTAATGGTTGGAACGGTAATTTTTATTACAGCATCATTTTTTGCTGATGTAACTGTTAAATATCCAATGTTAATGATATTTCTATTAGTTTTAGTCTCATTTACTTTTGCATTATTTGGATTTTTAATTGGAGTTATTAGTAAAAACTTTGAACAAATGTCTATCATCCCATCATTAGTAATCACACCAATGGTATTTTTAGGAGGAAGTTTATACTCCCTTGATATGCTACCACCTTTTTGGCAAACAATATCTTATTTTAATCCAGTAGTTTATTTAATTGATAGCTTAAGATTTTCTTTTTACGGTGTAGCTGATTTTAATATTTGGAAAAGTATCAGTTCAATGATGGTATTTTTGATAATTTGTATAACAGCAGTTTCGTATATTCTTAAAAAAGGTTATAATATTAAATCTTAATTACTAGCTATTTTCTTTTTTGGATCATAAAAAGGTTTTTCAACAACAATACAATCAAACACACCCTCATTTGTAGTTATTTTAAACTCATTTCCTATTTCTGATTGTTCAACTGAAATCATAGCTAAAGCAATATTTTTTTTTAGTCTAGGAGAGTAAACTGCAGATGTAACTTTACCAATATCAACATTATCTTTTGTAATTTTCCAAAAAGTTGTATTTGGTGATTTTAAAGGGTCACAATTTATTTCGATACCAACTTGTTTTCTTTTTATTCCTTCTTGTTTAATCTTTTTTAACGCTTCCTTTCCAATAAAATTAATATCTTCGTCTAAATTTATTAAACGATCTAATCCTAGCTCAAATGGATTAGTATTGATATCTGCATCAGCATGATATGAAAGCATTCCGCCTTCAATTCTTCTAATAGAGGATGTGTGACCTGGCTGCAATCCATGTTGCTTACCAGTTAGCATTATTTTTTCGTATAATTCATTTCCTTTAGAAGCATCTCTTAAATATATTTCATAACCAAGTTCACTTGACCAACCTGTTCTAGAAACAATCAAAGGTATTCCATCTAAATCATATTCTTTTAACCAATAGTATTTTAAATCTTTAATTTCTTCTCCAAAAAGTTTGACCATTATTTCACCTGATGTTGGCCCTTGAAGTTGTAATGGAGAAACATCTGGTTCTTTAATTTGAACATCAAAACCTGAATTTACTGCAACACCTTGTGCCCATAATAAAATATCACTATCTGCAAGTGATAACCAAAAATGATTTTCTGCTAATCTTAATAATACTGGATCATTTAAAATACCACCTTCATTATTTGTAATTAAAACATATTTGCATTGCCCAATAGCAAGTTTTGATAAATCTCTAGGTGTCAATAATTGTGTAAATTTGTATGCATCGGGACCAGTAATCTCAACCTGTCTTTCGACCGCTACATCACAAAGAATAGCTTTTTCAATTAAGTTCCAGAAATTTTGCTCAGGATTCCCAAAATCCCTTGGAATATACATATGATTATAAACTGAAAATCCTGTAGCACCCCATTTGACAGTGGAGTCAAAGTAAGGAGACTTTCTAATTTGTGTACCAAAACCAAAATTTTTATTACTCATTTTTGATAATTAACAGCCTATTTCTAAGTTTTCAAAGAAAAAATAGCCCAATTAAGGGCTATTAAAAAATTAGAGGGAATCTATATTTATTTAAAATTGTTCAGATTCAGTTGAACCTGCCATAGCAGTTGTTGAACTCTTTCCACTACTGATAGTATTTGATACTGCATCAAAATAAGATGTACCAACTTCTCTTTGGTGTTTCACACTTGTGTATCCATCTTTTTCTCTAGAAAATTCTTGTTGTTGAATTCTAGAGTATGCAGTCATACCTTCTGCTTTATATTTTTCTGCTAGTTCAAATATAGCTATGTTTTGAGTATGAAACCCAGCTAATGTAATGAATTGAAATTTGTAACCCATTTTAGCAATTTCTTGTTGAAATGAAGCTATCTCATCATCACTTAAATGTTTTTTCCAATTAAATGAAGGTGAACAATTGTATGCTAATAACTTTCCAGGAAATTTTTCATGTATTGCATCTGCAAATTTTTTAGCTTCAGCAAGATTTGGGGTTGCTGTTTCACACCAAATTAAATCAGCATAAGGTGCATATGCAAGTCCTCTTGAAATAGCTTGTTTAATTCCATCTTTAACATAAAAGAAACCTTCTGGAGATCTCTCACCTGTTAAAAATGGCTTATCATTTTCATCAAAATCATTTGTAATTAATTTTGCAGCATTAGCATCTGTTCTTGCCAAAATAATCAAAGGTACTTCTGCTATATCTGCTGCAAGTCTTGCTGATTTTAAATTTTTAACCATTGTTCCAGTGGGGACCAAAACTTTACCTCCCATGTGTCCACATTTTTTTTCACTAGCTAACTGATCTTCAAAGTGAACACCTGCTGCACCAGCTCTTATAAATTTTTTAGTCAATTCAAATACATTTAATGGTCCACCAAACCCGGCTTCACCATCTGCTATAATTGGCAACATATAATCAACAGAGTCTTCTTTCTTCATATCACCATCTTGTAATTCCATGTGTTGAATTTGATCTGCTCTTACCAAGGAATTATTCATAGTTTCGACTAATTTTGGAGCACTGTCATAAGGGTAGAGCGATTGGTCAGGATACATTTCTCCTGCGGTATTTGCATCAGCAGCTACTTGCCATCCACTAAGATAAATTGCTTTTAATCCTGCTTTAGCATGCTGTACCGCCTGGTTGCCAGACAATGATCCAAGCGTATTAACATAAGATTCTGAGTTTAATAAATTCCAAAGTTTTTGTGATTGATTTTTACACATAGAGTATTCAATTTTAATTGAACCTCTAAGACGTTCAACTTCTTCGTCTGTATAATCACGTTTAATTCCAGCAAATCTTTTTAAATCGTATGAGATATTCTCTGCACTCATTATTAGTGTTCCTATGAAGTTAGTATTTTTTAAAGAAAATTGAATTAGTTGGAAAGGATTAGTTATTATCGTCTAAAGACTTAATAAGGTCACTCATTCCACTAGAACCCCAATCACAATGATCATCTCTCATGTAGATCCCTCTACTATTATGTTGATCAAAATCTTCTTTTTTTATGATTTGAGCTTCATTTTCATTATTATTTAATTTTTTATTCATATAAAACTTATAATTTACAAGATTTACAATAGCCACTTAATTCGCAAAAAAGCTTGTAAATCAAAGAAAAAAATTGTAAAAATAAATTTACAAAATTTACAAATAGTAAATATGAGTCAAATAAATTTAAAAATAGGCCCGAAAATCAAAGCTTTTAGAAGACAGCTAGGTCTTCAGGCGAACAAATTAGCAGAAGACCTAAGCATATCTCCAAGTTATTTAAATTTAATTGAAAGCGGAAAAAGAAAAATAGATGGTGATTTACTATTAAGTGTCTGTGAAAAATTAAATATTGAGCTATCAGATTTAACATCAAAGACAGATCTTAACTTGCAAAATACAATTTCTGAAATTTTAGATGATAATTTATTTGAAGATTTAGATATTTTGGGACCTGAAGTTAAAGATTTAGTTAGTACTAATCCTAAAATTGGTAAGGCAATTGTAAGGTTAGGTGACATATTAAAAAAAAGAGACCATGAGCTAATTGATAAGATTGAAAAAATATCTGGAAAGATCGTTGATAATAGAAAAAATTCGTTCCCAGGTGAAGTTATTTCAGATTTTCTTCAACAAAATCGAAATTATTTTCCTAAGTTAGAAGAGTTTGCAAATAAAGTTTTTGAAAAAATTCAAAAAAATAATCGAACAAGATATATTGCTTTATGCGAATATTTAAAATCTGAATATTCAATTAAAGTTGTAGATGTAATACCAGAAGAGAATAAACCTTTTTCAAAAATTTATCATAAAAATAAAAAAGAACTTTTATTAAGTGATTATAGTTCATTAGAAACAAAAAAATTACATGCAGCTGCACAAATAGCGCAAGAGGGAGCTAACAATGAAATCGATGAATATTTATCAAAATTTAGTTTTCCCTCAGAAGAGTCAAAAAAATTAACAAAGGTAGCTTTATTAAATTATTGTGGAGCAGCAATATTAATGCCTTATAAATTTTTTCATACTGAGTGTAAAAAACTTAAATACGATTTGGAACTATTACAAAATACATTTGCAACTTCATTTGAACAAGTGGCACACAGGGTTACCTGTTTGCAAGATCCAAAACTTCCAGGAATTCCATTTCATTTTTTAAGAGTAGATATGGCAGGGAATATCTCTAAAAGATTTTCTTTATCAGGTATAGATATACCCAGATATGGAGGAGCGTGTCCAAGATGGAATGTTTATTCTGCATTAACAAGACCAGGAGTTATTCAAGCTGCCGTCAGTAAGATGACTAATGGTGAAAAATATGTTTGTATTGCAAGAACTGTTGAAAAAGGCATTGGACGATTTGGACAAGCAAAAAGTATATTATCAATAGGTCTTGGTTGTGAGGCTAAGTATGCAAAAGATTTTGTATATACAGAAAATGTAAACATTAATGACAAGTCAACAGAAATTCCTATAGGAGTATCTTGTAGAACTTGTGATCGATTGGACTGTTCTCAAAGAGCTTTTCCACCATTACATAAAAAATTTGATGTAGATTTAAACTCAAGAGGAGTTTCTGTTTATGTTAGTGACAATAATTCTTAGATAATGATCAAATATATATTACCAGCTATTATTATCTTTTTAATTGTTCTTTTTTGGGAAAAAATTACTAAATATGTTGAAAAGAGATTTAATATTAGGTTGAACTATATAATTGTAAGTTCAATTATAATTACTATTGCTATCATTCTTTTACTTCTTAATTATTAATAGTCATGATTAATATTGATAATTCCAATTACGAACTTGTTGAATCTGATGAAGTTTTTACCTTTAAAAATGAAAATACAACACTAGGATTTGTTCGTTTTAATGACAAAGGAGAGGTAGAATATATATTTGTTAATCCTATTTTTAGAAAACAAGGATTTGCAAAAAAATTACTTAAACTTGTTAAAGAAAAAACAGGTAGAAAGATCACACTTCAAGAACCAATTAGTCCCTTGGGTCAAAAATTATTAAATTCAATAAATAAATGGAAATAAATTTATTATTTTTTTTTACAGTTGTTCCAGCAATTATATTGTATGGAATTGCCAAGTCTGGTTTAGGTGGATCTATATCTCTAATTTCAGTTCCTTTAATGACATTGGTGATGCCTTTGAGTCAAGCATTAGCAATTATACTTCCAATTTTAATATTTTCAGACATGATCGCAGTATATAGGTTTAGAAAAGAATTTGATTTAAGTACTCTTAAATTAATAATTCCATTTGCTGGAATTGGAATCTTAATAGGATCATTAACGTTTTCATATTTTTCAGAAGAGATACTAAAATTTATTGTTGGTGTAATGGGTTTTGTTTTTACAGTTCATTATTTTTTATTTAAAAAAGATAAAGAAGAAAAGTCTAAAAAGAATATTTTTAAAGGTGGAATATGTTCAGCTATTGCTGGGTTTACAAGTTTTTGTGTACACGCAGGTGGTACACCTACAAGCATTTATTTATTACCATTAAGATTAAAAAAAGAAATTTATGTTGGAACTAGAGTTATCTTTTTTACTTTTGTTAATTTAATTAAACTTCCATTTTATATCCATTTATCAATGATGAACCTTCAAACCTTTAAACAATCAATCATACTGGTACCACTAGCTATTGTTGGAATATATATTGGATATAGAATTCTTAAAATGATAGATGAAAAATTATTTTATAATATAATTTATATATTAATCCTATTTTCTAGTTCTAAATTAGTTTATGATTATCTTATTAATTATATGTGACAATTTCTTAAATATTAGAAATTTACTCATTAAGTACTATTAATCTTTTATGATTAAAATTTTAAATAAAAAATTTAAACCAAGAATTAAAGCGCGTATTAGAAAAAATAAAAAAATATTAAATCAAAATATTGATAGTTTTTTTGGTTGGGTTAAAGGAGCTAAACTTGTTGAGCTTAAAGAATGTAATACTGAAGAAGATCCAGTTAGACCTGAACTAGATAATGACTTTAGAACTGGGTACGGTAGAAAAATATATGGAGTTGAGTACAAAGGTGAAATTCATGCTGTTATGTGTTTTGCTTATACAAATATAATTCCAAAAAGTGTCGATGAGTTAGAAAAATTAAGCACTGATGCTTTTTTACAAACTGCGATGAGAGATCAAAGCGGTGGTCAAATTGCTATTGCTTACACGGTCTGGTCTAAGAAAAAGGGCGGTGGTAAATTAATAGTTAAAGAAGTATTTAAAAAAATTAAAAAATCAAATCATCTAAATAGATTGGTCACACTTTCCCCATTAACTGAAATGGCAACTAATTTTCACAAAAAAAATGGTGCTAAATTGGTACAAATAAATCAAAATACACAAAACTTTGAGTACAAAATAATATAAATATATGAAATTTCTAAAACTAAATACTCTTATATTTTGCACTTTAGTATTTTTACCTTATTCTTTACTAATGGCTTATGAAGAACCTAATTATAAAGTTGTTCAAAAAAATGAAATTTATGAAATTAGAAAATATTCTGATCGTTTGGCAGTTGAAACTATAGATTCTGGCTCTGAGAATAATTTTAGAAAACTGTTCAATTATATATCTGGAAGAAATGAAGATAATGAGAAGATAAAAATGACAACTCCTGTTACACAATTTGAAAAAAATGGAAACATGAGTATGCAATTTTATTTACCTTCTAAATTTAATTCTAAAAATGCACCAAAACCAATAAAAGAAAATGTAAGTATTGTAAATATTGAAGGGGGTTATTATGCTGTTATTAGATATTCTGGAAGAGCTAGTGACAAAAACTTTATTAAACATAGGGATATTCTTTTAAAAGAATTAGAAAAAAATAATATTATGACTTCAAGCCCCCCTATAAGAGCCACTTATGATAGTCCTTTTACTCTTCCAATGAACAGAAGAAATGAGGCAATGTTTAAAATAGTTTATAAATAAAATTCAATTATTTTAAGGGTTCGCTCTTTAAGATAAGTCCTAAAGAGCTCCCTTATTCAACCTCTTCGGCTTTTAAATCCGATTGGATTTTTTTAGTTTGTTTTATGGATTGTTTCTTCAGCTAAGTGTCAGGTGGTGTAAGTTTTAACATAATAACCTCCGTGTTATAAAGGTAAGTATTATAAAAATTATTTCAATTTGTTTATTTGTTTTTTATGTAAATATACTTCTTGAATACAACCTGCTGCTTTAGTAGATTCCCGATAACTTAATTAGTTCTTCTTAAATTATTTTTTATCAATTAATTCACTAATAAAATTTTCACCATAACCATCATCTACAGCTTTTTGAAAATAATTTTTATTATCTTCTGCAATTTTTTCAGCTTCTGGAAAATCTTTTAATAGATCTTGAATGTAAGTTAAGTCTTTTACAGAATTAGTTGCTGTAAATTTAAATCCTTTTGAGTCTCCTTTAAGCAATGCATCAAAAATTCTAATTAGTGCAGCCGAATTTCCAGATCCAAGTTTAGCCACATCAAAGATTTTTTGTAAATCAAGATCAAATTTTTTTGCAGCTTTTGTCATATGATTTATCAAAGCAGCATTCCCCAATGTTAAAAAGTTGTTTAAAAGCTTTGATTTTGCACCCATTCCAACAGGGCCAAAATGGAAATAATTTTTACAAAAAAATTTTAGAATTGGTTCTGCAAGTTTGAAATTATCATCTGTAGCACCAACAATACCACCTAAGACACCCTCTTCTGCTTGCGTTGGGCCTCCCATAACAGGACATTCAACATAATTAATATTGTTAGATTGATAAATCTTTTCAGTTTCAATTGATCCTGTTTTATTGTGAGTTGTAATATCGATAATTAGAGTTTTTGCATCTAAAATACCAGAGAGCTTTAATGCTATTTCTTTAGCAATAGGTGTATTAGTTACACATTTAACTAAAACATTTAATTTTTTTTCTTTAAATTCCTCTAAGGTTTTTACTTCGTTTGCACCTTCGTTAACAATTTTTTCAATTGGCTCTCTATTTTTGTTAGCAATTACAAATAAGTTGTTACCCTTGTTTAAAATATTTTTAGCTATTCCATAGCCCATATAGCCAACACCGATAAAGCCAATATTATTCATAGAATGAAGTTTACATGATAATTGAATATGTATAAAGTTTAATTATGAAATACTTATGTGCTTTAAGAGATCTATTAATAAGTCTTGTTGCATCAACTATTATTATTTATGCAATAAATATTGTTGCTGGTTTTGCTGGTGCAGACTATGTGTTTAGCCATGGGGAAACTTTTGTTGTCTGGATCTTAATGGCAATACTTGTTAACAATTGTTTGAAAAAATAATCTAGATATTAAATTTTATTTTTAAATATCTCGGTCAATCTTAGATAACACCATAATTAATTTAGATTGAACAGCCTTTACTGAGTATTTTTATCTTAAAATTTCTCACCATCAACTCTATCTCTTAACTAAAAAGGGCGTATCCCTTTTTTTGTCTGAGCTAATTAAAATAAACTTTGTTTTACTGAGTTCAATTTTCATAATTAAAATCAAAAATTATTTAAATTTTAACTTTATTCAACATAAATAAAATAGTATGAAATTAATGTGGATCAATTTAATTCAAAAAACTATTCAATTTATGCTAATTTTTTAAACAAGTTAGCAAATGATTTAACTAATTTTTATTACTCTAAATTAAATAAAACATTCAAAATATCAAATAAACTTAAAGATAAAGGATACGATCCGGTCACAACATCTGACAAAGCTTTTGAAAAATTTATTAGGTCTAAAATCAAAAAAAAATTTCCCAATCATCAAGTTATTGGTGAAGAGTTTGGTCACAAAAAATCTAATAGTGATTTCACTTGGGTAATTGACCCAATAGATGGCACAAGATCATTTGTTATTGGAAATCCTACTTGGAGCAATCTTATTTCATTAAATTTCAAAGGAAATCCTATTTTAGGTTTGGCTAATTTTCCAGTTTTAAAAAAATATTATATTAACCATTCTGATAAAGCTGCATATGTAGTTGATAACGGTAAAAGAAAAAAAATATCAGTTAATAAAAAAGTTATTTTCAAAGACGTAAAAGTTTCAGCAGCATTTCACGGCTGGCTCTCCCTTAATAAACAAAAAAAAATTCCACAAATATTAAGATTGATGCAATTTCCCTGTAGTGATGCATTAAGTTATTCACATTTAGCAGAAGGTAAAGTTGATATCGTAATTCAATGTTCAAATAAAATATGGGATATTCATCCATTAATCCCAATAGTGAAAGCTGCAGGGGGATATATTTCAACTTGGGATAATAGAGATGCAGTAAATGCAGGCAATATCTTAGTTTCCTCTAATAAAACTATTCATAATAAGTTTTTAAAATTGTTGAAACCTGTATCAAAATGATTCCAAAAAAAGCTCAAGAAATTTTAGATTTTTGGTTTAAAGAAACTTCATCTGAAAAGAGATTTAAGAAAGACGAGTTGTTTGATAAAACTATAAAAGATAGATTTTTAAATGATTATGAACTTGCAAGTCAAAATGAGTACGATGATTGGCAAGATCAACCAATGAGTGCGCTAGCATTAGTCATTCTTTTTGATCAATTTTCAAGAAACATGTTTAGAGATGATAAGAAAGCTTTTGCACAAGATCATAAAACAAGATTAATTGTTAATGATGCGGTTTACGCAGGTTATCTAGAGTCTATGAATGAAAGTGAAAGATTTTTTATGATATTACCTCTAATTCATAGTGAAGAGATAACGGATCATGACATGGCTTATTATCTACTTAACAAATATCTAAAAGAGCATGAGGGATATGTTCAAATTAAAAAATTTTGGAAAGATCACACTAAAGCTATTAGACAATTTCATAGATATCCTCATAGGAATAAGATTCTGGGAAGAGAGTCTACCGAAGAAGAATTAACCTTTTTAAATGGTCCAAACTCTTCCTGGTAACTGTGAATTTAAAATATATTTTTAAAATAATTGATTTTGATGAGTGGCAAAAAGTAAAACAATCAGAAACTTATTTGGGATCATCTAAGGATATAGCAGATGGTTACATTCATTTTTCAGGAGAAGATCAGGTTAAAGGAACTCTTGAAAAGTATTACTCAAAACAAGAAAATCTAGTTTTACTAAAGGTTGAAACATTAAAATTGGATCATCTAATTTGGGAACAAGCATCAGATGGTAATATGTTTCCTCATTTATACTCTTCATTAGATCTATCTAATGTTGTAGATGAATTTGAAATTAAACTTGCAGATGACGGTATTCACAAGCTACCAGATGATTTTAATTAATTAAGTTTTCCTAAATAATTAACCATCACAACACCAACAATAATTAGAATAATCCCAATAGTTCCATAAATATTTGGTATTTGATTATATTTAAGCATTGCAAATAAAACGACACCAGTAACTGTTAATCCACTATAAGTAGAATAAGCAAATCCAACTGGTAGTGCTGACATTGCTTTTGAAATAGAAAACATTGTAATGCACATAAACAAAATACACAAAATTGATGGAGTTAATTTTGTAAAACCATCAGATATTTTGGCAAAACTATTTGAAGCTATACCAAATGAAATTCCTATAGCCAAGAATAAATAACTAAACAAAGGTTTCATGTTTAATTATTGCCTAACAAATTAACCATCAAAACTCCAACTATGATGAAAGCTAATCCTATTATTGAATAAAGATTTGGTATTTGATCAAATCTAAATATTCCAACAACTACAGTTGCAATAATAGTTAATCCTGCAAAAGAAGCATAAGTTATTCCCATTGGAATATTTTTCATCACCATTGAAAGTGCATACATACATGCAACAATTGTTATACCAGTGGTGATACTTGGAAAGAGAAGGGTAAAACCTTCAGCACTTTTTGCAAAACTATTTGAAGTCACTCCAAGCAAAACTGCTAAGATTAAATAGCCATAGGATGTTGCGAGACTCATTTAATAATATTAAATGAAATCTCGCAAAATATATATAATTATTTAGGTATCTTAGTTGCACCCGTTTCAAGAGAAATCATTTTTCCATCTTGATATTTAAATACCGCCATTACTGCTTCTGTATTTCCATCATTAAATGATACAAATGCATGCTCAACACCAATTTCATCATTTTCAAAAACCACTCTTATTTTATCTCTTTTAATGTCACCACTCATAGCCCATTTAATTACATCTGCTTTTCCCAAAACATTACCTGATGCATGCATAGTAAACTTATAATCATCATGTAAAATTTCATTCATTGCAGCTTCATCTTTAGCTTCCATAGCAGCATTATATTTTGCCAATATTGACATATTTATTATCCTTTGTATTGTTCTAGGAGATCATCTCCCATTGGGGTTGTAACTGAATTAGCCAAATCTACGCCAGCTGCAGCTCTTTCTTTATGAAGCTCATCATCAGCCTTAAAACCCTCAAGACCTTCCATGGTATCAAATCTAATTATTGCAGTGATTTTAGTTTCATTGCCTTTTTCAGATCCGGCATAAAGAAATGTCATTCCATATTTTTTGATTTTTTCTGAATTGTTGTGAACCATTGCTTTCCATTTAGCAAAAGTTTCAATTGGTCCTTCTATTTTTACTATCATTTTTAACTCCTTTTTGTTTATTTAGCGTTAAAATCTATAATATCATCTGTACACTCAACAAATTTATGAGGTTCATAGAAATCATTCATAGACTCTAATTGTTTGTTAATTGCATCTGGATCATTACCTTTCCACCAGCAAAACATTGTTAAGTTATCACCTGGCGTATTCCAGCTCATTTGACACTTTGCATTTTCACTTGTCATAGCTTTGGTCATATCTTCCATTGACATTGAACCAGTAACTTCCATCATTTTAGCTTTCGCTTCTTTTGATTTAAAAGTGTGTGTTACTATGTAGTTTTTCATCATTTGTTTCCTTTCTTTTTATTCACTAAATATGAATCTCATTTCATCTTGAATAGTTCCTTCAACTGCAACTTTCTTTAATTGTTTTTGAAGATTTTGATATTTTTTATCAGCAGACATTTTTGCATCAGCTTCATTATCACCTTCAAACATAGGGCCAATAACTGTCTCTCTAATTGTTCTTGGATCACCACCTATTTGAAATGAAAAATAAATCCCATGTTTTGGATAATATTTTTTTCTAACTTTTGCTAATCCTTTGCCAATCTCCATAGCTTTGCCTAGCATGTCGTCTTTAACTCTCATTGTTCTTGTATAAATTGCCTGCACTGTTTTCTCCTTGTTTAGAATTATTATAATTAAACGTTACAGTTTCTAATTATGTCCAATAAGAGTTAAATAGTAGCAACAGCAATGCTCTTAATGCATACCCTTATATTTATTGATTATTTTACTCAACCTTAAGGAGAGTGAGACTAAAATGCTCAAAAATTTTAATTTATCTGCAGTTAAATTTGTTATGGTTTTAAAATGATAGATAAATTTAATGGAATTTTTTATTTAGTAATTTTTATAATCCACTTTGTTGGTTTTGGTGCCTATGCTTATCAAATGATAATTGGAAACCAAAAGTTTAGAGCAAAATTTGAGATTGATGAGACTGCAGCAACCATCATGAGAATGGCTGGAGCAATATTTTTTGGATCATTTTTAATGGCACTTTATATTATGTTTGCAAGACCTAATGGTGTTGAAGGAACATGGGCATTCTTTAATCTAATTTTTGTTCAAAATATTTGTGTCTTAATGGTGAACACTTATTCCCTTAAGATTGATAAAACAGGTGTTAAGAACGATTCTAATGAAGCCATCATCGCACCATTAGTTTTCACAATTTTAAGTGCAGTTCTTATTTTTGGATTGTCTGACAAGATTTATATCTAAAGCCAGCTAGGGTAGGGTAAGCCTTTTTCTTCAAGGAATTTCTTGTTAAACATTTTAGTAGAGTATTTATCACTTCTATCACAAAGAATGGTGACAATCGTTTTTCCAGGTCCTAATTCTTTACCAAGTCTTATTGCGCCTGCAATATTAATTCCACAACTAGTTCCAAGACTTAATCCTTCATTTTGAATTAAATCATAAAGAATAGGTAATGCTTCATGATCATCAATTGAATAGGCGTTATCTATTTTAGCTTCACCAAAGTTTTTAGTTACTCTACTGGATCCAATTCCTTCAGTAATTGATCCACCTTCAGATTTTAATTCACCATTTTTTATATAATTATAAAGAGCAGATCCTTTAGGATCTGATAGATAGATTTTGATATCTTTATTTTTTTCTTTAAGAGCATTACTTACCCCTGAAATTGTTCCACCTGTTCCAGATGAACATACAAATCCATCCACTTTACCATCTGTCTGTTTCCAAATTTCTTGACCAGTGCCTTCATAATGACCTTTTGCATTTGCAGTGTTATCAAATTGATTGGCCCATATAACTCCATTGTTATTTGAGGGTCTTAACTCATCTGCAAGTCTTGCTGCAATTTTTACAAAGTTATTATCATCTTTGTAAGGTTTAGGAGCAACTAATCTAAGTTCTGCACCTAAATTTCTAAGCAAATCTTTTTTTTCTTGCGTTTGATTATCGTTCATTACGATAATTGTTTTGTATCCTAATGAATTTCCTAAAAGTCCTAAACCAATTCCAGTGTTCCCTGCGGTTCCTTCAACAACGGTTCCACCTTTTGAAATTAATTTTTTTTCTTGGGCATCTTTTATTAATGCTAACGCTGCTCTATCTTTAACTGATCCACCTGGATTTAAAAATTCAGCTTTACCATAAATATTACATCCGGTAATTTCTGATGCAGCTCTTAATTTTATTAAAGGAGTATTTCCAATTCCTGAAATAAAATCATTTTGAATAATACTCATTAATTTGATTTTGTATCACTGTCTGGGGTAATACCATAAGGTTTGAACTCACTATCAGCTAACCCAACATTTTTAGCAGGTATTCCTACCATTACTGCTTTTTCTGGAACATCTTTGGTGATTACTGCATTAGCACCAATCTTTGCGCATCTTCCAACTGTAACAGGCCCTAATACTTGAGCACCTGATCCAATAACTACTTCATCTTCAATTGTTGGATGTCTCTTTATATTACGTTGATCATTTGAATTTATACTTGGCGCAATTCCACCTAATGTTGCCATATGATAAATAGTAACGTTGTCTCCAATGTCAGATGTTTCTCCAATTACAACACCCATACCATGATCGATGAATAAATTTTTTCCAATTTTTGCTCCTGGGTGAATTTCAATACCAGTTAAAAATCTTGAAAACTGAGAAATGATTCTTGCAATCAAATCAAATTTTGCAACGCTAAAAAAATTAGCAATTCTATGAAAGAAAACAGCTTTCACACCCGGGTAAGTTAATACCAAACTTAGCTTAGATTTTGCCGCTGGATCTCTGTCAATTATAGATTGTAAGAAGCTATTCATGTTATTTTGTTGTCTTGATAAAAAGTTAGTCATCATATAGTTATTAATTTTTGAATTTAAAGGAGAATTATGTACAAAAATACAAACTGTTTTCACTTGGCTGTGCCATGTGGGGATTTAGAAACTGCAAAAAAATTTTATAATGAAGCACTAGGATGTAGACTAGATAATTCCGCTCAAGAGTGGGCTGATGTTGATTTTTGGGGAAATGAACTTACTCTTCATGCAAGTGATCATAAATTAGACAGTGAAAGACATGATGTTGATATGGGAAATGTTTCTGTCCCACACTTTGGTGTTCATTTATCAAGAAAAGATTTTGATGCTCTTAAGCAAAGATTAAAAGATAATGGTACAAAATATTATGACGAACCTTATTTAAGATTTAAAGGTACAAAATATGAGCAAGAAACTTTTTTTGTAAAAGATCCTAACGAAAATATTTTAGAAATTAAAACTCTTACAAGTAATCCTGAATAACTATTAAATGATAAAAAAAGTAGCTGCATACAGTGAAATTTTATATCATTTAATAAATTTTCGAACAGACCAATTCCAACAATTAAAAAAGATGTTAGGAATTGATTACGA
>Ga0209374_1001035_pt1 | contig 28583 bp, 18 predicted proteins | sample SaaInlLV_DNA_10m_FD_184683 | JGI IMG/M metagenome (GOLD analysis project Ga0209374, IMG submission 184683) | Marine microbial communities from expanding oxygen minimum zones in the Saanich Inlet - SI075_LV_DNA_10m (SPAdes) (version 2) | ecosystem: Environmental > Aquatic > Marine > Unclassified ... | reverse complement strand
GGCCTCAGGCAGTTACTCGGTTATAACTAAACCCACCCAGCAGGAACCTTATTACCTGTCCAAGGCTTCATCCCCAAAGCATGATGCAACCAAATGTGGTGCGGTGGTATCTTAGAAGGAGCTTGTTTTAATCTATCCATTACAAATGGAAACACTCGTGATGGCTTTGATGAATCTGAAAACTCGTCCTCTCTCCAACCCATACCGAATAAAATAGCCTCATAACTTTCATGGTTCCATAGTCCTGCCGTATCAACTGGCGGCCTAGGATCCATGTCATCATCTGCAACGACATTATAGTTGAAACCCATGAAAGCTTGGTCATCAAAATCAGCCATAGACGGGGATTTAATTTTCCAGTGTTCAAATTTAGCCAATAACCTATCCGTAATATGTTCAGGCTTTTGCACCTCTTTCCAAAATTCCGTATCTGTTCTTTTACTTAAACAATAGTGCATATTAATAAAGTCTAATACTTCATAGTACCTGTTAGATATTATACGGTTAAACCGATAAGCTAATTGCGGCATATCTTCGTCTCTATAAGGAAAATGCTCCGCTAACATAACAGCGGCAAGGTCACAGAAATAAAGACCGGTTGACTCAAGGGGCTCAATAAAGCCACCGGATAAGCCAATAGAAATACAATTTCCTGACCATGCCTTGCGTCTTTGTCCGCTTTTAAACTTTATAATCCGAGTATCTACATCTTTTAATTTTGGGTCTTGATAATCGAGTAATTCTCTTTTTGCTTTCTCTTCGGTCGTAAATGAACTTGAATGAACATATCCGATAGAGCGCCGGCTTTGCAGTGGAGTGTCCCAGACCCAGCCTGATGAAAGTGCCGTAGCCGTTGTATAAGGGCGGACATAACCGGGAAAATAATCTTCATAATCAAATGCGGCTATAATGGCTTGGTCGCACAGAAGCCACTGGCTATAATCGTCATAAGGAACTTCAAGAGCTTTCCCCATTAGTAAAGATTTAAAACCCGTACAATCAATAAAAATATCGCCTTCAACTAACGTTTCATTGTCGAGTTCAACATGTTTTATATGACCATTATCTACTTTTGCATTTTTCATATTTGCTAAAATATGAGTAACACCGCGTTCGACAGAAAAATCTCTAAGGTAATCAGCAAATTTTTGGGCATTCATATGAAATGCATATTTCAATGGAGGTCCCATAGTCCATTGACCTAACATTTTCGGAGAAAGGTGCATCTCGCACAGAATAGGTTGAGCAGATACGGTTTCCATAAATGGAATATTTCTTTTACTTTCCATCCAATCTCGTCCTGAGAAATCAATAGGACCTTGGCGAGCTCTACTAAAGGGGTGGTGGTAAAATGAATTATCATTTTTATGCCAATTTACATACTTTATGGATTGTTTAAATGTTGCATCCGTAGCCTTCATAAATGTCGCTTCGTCAAGTCCAATGACGCTCAAAACGTGATTTATGGATGGAATAGATGCCTCACCAACTGTTATTCTAGGTATGTCGGGCGATTCAATTAACGTAATATCAACTACTTTTTTCTCACCTTTATTGTTGAGAGCTCCATTGAGGTATGCAGCGGCCATCCAACCTGCAGAGCCGCCTCCAACTATTACCAATCGTCTCATCTTAATAAAATAACCTTCCAGTTGTGTTTCTTTATGTTTAGCATAACTCTAAGCAAATAAAAATCTAATCTTATTTACCTGACCTCTATAAACACGCCTACAACGCAATTACCTATTTCACAAAAAATATCATTTGCTATGAGACAGAATGACACTAATTTTATAAACACACTGGTATATACCAACTTTAGTAAACCTCGAGGTCACAAATGTTAGATTTAAAAACAGGTAACTTTATAAATGGCGAGTTAGTTGATGGTGATACTGAAAAATTATTAGTTAGTATCAACCCTGCTACTGGAAGCCAGCTTACAAAAATCAAACTTGCAAGCCTCAAACAAGCAAATCATACTGTAGAGATTGCCAAAAAGAAGCAAGAAAAATGGGCGGAATTATCGGGTAAAGAACGCGGACGTATTCTTTATAAAACTGCGGAGTTAATCAGACAAAATAGAGACAGGCTCGCAAAGTTAGAAACTTTAGATGCCGGAAAACCTATATCAGAAACCCCTGAAGCAGACATTGACAGCGCAGCAGATTGTTTTGAATATTTTTCAGCTATTGCTCAAACAATGCAAAGTGAGCACATTCCAGTAGATGGAGGCTTTGCCTACACAACACATGATCCTCTAGGTGTCGTATTGGCCATTGGCGCTTGGAATTATCCATTTCAAATTGCCAGCTGGAAAACAGCTCCGGCATTAGCCTGTGGAAATTCAGTAATTTTTAAACCTTCAGAGTTAACCCCAATAACTGCGACTGAATTAGGAAAAATCTTAAAAGATGCAGGGCTTCCAGATGGAGTCTTCAATGTCTTAAATGTTGAAACTAAAACTGTTGTAGATTTATGTGCGCATGAAGACATTTCAAAGGTATCACTTACCGGTTCAGTTGAAACAGGCAAAAAGGTAATGTCTCAAAGCGCTTCAACTCTAAAACACATTACAATGGAATTAGGCGGAAAATCACCTCTCATTATATTCGCTGATGCAGATATGGATGTTGCTGTAGAGTCAGCCATTAATGCAAACTTTTACACACAAGGTGAAATATGCACCAATGGCACTCGTGTCTTTGTAGAGCGGCCCATATATGAAAAATTCCTGAACTTAGTAAAAAATACAACGGAAAACTTAAAAATAGGAGACCCTCTAGATCCCGAAACGGATATTGGCTCCCTCATAAGTAAACAGCATATGCAAAAAGTTATGAACTATATCAAAATAGGCATAGATGAAGGAGCAAAAATCATTTCTGGGGGCTCACAAATTACTGAAGGCGACTTAAAAAAAGGAAACTTTATTCAGCCAACTATATTTGTTGACGTTAAAGATAATATGAAGATCGCTCAGGAAGAAATATTTGGACCTGTAATGTGTGTTATTCCTTTTGATACAGAATCTGAAGTCATTGAAAGGGCTAACAACACCAATCTAGGTCTAGCGGCAGGAGTTATTACGAGTAACCTCTCGAAAGGACACCGCGTGGCCAAAGCTTTAGAGGCAGGCATTTGTTGGGTTAATTCATATAATTTAACACCCGTAAACATCCCTTTTGGCGGAAAAAAAATGTCAGGTTTGGGCCGAGAAAACGGTTGGGCTGCTGTCGAAAGCTATACAGAACGTAAAACCATTTATGTGGCTATAGAACCTTAATAGCGGCAAATCTTAAAAATATAGACATCATAATATTTTTAAACTGGCTCAATAGAATTGCCGTTGCTGGCTCTAAACAAAATATCTCATTATAAGGCAATTCTACTTGTGTAATAAGCGAGATATTTAATTAATACATTAGGTCATATTTCGCAATTAACATAAGTGGGAGAAAGCTATGTTAGTTTCGCAAAGTAATGATGAAATCATTCAGAAAGACCGCAATTCCGTTTGGCATCATCTGACACAACATAAAGACCTTGATGTAAACGACCCTTTTATCGTGGCCGAAGGGAAAGGTATGATTGTAAAAGATACCACAGGAAAAGAATACTTAGATGCGACGTCAGGTGGTGTGTGGTCAGTAAATGTCGGGTATGGCCGCGAAAGCATAGCAAATTCAGTAGCTGATCAATTAACGAAAATGTGTTATTACTCAGGCACAGGGGGAACAATACCTGGGGCTTTATTCGCAGACTTACTAATTAAAAAAATGCCTGAACTTAGCCGCGTGTATTATTCAAACTCTGGGTCAGAAGCCAATGAAAAAGGCTATAAAATGGTCAGACAACTCTCTCATATCGAGGGGAATGGATCAAAACATAAAATTATTTATCGCCACCGTGATTACCATGGGACCACAATTGGTGCGCTGAGTTCCTCTGGTCAATCCGAGCGTAGGGAGGACTACGGTCCCTTTGCTCCTGGTTTTGCAGAGTTCTGTCATGCTAATTGTTTTAGGTGCCCCTTTGGGAAAAAATATGGTGAATGTAATATAGAATGTGCTCATGACTTAGAGCGCGTTATACTTGAGGAAGGTCCAGAGAGTGTAGCCTCAGTTGTTTTAGAGCCTATTACAGCGGGCGGGGGTATAATAGTTCCGGTCGAAGAATATTATCCTATTATCCAAAGTATTTGTAAAAAATATGATGTTTTATTGCATATTGACGAGGTTGTGTGTGGTTTTGGGAGAACAGGTGAGTGGTTTGGGTATCAGAATTACGATATGCAACCTGATATTGTAACCATGGCTAAAGGTTTAGCGAGTGGATACGCTGCTATTTCCTGTACTGTTACAAATGAAAATATATTTAATCGATTTAAGTCTAATCCTGATAATAAGATGTCTTATTTTCGAGATATCAGTACATTCGGCGGATGCGCAGGTGGCCACGCAGCTGCAATTGAAAATTTAGCTATTATTGAAAGAGAAAACTTAGTCGAAAATTCTCAAAAAATTGGAGAATACCTCTTAGATAAACTTAAAGGCTTAAGAGATAAGCATGAATTTGTTGGCGATGCCCGAGGAAAAGGCCTTTTAGCAGGTATTGAACTCATTAAAAATTCTGACACAAATGAACCAGCACATGAACACTATGCCATTAAAATAGCAAACTACTGTAAGAAAAAAGGAATTCTTATTGGCCGGACTAATCGGAGTATCCCTGCAAATAATAATACAATTTGTCTAACTCCTGCATTGATTGCAGGACGTTCAGAGATTGACACTATAGTTCATACTTTAGATGAAGCCTTGGAAAATATACACCCACTACCATAGGTGCCATGGTGTTACTGCATAATGCCCTTAGCAACTTGGCTAATTATTTTAATGCCTTCTTCAATACTATTCTCATTTATAGAGGTATATCCCAGCCTGAACCGATTATAAGGCCTATGGCCGGAGACATAATGAATATTACCCGGCTCAAGGAGTACACCTCTTTGCAAACATTTTTGCGCCAAAACTCTGGCATCAAGAGTTGTTGGGCCCGTTACCCAAATTGACGACCCGCCCTGATTGGGCGAAACCCTCCACTCAGGTAAATAATTACTCATGCTTTCCAATAATCTGTGACGTTTGCTCTTATTAGACTTTATCAAAGCCCGTAAAAGACTTTCATGGTGACCGCGGGCTAAAAAATAAGCAGCGGCCCTTTGATTGTTTGCTGCGGGGTGCCTCATTATTAGCCGGCGCAATGCCCGAGCTTCATCAATAAACGCTTTGGGCCCTACTAGATAACCCAATCTTAAACCTGGAGCTAAGGTTTTAGATAAACTACCAACATATATAACACGGCCATACTTATCATCACTCATCAAAGCGGGAAGCGGCTTATGATTAAAGTTTGTTTCTGCTTCGTAATCATCTTCAATAATTAAAAAGTCATGTTCTTCGGCTAATTCTAAAATTTCTTTTCTGCGTTCTTCGTTCAATGTTACGGTTGTTGGAGATTGGTGACTCGGAGTCAAATAGATACCATCGCAACCTTTTAAAGCAGAGCTTAAGGTAACGCCGTGATTATCAACGAGGAGAGGTTGTACCTTTTTAGTAAAAGCCAAAGCTATATTTCTCACATCAGGATAACCTGGTTCTTCTATACCAAATGTACTTTTTTCATTAAGCATAAGACGGAGCGAGGTATATAAGGCGTTTTGCGCCCCAACTGTTACAAGTATTTGATCTTCGTCAACCCACAAGCCGCGCCGTGGTAGAAGTTTAGTTCTTATCTGCTCTAAAAGTAAGCTGTCGTCTCGGTCTATAAGGTCTTGTGACCAGTCAGAAATTTCCTGGACACCCACTGCATCACGCCAACATTCTCGCCAATGACGAACCGGAAAGAGTAATGGATCTATCTGACCATAAACAAAACAATATTCATAATCCCGCCAATTAGCTGGCTTCACAATATTTCGTAACTTAGTTGCCTTAAACGTGAGTCTACTTGACCAATCTACTGCTTCCGACTCAAGACTATTTTTGGTATTTGCACTAAAGTTTTGCTCTGCTTTATCTTCCAGAACAATGTCATTAACATAATAACCACTTCGCTCACGTGAAATGATAAACTCGTCATCCTGCAAAGTCTCATAAGCAGCCATTACTGTGTTACGCGCTATGCCGAGCCTCTCTGAGAGACTTCGGCTAGATGGCATGGGAGTACCCGGAGCTATACGTCCTTCAAGGATTGCAGCAGAAATCTTATCGCGAAGCTGATTTTGCAATCCGCGTTTGTTATTTCTATCTAATTTAAACAAAAAATCCATTTTATTTCCAATATTCAGCTGGGAACATGGGTGTGTATTTTTATATTATCTGAATTTTTGATCTGTGTTAAGAACAATTAATAGACAAGAAGGGATGGTATAAATTATTCTACTAATCTGGTTCTATCAAATTAATGTTTTAAGTAGATAGTGTTTATCCAACTTATCTTAATACCCATTATTTTTGATAATTAGGCAAAAAAATACAAGGTTAAAAAAAATGACAAAAATGAATACTGAAGAAGCCTTTGTTAAAGTTCTCCAAATGCACGGAATCGAAAATGCATTCGGCATAATTGGTTCAGCAATGATGCCCGTATCAGACTTATTTCCGCAAGCAGGTATAAAGTTTTGGGATGTTGCGCATGAGTGCAATGGCGGAATGATGGCCGACGGCTATACCAGAGCTTCAGGAAAAATGTCTATGGCAATCGCGCAAAATGGACCAGGGATTACTAACTTCCTAACGCCTATAATGACCGCTTATTGGAATCATACGCCATTATTACTGGTGACACCTCAGGCCGGGAACAACACGATGGGACAAGGTGGGTTCCAGGAGGTTCCGCAAATGCGGATGTTCTCTGATTGCGTAGCCTATCAAGAAGAAGTTTTAGATCCTACACGAATAGCAGAAGTCTTGAACAGAGTTATACAAAGAGCCCATCAATTCAGTGCACCTGCACAAATTAATGTGCCTAGAAACTTTTGGACTCAAATTATAGACATTGAACTACCACAGATTGTCAAGCTTGAGCGTCCAAGAGGGGGAAAGACCGCAATTTCAGAGGCTGCAAGCTTACTCTCCGAAGCTAAATTTCCGGTCATATTAAACGGTGCAGGCGTTGTATTGGGTAATGCTATTGAAGCTTCAAAAAATCTCGCCGAAAGGTTAGATGCACCTGTTTGTTTAGGTTATCAACACAATGACGCTTTTCCGGGGTCGCATGAATTATGTGTTGGGCCACTTGGTTATAACGGATCAAAAGCAGCTATGGAGCTTATCGCAAAAGCCGATGTAGTGCTTGCACTGGGAACGCGTCTTAATCCATTTTCTACCTTGCCTGGATACGGAATAGATTATTGGCCTCAATCTGCTAAAATCATTCAAGTTGATATTAATGCCGAGCGCATTGGATTAACAAAAAAGGTGACTGTTGGAATTCAAGGGGATGCTAAAGTAGTTGCCGAACAAATTCTTGAGCAGCTAAGCGATAATGCAGGGGATCACGGCCGAAGTGAGCGTAAAGTTGATATATCTGAAAGTAAGTCAAGATGGGCTCAGCTTTTGACATCAATGGAACATGAGGACGATGACCCAGGTACTAATTGGAATGAAAGCGCTAGAACGCGAGAACCCGAACGCATGTCTCCACGTGCAGCTTGGAGGGCTATCACATCAGGCCTGCCACAAAATGCTATAATCTCAACTGATATTGGCAACAATTGTGCGCTCGGTAATGCATATCCGTACTTTGAAGAAGGCCGGAAATACCTTGCACCAGGAATGTTTGGTCCCTGCGGGTATGGCTTACCCGCTATTCTTGGTGCAAAGATTGCTAAACCAGATGTACCAGTCGTAGGATTTGCGGGAGACGGTGCATTTGGAATTTCAATGAATGAAATGACTGCTTGTGGCCGTGGCGACTGGCCAGCAATTACACAAGTTATTTTTAGAAATTATCAATGGGGCGCGGAAAAAAGAAATACAACTTTATGGTATGATAATAACTTTGTTGGAACTGAACTTAATCTTGGTGTTGAATATGCTAAGATAGCAGAAGCCTGTGGTCTCAGGGGGCTACAAGTTAGAACAATGACGGAACTGACCGAAGCAATAAGGGAGAGTGTACGCCTTCAAATGGAGGAAAACATAACAACTTTTATTGAATGCGTTTTAAATCAAGAGTTAGGAGAACCTTTCCGTAGAGACGCCATGAAAAAACCAGTTAAAATTGCCGGAATAAACCCAAAGGATATGAAACCACAGATTAGTGGATAAGTTTAATTTAGAGGGTTTTCATGAATTCTATTAACGAAATGTTTGAGCGCGCAAGGTTATCGCCCAAACATATCGTTCTTGCCGAGGGAGCCGATCAGAGGGTTATAGATGCGGCCATAAATGCAGTTAATGAAGAGATAGCTCAAATAACACTCTTAGGTAATGAGAAGGAGATACGAACCTTGCTCAAAAAATCAGGAGAGAAAACTTACAGAATTTCAATAATAGACCCAGTTCTTTCATATGAAATGTTTTTAGACGATTTTTACAATCTTAAAGTCTCCAAAAATGTGGACTTAGAGGCTGCCAAATCTGAAATTAAAAAATCTCTAAATTTTGCCAATATGATGGTTTATAAAGGACTAGCAGATGGTTCTGTTGCAGGAGCAGTTCATACTTCAAAAGAAGTTATTTTATCAGCCCTTAAAATTATAGGTACAAAAGAACCAGATGGACTTATTTCCAGCTCTTTCATTATGCAAATGCTTCATAATTCAGGAGTATTAAAGGGATCTGTTGTTTTTTCTGACGGGGGAGTCGTTATAGACCCAAATGCAGAGGAGTTAGCGCAAATAACAATTGCTTCTTCGGAAACAGCTAAGTCTTTATTAAATCTTGAACCCAAAATTGCGCTTCTGTCATTTTCAACACATAAAAGTGCTAATCACCCCCATGTGGGTAAAATATTTGAGACTTTGAAACTAGTTAAAGCTATTAACCCAAAATTAGACATAGATGGACCCCTCCAATTTGATGCAGCCATAATACCTTCAGTTGCAAATAAAAAAGCGCCCAACTCGAGTGTCGCAGGAGATGCAAATATATTTATTTTCCCTGATTTAAACTCGGGTAACATAGCTTATAAAATCACTGAACGTCTGGGGGGAGCAAAAGCTATTGGGCCTATACTTCAAGGACTAAATAAACCCGCAAATGACTTATCGCGTGGTTCTGATGTTGAAGCCATAACTAATATGGTTATGGTGACTGTACTTCAAGCTCAGGCACGCGGGAACCATAATTAATGCAAATAAGGTTATCAAAAATCAAAGACTATTCACCGGGTCTCCTTGTTTGCATTCTAGCAGGTATTTTAGCAGCCTATATATCAAAAATAACTATGGTACCTGTAATGTTGCTTGCCATTATAATTGGATTATTGCTGCATGTTTTAAATTCAGTTTCTATTTTAAAAGATGGAATAAACTGGAGCTCGCGCGGCTTACTTTATACCGGCGTTGCATTAATGGGTCTACGCATAGATTTAACCGACCTATCCCAAGTAGGTTTCATGGCCCCCCTTTTTGTTATTTTAACACTTATAACAACGCTACTGGTGGGATACGCAATAGCTAGGGCATTGGGCCAGTCAAAGGATTTTTCTATTCTCATGAGCGGCGCTGTTGGAATATGCGGCGTATCTGCGGCTGCAGCAATTTGTTCAGCTCTGGAGGACAACCCGCTTCGGGATGCTCAGCTCGCAATTACTGTTGCAGGCATAACTGTTCTATCTACATTAGCTATGCTGTTATATCCATTTATATCCAATGCTTTAAATTTAAATATATTAGAAAGCGGGATTTTTATGGGAGGCGGAATACATAATGTATCACAGGCTGTAGGTGCTGGATATGCAGTCTCAAATGAGGCAGGAGATCTTGCCGTTATATTTAAACTCATACGCGTCTCCATGCTGTTGCCAGTTATTATAATTATATCGCTGGTCTGGGGAAAAGGCTCTAGCACACCCTACCCTAACGTGAGGTCCAAACTTAAGGCGAGCACACCTCCGTTTTTAATTGTTTTTTGCCTATTAGCGTTGCTTAGCTGCTTAAATATTGTTCCTGATTTAGCAAAGAACGCTGGTAATATATCAGCATATTGGGCACTAATAGTATCCTTAGTCGCGATCGGAATAAAAACAGATACGAAGTTAGTCATGAAGGTTGGTACAAAACCCCTTACTATCATGACTTTAACTACAGCGTTTATGGGCGCTATGCTACTAATTGGGATATCGATAATAGCATAATTTAATTCCGATAAGTTTTTAGAATGACCAGAGATTAAGTATAACGCTTATAAATAAAATATTTATAAAAAAATTATTCTAAATAATAGTATTTATAGGGTATATTTTAATACTTTAAATTTTAAAAAAGCAATTTTTTTACTCAATTTATATATATATTAGAATATAAATTGATTCAAAAAGTGTAAAATTTTTAAGTGAGATTACCATAAATATTTCCTTTAATAAAAACTGGCATAACTCACGGGCGCTTAATTTCATTTATTTTAAAGCAACCCAACAGATAAAAATAATAATAAAATTAATCGAAAAAATAAATACATACAAAATCATAAAGCCTATTTTTTTGGAGGATATCAAAAATTTTATTGAATCCTGTAATCAAAGTTTCGTGACCTGCCCAGGAGAAATATTCCTTCACTTTATTAAAATCGGGCAAGTACAGAGATGAATTCAACCATAAAACTTCCAAATATTACCCTTGCAGATAAGTACATCCTAGACCGTGGACGCGTATACGTAACAGGACAACAAGCAATTATTCGCTTGATGATGGTTCAAAGAAAAATAGATGAAAAAGCAGGGCTGAACACAGGTGGATTTATATCTGGCTATAGAGGATCCCCTATGACAGCTATTGATATGGAGCTATGGCGTGCCGGGGGGGAAACTCTCAAAGAAAATCATGTTAAATTCTGGCCCGGTCTCAATGAAAATATGGCTATGACTGCAGTTTGGGGAACCCAGAAAGTCGGTTTTACAGGTGATGCAAAATATGATGGTGTTTACTCAATGTGGTATGGTAAAGGGCCGGGGCTAGATCAAACAATTGATGGTTTACGCCAAGCTACTTTACACGGCACGGCAAAGCACGGTGGAGTCCTTGTACTTTGTGGTGATGACCCTGATATGACCTCCACAACTGACCCCTATCATTCTGAACTGCTTTTTGAAGACCTACTCATGCCAGTGTTGTACCCAGCAGACATTCAAGATGTTTTTGACTTAGGTATTTATGGTATTGCTTTATCGCGATTCTGCGGGTCCTTTGTCGGCTATAAATTAATACCTGAGACAACTGAGACATCCGCATCAATTGATGGCGATTACAATCGAATTAAGGTTTCCTATCCAAAATTTATGTTCCCAAAAGACGGCGTTAACTCTCGGCGCCTAAATGACATATATGATATGGATAAACGCGCAAGAAAGTACAAATTGCCAGCAGCTTTGGCATTCGCACGTGCCAATAATCTTAACCGTATTACACTTGAGAGCCCGAAGAAAAAATTTGGTATTGTTGCCATGGGTAAGGAGTGGAGCAATGTGAACCAAGCTCTAACTGACCTGGGTATTAATGAGATAAAAGCTAAATCCCTTGGCATCAGTGTACTCAAAATAGCTATGCCCTTTCCCTCGGACGATAATTTATACAGAAAGTTTGCTAGAGGCATGGATGAAGTTCTGGTAATAGAGGACAAACGCGAGCAAATACAAAATGGGTTTATGCGTGGATGTTATGATCTTTCAGACAAAGAACGCCCCCGAATAGTTGGAAGAGAAGATGAAAATGGCAATCCACTAGTTGTAGATTACAAGCAAACCAATACAGACAGGGTAGCGCGAATTATAGCTCAGAGAATCTCTTATTTTTACACAAGCAAAGCCATAGAATCTCGACTAAAGTTAATAAATAATTGCAAAAAAGCTGTAGCAAAAGCAGACTCAATCCATACCAAACATATACCTTATTTTTGTTCTGGATGCCCTCATAATACTTCTACTAAAATTCCTGAAGGTAGTAAAGCAATAGGCGGTGTTGGCTGCCATTATATGGCAACTTGGATGGACAGAAATGTTGAGGGCTTTACCCATATGGGAGGAGAAGGCGCGACTTGGATTGGCGAGGAGCCTTTTGTAAATGAAAAACATGTATTTCAGCAATTGGGAGATGGCACCTACTTTCATAGCGGTTCACTGGCCATCAGAGCAACTGTTGCAGCTGGGTCTAATATTACATTTAAAATACTCTACAATGATGCCGTTGCAATGACAGGCGGACAGCCTGTTGATGGACAAATTACCGTACAAATGATTACTCATCAAGTTTACCAAGAAGGGGTAAAACGAATTGCTGTAATTACTGATGAACCGAAAAAATATGGAAAGAAACCAGACTTTGCAATTGGAACTACTGTTCATCACCGACGAGAGCTTGATAGTGTCCAACGCGATCTAAGAGACATTAAGGGTACAACAGTATTAATTTATGATCAAACTTGCGCAGCTGAAAAACGTCGTCGTCGTAAACGCGGAACCTTTCCCGATCCACCCAAACGCGCCTTTATTAATGATCGTCTTTGTGAAGGGTGTGGTGATTGTTCTAAAAAGTCCAACTGCCTATCCGTTCAGCCGTTAGATACAGAGTATGGCCGTAAGCGACAGATACATCAGTCGTCTTGCAATAAGGACTTTTCTTGCATTGATGGCTTCTGTCCAAGCTTTGTAACTGTTTATGGGGGCTATATAAAACAAGGTGTAGAAACTAATAGCTTTGAAGGTTCAATACCTTCACCCCGATTATACAATATTGTAAAAGGTAAAACTTATGGTGTGCTAATAGCAGGTGTTGGTGGAACGGGAGTAATAACAATTGGTGCGTTGTTAGGAACTGCCGCACATATAGAAGGCAAAGGAATATCTGTTGTTGATCAAATGGGATTCGCACAAAAAGGTGGACCTGTTATGACACACATCCAGTTTGCAAATTGCCAATCCGAAATTAATTCTGCTCGACTAACAAATGGCAAGTCAGATGTTTTAATCGCTTGTGATATGATGACTTCAGGTATGGATAAAGTTTTAGAAACGTTACATCCCAATAAAACAAAGGCATTTATTAATTTAGAAAAAACAATATCGAGTGATTTTATACACAATCCTAACCTTAATTATCCTTTAGATACACTGCAAAAGCGATTTTCTACTGTGCTTGCTACTGAAAATATCGAATACTTAAGTGCAACTCATATGGCTGTAAAATTACTAGGAGACTCAATCGGAGCAAATTTATTCATGGTCGGCTATGCCTGGCAAAAAGGTACATTACCAATAGGTAAAGAGTCGATATTTAAGGCGATAGAACTAAACGGTGTAAAACCAGATTGGAATAAAAAAGCTTTTGAATGGGGCCGTCTTGCAGCGTATAAACCGTTAGCAATATCAAAGTTAATAAAAGCAAAGCCTCTGAAGTCAAAATCAGACTTTGAATTTATTGAAGAGCGCATTGCCGATTTAACACTTTATCAAAATGCTTCCTATGCTCATAGATATAAAGACCTCATTCAAAAAACTATGGACGCAGAAAAAAATAAATCAATAGATCACGTAGGCCTTACCCGTTCTGTCGCAACTTATGCATATAAGCTAATGGCATATAAAGACGAATATGAAGTTTCAAGACTACAAACTTTACCAGGATTTGCAGAAAAACTCGCTGAAACCTTTGATGGTAATTATAAAATTAAGTATCATCTGTCCCCTCCTCTGATTTCTAAAAAAGATCCACATACTGGACGTCCAAGAAAATATGAAATAGGTGGTTGGATAACGCCAGTTCTTAAAATTATATCAAATATGAAAGGGTTACGCGGCACACCCTTGGATATTTTTGGATATACCTTAGAACGTAAAACAGAGCGAAACCTTATAATACAATATGAAGCTACTATTAATATGTTAATAAAAGGGCTGACAAATGATAATTATGCTCTTGCAATTGATATAGCCAATTTACCCGATAAAATTAAGGGTTATGGATACATAAAAGAAGAAAGCATAAAACAGTATAATAAAGAAAATAAAATACTCATCACAAAATTTCGTCGCTCACTTAAAAAAAATCTGAAATAAAAAAACAATTAAGAAAAGTTTCTAAATAATAACAGCTTTAAAAAGATTATTTACCCCTGACACATAGCGCATATTTTATTACCCGACGGGTCTCTTAGATATGATAAATACAACCGCATTGCTCCATTCTCGCGCCATCCTGGGGGATCTTCAATTGCCGTACCACCATTCGCAAGCCCTGCGGCATGAAAAGCATCCGCTTCCTCTGGTGTCTTTGCTGCAAAACCTATTGTACTGCCATTAGCGGCAGTTGCCTCTTTGCCGTCTATTGGTTTTGTAAGGAGTAAAATACCGCCAGAATGAAGGTACATAGCACGTCCCTTGGGATCTATGAATGACGGTTTAACGCCCATTGCGCCTAACGCAGCATCATAAAATATTTTTGATTGCTCAATATTATTAGCGCCCAACATAACATGACTAAACATAGAAACTCCGATTTAAAGTTATTTAATTTTTCTTACCATATGGTTATATTATTTCAAATCTTCGGCAAGGTGCTTATGAAAATTTACAATAGCTTTTTCAAACAAACCAAAGGTTAAGTGGGTATTTGCATCAGATGATACAGTTTCTTGAATAGCCCTTGCAGCCTCTAAGTCTTCACTTAATCCAAAATTTGATACAAAATCGGAATCGCGTTTTGCATCTTCTACAGAAATTTTAAAATCATCTGTTTGCCTGTTTACTAAAGTATAAGAGACAAGCTTTGAGTGACCCGGACTAATGGGCTCCATAATTGTAAGGTTAGAATGCTTAGATAGTACGGTAACGCTAGCATTAGGATAAAGATGATATACAGATGTCATACTTCCGTTAATAGTCTGCTTTTTAGAGTCAGAAGACCTTAATTTTTCAATTCTTCTAAACGGAAAAATAACCCGCGCATTTGATCCATATGTTTCTACCAAGTTTGTATTATCTAAACCATAAGGGTAAAATGATTTCTGATGAAGGGATTTGATATGATAACCCTCTAATAATGTTTCAATTAAAATCTTCCAATTTGCTTTTTCTTCAATTTCTCCACTTTGAAAAAGTTTCTGTTCGCTGGAAAAAAAATCAAGGCAATTATCTAACATATCATCATTAATTTTTCCCTTTTGCATCACATAAATAATCCCGCCTTTTTCTTTCGCGCTAATTTCAACAAGACCATTTTCAGTCATGTCAAAACCTGGGAAAGCTTCTTCACCTGGTATCCTTTTTAACTTCCCCTCAAGATTATAAGTCCAAGCATGGTAGGGGCAAACAAATGCTTTAGCGCAGCCGTCACCGCTAGCCACTTGCATACCTCTATGCCGGCAGGCGTTGATGAATGCTCTTACAACCCCGTCTAAACCTCTAACAACTAATAAAGGCGTACCCGCAGCTTTACGGGCTATGTAGCTGCCATTCTTTGATAAGGCAGCAGATGGACAAAATGGTACTGGCAATTTTTTTAATAGCTCTAATTCCGCCTCAAAACGTGCTTGCTTATAATAGTGTGATGTCGGTTCCTGCCAAGTTTCATTTCCAAGGTCGGTAGTGCCATTATCAATATGATTAAATACACGGTCTAAAACTTCTTCATCATTCAGTAAATCTATATTACTGGGTGGTTTTGATAGAGAATAAATTTTTGACATAATTGTTCATAAGCATTTATTCCTTACTTTAAACTAAATTTTTATTTTAAATCATGAATTTTTACAAGTATCAGTGGGGTTCAAATTAGTTGGCAAAATATGAAAGTGATTGATTTGTATAAAATATGATGACTATAGTATAACCCATTCATGGAAAAATAGAGGCTTACTATGATACGTTGGGTTTTTGGAATTTTTACTTTTTTTCTCAGTTTTGTAATTGCGTTTAATGCTGCTTCACAGAATATGATTGAGGCGAATTATGACTCAAAAATTCCAACCCTCCTTGAAAGCGTAGGTCATTCTAATGGAGACCGTATCACCTCACCAGCTCAGGCGCTTTCCTATTTGAATGACTTGCAGACCTCTGCACCAGAAAGCATGATCATTAATTCTTACGCTAAATCTTGGCAGGGACGGGACCTGGTCGCCGCCATTATCAGTTCACCAGAAAATATAGAGCGCCTTGATGAGATTAAAGCTGATATACAAAAATTAGCAGACGGAAATCTCTCGCCAGAGGATCGCAAAAAACTCGTCATCAACACTCCAGCAGTAACATGGCTTTCATATGGTGTTCATGGAGACGAAATTTCATCAACAGATGCCGGCTTAAGCCTAGCCTATCATTTATTAGCCGCTCAAGATGACCCCATCGTTAACACAATACTCAAAGATACCATTGTTATAATAGATCCTGTGCAAAATCCCGATGGCCGAGAAAGGTTTGTACAATCATTTGAGTCCTCATTAGGCCTTGAGCCCCTATCAGATAGGTATAGCGCTGAACATGATCAGCCATGGCCCGGCGGAAGGTTCAACCATTATCTTTTTGATTTAAATAGAGATTGGTTTGCTGTGTCTCAGCCTGAAACTCGAGGTAAAATCAAAGCTATATTAGAATGGAACCCTGTTGTTGTAGTTGATGCCCATGAAATGGACGGTGACGAAACTTATTTTTTTGCACCAGCCGCTAAACCTTTTAACCCTGGCATCACAGATAAGCAGCGGGAGAAGCAATTCCTACTTGGTAAAAACCATGCAGATTGGTTTGACAAATATGGCATTGAATATTTTACGCGTGAAATTTTTGATCAATTTTATCCTGGCTATGGTGATATGTGGCCAACTCTCAACGGCGCTATTGCTATGACTTACGAACAAGGGTCAGCTAGAGGGCTTTTATATAAAAGATCTAATGGAGAAGAACTCACTTATTTTGAGAGCGTTAAAAATCACTTTATAGCAACGCTTTCAACTGCTGAAGTAGTGGCAAAAAATAGAAATCTCTTCTTGAAAGATTATGCAAATTATCGAGCATCAACTTTAAAAGAAGGACAAAAATCGAACAACCGTTACTTTGTTGTTGATCGCAGCAAGAAAGCTTGGGACGTGGACCAGTTTGCTCAAAGAATGGTTCTGCAAGGCATAAACACTCATCAAGTCATTGGCTCTAGTAAATTTTGCGGACAAGAATACCCAAAAGGGGCTGTCATAATTGATCAGGCTCAGCCTAATGGTAGGTTAATTAAATCCTTACTCGCTGATAGCACCCCCCTACCAAAGGATTTCATGGCAGAACAAGAATCTCGCCGTGACCGCGGACTTCCTCATGAATTATATGATGTAACAGCGTGGTCAATACCTATGATGGACGGCTTATCAGTCACAACCTGTAAGTCAGCTGATTTATCTGAAGCCGCCCTAATAAAGTTAGGCGAAACCCCTAAAGTTCCCAGTATATCTAAAGCCTCTTTTGGTTATGCTATCCCCTGGTCCGATGCAGGACAGGCAAAGTTAGTCTTGGCGGCTTTATCAGAAGGTTTCAAAGGCAAAACAACCGATAAGAGCTTTACAGTGGGAGACCGTGAATACCCTCGCGGCACAACTATTTTTCCTGTAAAAGGAAATCCTGAGAATTTAGTGTCTCGGCTAAACGAAATATCCAGCAAGATTGGTGCCGAAGTTGTACCTATGGAGAGTAGCTGGGTTGAAGATGGCCCTAATTTTGGATCAAATGAATTCAAATATTTAAAATTACCCAAAATAGCTTTAGCTTGGGGCGAAGGAACGGTTCCCACTGAGACAGGTGCTACCCGGTTTGTTATTGAACGCTATCTCGGCGCTCCTGTTACGCCCATCAGAGTGAAAACATTGGGCAGAGCAACTCTTGAAGATTATGATGTTATTATCTTACCACAAACCTACTCTAATTTTTCGTATGTACTAGGCGATACCGGCATTGAAGCTTTGAAAACATTTGTATCAAATGGCGGAGTATTAGTTGGTTTTGATACTGCATTAGAAACGCTTACTAGTGAGAATTTTGATTTATTGTCAACATCCTTAGAGACTGCTGCAACTGAGGACGAAAATAACAAAGAAGACAAAGGTGCCAATAAAGAGAACAATCTTGTTCCCGGTACAGTAATCAAAACAAAAGATGATTATAAAGCAGCCATAACGGATCCAGAAAAAAATCCTGATTCAGTGCCAGGCGTATTAGTAAATACTATTATCGACACCGACCATTGGTTGTCAGCAGGTTATGAAGAAGCTTCAGCGCTACTACGGGGCAGTAATATTTATCAACCGCTTAATGAAGCCGACGGCACAAATGTATTTAGCTATGCTGGCCCTGAGGAGTTACTAAAAAGTGGATATTTGTGGGAAGAAAACCGGCGCCAGCTTGCCTTCAAGCCTTTCGTTATGGCGCAACCCCATGGTGAGGGCATAGTTATAGGCTTTACCCAAAGTCCTGTTACGCGCGCTTATTTAAATGGCCTAACTCTGCTGCTTGCCAATGCCATAGTTCTTGGACCCGCACACACAGGTTAGTTATCAGAAATTACTCAAACTACCATTTCAATGGAGTACCAGACTAAGACTGTTCAACCCTACGAAAAACCCTTAGGAAATTTCCGCCCCATATTTTTTCAATATCTTTTTGGCTATACCCGCGGGCAACCAAGGCTTTTGTTAGATTAAGAGCTTCATCTGCTTCGTTAAAACCCTCGATTCCCCCGCCATGATTAAAATCAGTTCCAATCCCTACATGATCTATACCTATTCTTTTGACTACATAATCTATGTGGTCCACTAAACGCTCAACGCTTCCTGATCCAATTACAGCTCTCATCGCCATTAAGAATTTCATCTTTTCTGCGGCATCATCAATTTCCCAGTAAAGCTCATAGGGATAGGCATAGCCGCTGCCGGGAAGACCCGCATTTTCTCTAACCATTTTGATAGATGCGCGTAGAGTAGGGTCTGACAAATCGACCAAATACGCCCCAAAAGGAACCAAATGAACAATACCTCCCTTGGCGCCAATAATATCGATCTCCTCGTCGGAAAGGTTACGAGTAACATTTGATAAAACCCGTACATTGGAATGACTAGCAATAATTGGAGTTGCTGACAGTTCTGCAATCTCCATCACAGCTGCCTTGGAAGATTGAGATACATCAATAATCCCGCCAAGTTGATTAATGCGTTTCACAGCTTTACGTCCAAGTTCCGACAAACCCCCGTGCTCTTCAGCAGGTTCATAAACACCAGCCGCTCCATCATAATTCGGACGAGAAGAGTCAGAAAAATTATTATGCCCAATATGATTAAGCCCAAAAACGCGAACACCTTTTGCATAATAGTCGTCTAGTGTATCGATATTGTTAACAAGGGACCTTGCATTTTGGAAACCAACTATAAATGCTATTTTATTATTGCTCTGCGCACTGACGATTTGCTGTGCCGACCTTGCCAAGATTAAAGTCTCCGCATGGGTCTTAAGTAATTCGTCTATCGCAACGAACTTTTGATTTGCGAAGTCTTGGCCTTTCATATCATCGGCTAGAGAACGAGACGCGCCTGGCGGAACAGCAATCGACATAACTACGGCGTCAATACCGCCTGCCTTTAATTTATTAATAGCAACTTTAGACTTTCCATCTGCGCCCAAATACTGACCAGAAGCTCCCGGAATAACTATGTCGGCATGCGCATCTAAAACAAGGATCTTATCGTGAATATCTTTAATAATAACATCACATAAATGGTGACGAGTACTTAAAATCTCTTTTTGAGTCTCTAATGATATACCGGAGTCAAAGGTAGGACACTGCTGAAGCTCTGATGCCAAGGATGCGCTTGATAATAAAAGAAACATTGTAAGGAGAGCACTTTTCATACCCTCGCCTTAACAAGTAAGTCTAAGATTGCCAAGCGATAGCTAAATCAAACAGAACTTAGTATATTTATCCTCGTCTCCAATCAATTCTGTTTGGAAAGTATAGATCAAGAATTGTAACTTTCATTCTTGATCTGGATAATGTTTGACCGTTTGATGGTTCAGAAATATCTAAATATATATCATGAGCCCAATCAAAATGAGTGTCTTTTATGGCGCTAAATGTTGTGCAGGATTGTACATCCCCAGCATTAAAAACTATAGCTGTATCTGATAAAGTAAAATCATCCTCAAAACCGCCTTTTCCTGGTCTTTCACGTTGAGTAAATGACAAATCAAACTCAGTAGCTGACAAGTCTCCATTTGATGATCTGTTAAAACAAATATCTTTAGAGTTATCTTCTTTAATTATCATATCATTTACGCTTATGGCGTAACTAGGAGCTGATTTTGTTGTAAATGTTCCCGTGATATTTTCTACAATATTTCTATCAAAAGCTACTAACGAGTGCCCGCCAGACCCGAGGTCTAATTCAATTGTATAAGTACCGCCATCTGCAAAAAAGTCTTGAACTCCAGTTATATCATCAGAAACCTTTGATATGAGATTAAGGAGTTTCAAGTTTAAGTTTGCTGATTCATCGAAACTGTCAGCTGTATCACCAATGTTGGAGTCAGTAACTGTTGTCTGATCCTCGTCAAAGTTTGTTACTGTTTGGGAAGTAGTTACTCCGTCTTCTGTATAGCTGACTAATATTTCCGAGTCTTCTATACTCCATATCTGACTGGCTTCATAATCATTAGTGTTATCAGATGAGGTTGAAGATACAGTTACATTGAATGACATTTCAAAATAACTTTCACTAGAATCTATGGATGTATCATCGCCTTCGTATACATATAATTTAACTGGAACTGTTGATTCAATAGAACCATCAGGATTAAACCAAATTTTAGCATTAAGGGGATTACCGCCAGCTCCATTTTCTATAAAGTCGAGAATATTTTCTAAATCCAATGAACTCGTCAGAGAATAATCAAGGGTTTTGTTAGCATAGTCATAAGTTGGCGTTACCTGTAGCTTAATTTCTTCATCTCCTGAATAGTCGCCTATTTCTACGAATGAGTTAGCAATCCTCCCAATAATTGAATTATTCTGAGGTGCACTAGTGCCATAAAAACTTTCATCTAAGTTAGGGTTTTCTGCTAATCTGTTAAAAAAAGCAGTCCTTGCATCTTGCCCATAAATTCTTAGCTGTGAGTCAAAGCCTCCGGAAACATCCCAAAACATATCATTACTGGGATGGGTACCTGCTTCAAAGTATGCGTTAAGAGCACCCTCATTATCATATCCAAAGAGAATATAATCATCTCCTTTAAATGAAGCTCTTATATCATCTAAATCTTTGTACATTCTCGGCAAATTGGCAACATCCTGAACAATAAGCTCTGGATTAATATTCACGCTATTATCTACAAAATCATATGGCAAATTAGATGATATTCCTGATCTCAATACATCAAAAATATAATATTGCGCACCCAAGCTAGTACCAGAACCATCTGTTAGAAAGGTTGATGCGTTTAGAATTGGGGTATAATAATGGCGAACATCATCACAATCAGCTTTTTCAAATCCTTGAGAGTAATTGTTATAATGAAAGTTTGTACTAACTTCAGATGAAACTGAATTACTAAATTGAATATCTTCAGCTTTTTGACATTCTCTTTGTCTCGCCCCAGAGGTATTCCAACCTACCGAACCATCCCGCCAAGCATTTGATAGTGTTGCGCCAACACTTAGGTTTCCATCAGTAATACCCAGATCATTAAAATCTATTGGAGTGTTCTTATTAAATGACGAAGTTTTTCTATAGAGGGTTGATGTGTTTGCTATATTTTTAAGTGTAAGTTCACTGATATCGCATAGAGCGGTATCAGTATCGCTGCAATCTTCTCTAGAAAGTATTCCATCTTTGGAAATGAATGATCCACTTGCTACGATACTTTCATTTCTATACCAGCCATCCGAATTTGGCTCTGTGTTATAACTACTATAAAAATTTAAAGGAAGTTTTTCATAATCTTCGCCGCTAAAAATAATGGCTAAAGACTCCTCTGATAAAGAAACATTTGCTTTTATCTCTTTATCAAACGTCTCTGATAAACCGTCTGAAACTTGATTATCTATTATTTGAAGATACGGCAGAAGCTCTGCAATGTTTTGCGCAACCTCTTCTGTTACATTATCATTAGTCTCGTCAGCAATAAAATCACTGAGCAGCTCTGCATATGTGACGCCAAAATTTGTTTCTATTGAATTTTTGAGATCATCAATTCTTGCAGTCACCAAAGATCCCACAGCATCGCCTTCACTTTGGCACCCCTGCTCTACTGTAAGATCTTCAGTTAAATCTGAATTATTCTTTGCTGTGATGATCGCCTCAGCAAAAAGAGAAGTAAAAGGAGAAATTACAATCGTATCTATTCCTGCATCTTCAATTGAAGGTAGGACCATTTGATAGGCTTCTGTTACAGTTCCCAAAGTTGAGTCCTCTGCTCCAACTGGGACATCTGCAACAATAGGTCTTTTTTGCAAACAAGCTAAAATGTCTTCATCATTGGTTTCAATAACAAAAGAACCATCAGTATCAGTGACTGCAGTAAATTCGTTATCATCTTGAGTAAAATTAAAGTTTTGATCGACAAATATATTAGCACCAGAAATATACCCATCTATGGCATAACCGTACAAAGCTGTTGAAGACGTTTCTGGAACGGGAGGTGAAGTAACTACAGGCGGTGGGGTTTCATTACTGCCACCACATGAGACAATGAATACAGAGCTGAGAATTAATGGAAATATGAGTTTCATATTTAGAATAAAAAAAATTACAGCGTCTTTGTCAAGCTCAGTATTTAGAATATAAGTTTGGTGGAGCCTAGGGGAGTCGAACCCCTGACCTCTTCGCTGCCAGCGAAGCGCTCTACCAGCTGAGCTAAGGCCCCTATTAGATAATTTATATTTCTACTTCCTCAACGTCGTCATCGTCGTCACTATCATCAGGTGGAGGAAGAACATTGTCATCATCATCGTCAACGAGTGCAGCATCTTCATCTTCATCTTCATCAGTTGAGAAACCATCAAATTCTGGCTTATCATCATCATGTCCAGAAGAACCACCAATTACAGCCACATCATCTCCATCTAGCTCTAACTCTTTCGCTGCCTCTTCTTCTTCATCAATATCTTCTTCATCTGCTACAGGTGCTTCTTCATCTTCACTCTCTGGAGCTAATGGGGCAATTTCTTGAGGCTCAAGCTCTGCAGGGTCAAAGCTGTGCTGACACATGGGACAAGTAGCTGGGTTTCTTGTTAAATCATAAAATTTAGCTCCGCATTCTGGACAAATGCGTTTTTCTCCAAGTTCTGCTTTCTTTGCCATAGGTGACCCCATATAAATACAATTAATGTGACATATGTCACTTGCGCCAATTTTTTTGAACGCTAAAAGCGCGTCTTACCGTCTCATAGCGGTGAGTCAACAGACAATAAAGATAGAAATGAATTACATGCCTACAACTTCGCACAAAATGGGACCATTGAAAGGTAAAATTTTTGCGCCCGGTGACAAATCAATTTCTCATCGTTCTCTCATATTAGGCGCGATGGCTGGTGGAGAAACTAATATCACAGGCTTGCTCGAGGGAGCTGATATAATGGCCACAGCTGAAGCAATGAATAAGCTAGGTGCGGGCGTGGAGAGAATTAAAAAGGGTGAGTGGATTATACAGGGATGCGGTGAGGCAGGGTTAATATCTCCATCAGAGCCAATCGATTGCGGAAATGCTGGAACAGGGGTTCGTTTATTAATGGGAGCTATCTCTGGCTATAAGATATCCGCTACATTTAAAGGAGACGCCTCATTGTCTTCAAGACCTATGGCGAGAGTTTTAAATCCGCTAAAACAAATGGGAATCGAATACAATTGCGATGAAGGAGAAACACTTCCTACCACAATTATTTCGTCAGGAGACCTCAAAGCAATAGATTATGTTTCTCCTCATGCTAGCGCACAGGTTAAATCGGCCATACTATTAGCTGGAGTTAACACAACTGGAGTAACTTCAATAACAGAACATACACTATCACGTGATCATAGTGAAAATATGCTTAAAGCGTTTGGAGCAACCATAAATGTTGAGCCCCAAGGCCAAGGTCAAAAAGTTAGTATTAAGGGTCCCGTTACTCTGAAAGGAACTAATATTAACATTCCAGGTGACCCATCCTCAGCAGCATTCCCGATTGTAGCAGCTATTATAACTCCTGGATCAGATATCTTAGTGCAAAACGTAATGATGAACCCTACTAGGACAGGCTTATTTACAACATTAACTGAAATGGGGGCTTATCTAAGAGCTGATAATTACCGAACCTCCGGAGGCGAAATTATTGCAGACATACATGTCAAATATTCCCAACTCAATGGCGTCATTGTTCCAAAAGAACGAGCACCCTCAATGATTGACGAATACCCTATATTAGCTGTTGCCGCAGCCTATGCTAAGGGTACAACTACAATGCGAGGAATTTCTGAAATGCGTGTAAAAGAGAGTGATAGAATAAATGCAACTTTTGAATTACTTGCAGGCAATGGTGTAGATGTGAAAGAATATCCAGATGGGTTATCAGTAAAAGGAGGCAGCGTCATTGGCGGGGGCGACACAGTTTTAACGCACCATGACCACCGAATAGCGATGTCAGCATTAATCCTTGGAATAAATTCCGAAAATCCAATTAAAATTGATGATAGCTCAATGATAGCAACTAGTTTTCCAACATTCTTTACTTCAATGGCAGAAATTGGTGCAAAAATTGAGGTTCCTCAATAATGACTGTAATTGCTATAGACGGGACATTTGCAAGCGGAAAAGGCACATTAGCCAAACGTTTAGCATCACATTATAAAATGCCATATCTGGACACAGGAAAACTCTATAGGGCCGTAGCATATAAACTTATGGAAACAAAGAATAGTCCAGAAAATGTGTTAGAAGCTATTAATGCAGCACAGAAAATAAAGCCAGAAGACCTCAAAATTCCTGAACTAAAAAGTGGTGATGTAGCAGTAAATGCATCAAAAGTGGCAGCTTATCCAGAGGTACGCAAAGAACTGTTAAAATTCCAGAAAGATTTCGCTAAAAAAGGTGGCATACTTGATGGTCGTGATATTGGAACTGTCATATGCCCAGATGCTGAAGTAAAACTATTTATAGATGCAAAAGCAGAGATAAGAGCACATCGTCGTCACCTTGAACTTACTGCTTATCAAGAGAGTATTTCTTTTGAAACTGTCCTTAAACAATTAACAGAGCGCGACACTAGGGATATGAACCGTAAAAATGCGCCCCTAAAAATAGCTACTACCGCTCATATAATAGACACCACAGACATGACAGAAAATGATGTTTTCGAAAATGCTAGAGAAATAATAGATTCAGTTATATTGTAACGGTCCAATAAACAGTTGCAATCACCTCTTGCACCCAACTTGCGCTTGGACTATAGGGCCGCTGTTGCAAAAGATTGTTTCCTTCATAAATTTGCACAATTAGTAGGCTTCGATTGGCGAGGCCAGACCGCAGGTTATATCCTGTAGGCCAGAAACAGAACTAAAAGGACTAAAATTATGAGCACAGCTCAAGATAAAATGAACCCCTCAACTGATGATTTCGCTTCAATGTTTGAAGCCTCTATTGAAACCAATTCAATGCAAGAGGGTAGCGTTATAAAAGGTCGTGTTACAGCGATTGAAAAAGATATAGTGGTTATAGATGTTGGCTTAAAAACAGAAGGCAGAGTTCCTTTGAGGGAATTTTATGTTCCAGGGCAAGCAGAAGAAGACAAGGTAAAAGCTGGTGACGAAATTGATATATATCTTGAGCTAATCGAAAATGCTCTAGGCAACGCAATACTGTCAAGGGATAAGGCTCGCCGTGAAGAGAGCTGGCTCAATATGACGAAATATCATGAAAGTGAAGAGCCTGTAACAGGTTCAATAGTAGGAAGAGTAAAAGGCGGGTTTACAGTTGACCTTGGCGGTATAAATGCATTTCTTCCTGGCTCACAAGTTGATATTCGTCCTGTAAGGGATGTTGGTCCACTAATGAACCAAGAACAACCATTTATGATTCTTAAAATGGACAGACAACGTGGAAACATAGTTGTATCTCGAAGGGCTATTCTTGAGGAAAGTCGCGCCGAACAGAGAGCTGAGCTTGTAGGCCAGTTAGCCGAGGACGAAACTAGAGATGGTGTGGTCAAAAATATTACTGATTACGGAGCGTTCGTTGATTTAGGCGGAATAGATGGCCTCTTACACGTAACAGATATGAGCTGGCGCCGCGTAAGCCACCCGAGCCAAGTAATGGCTGTGGGTGATACAGTAACAGTCAAAATAGTTAGAATAAATCCAGACACTCAAAGAATTAGTTTGGGAATGAAACAACTTCACGAAGATCCATGGCTCGCTGCAGCAGCAAAATACACTGTTGGCACTAGACACTCAGGTAAAGTTACTAATATTGCCGATTATGGTGCATTTATCGAGCTTGAGGAAGGCGTTGAAGGACTAGTTCATGTTTCTGAAATGTCTTGGACAAAGAAAAATGTACACCCAGGAAAAATTGTATCAAGTTCACAAGAAGTTGATGTTGAAGTCTTAGAAGTCGATGAAGAAAAGCGCCGCATTTCACTTGGTATCAAGCAAGTACAAGACAACCCATGGGATAGCTTCATTGAACGCTTCCCAGCCGGTACCGTTATTAAAGGCGAAGTGCGTTCAGTTACAGAATTTGGACTATTTATTGGCCTTGATGGCGATATCGATGGAATGGCACACTTATCTGACCTCTCTTGGGATAAATCGGGTGAAGAAGCACTTAAGGACTACAAAAAAGGTGATACCGTAGAAGCCAAAATTCTTGAAGTTGACATAGAAAAAGAACGTATATCTTTAGGTGTAAAACAACTTGTTAAAGATAGCGGACCTGCAGCAGCCCCTAAAGGAGCTTCAAAAGGCAAAACAGTAACCTGCACAATCACAAACGTTCAACAAGCAGGTCTTGATGTAACCTTTGGTGAAAACAGTGAAGTTACTGCCTTTATCCGGAAAACTGACTTATCTCGTGAAAGGTCAGAACAAAGACCTGAGCGCTTTGCAGTCGGTGACAAAATTGATGCGATGATCACGCGTGTTGTCAAAGGTCAATATTCTCTTTCAATTAAAGCACTGGAAATAGCAGAAGAAAAAGAAGCTGTAGAACAATACGGATCTGCGGACTCAGGTGCATCTCTTGGAGATATCCTAGGCGCTGCTTTAAAAGGCGACTGATTTAGAAACCAATTAAAACAAAAAGGCTCGGCCACTTTAACGGTAACCGAGCCTTTTTTTATGGGTTAATGACTAAAAGTTATTGACTCAGGTAACATATACTTGCTTTATTGTAGCATGCTTAAATCCGAACTCATAGATAGATTGCATATTGATAATCAACACCTCACTCGAACAGATACAGAGCGGGTAGTGGGGGTAATACTAGAAACCATTACGCAAACTCTCGAAAAAGGAGCCAGAGTAGAATTACGAGGCTTCGGGGCATTCTCTGTTCGTCACCGTAAATCACGTTCTGGCCGCAATCCTAGAACCGGAGGAAATGTATTTGTTCCTCAAAAAAGTGTTCCTTTTTTCCGAACAGGAAAAGAACTTCGCACAAAATTAGATGCGACCAAAGATTAATTAGGGCTCTTGAGGAATTATTTAAGCGTATTTATCTCCTAGATAAACGCGTCTAACATCTTTATTGGACCTTATCTCATCTGGGGTACCCTCAAACAAAGCTTCTCCTTGGAATAATATTGATGCTCGGTCAACAATATCGAGAGTTTCTCTTACCCTATGATCCGTGATTAATATTCCTATCCCGCGTTTTTTTAAATATAAAACAAGCTCCGATATATCCGCTATTGCAATCGGGTCTATTCCAGTAAAAGGCTCATCGAGTAATATGAAGCTAGGCCTAGATGCGAGTGCCCTTGCAATCTCTACTCTACGTCTCTCACCCCCTGAAAGAGCGAGTGCAGGACTTTTTTTAATGTGACCTATATTTAGTTCATCTAGTAATGCTTCAACATTATCATCCCATTTTGATTTGTCATTTTCAGTTAGCTGAACAACAGCTTTAATATTTTCTTCAACAGTGAGACCTCTGAATATTGATTGCTCTTGAGGTAAGTACCCAACACCAAGCCGAGCACGTTGATACATCGGTAAATCAGTTATATTTTGACCATCTAAGCTTATCATACCTCTATCAGCTTCTATGAGACCCATTATCATATAAAAGCTTGTAGTCTTACCAGCACCATTTGGACCCATAAGCGCAACTACCTCGCCGCGTTGAACGGTTAATGTAATATCTTTAAC
>Ga0209374_1001028_pt1 | contig 28737 bp, 20 predicted proteins | sample SaaInlLV_DNA_10m_FD_184683 | JGI IMG/M metagenome (GOLD analysis project Ga0209374, IMG submission 184683) | Marine microbial communities from expanding oxygen minimum zones in the Saanich Inlet - SI075_LV_DNA_10m (SPAdes) (version 2) | ecosystem: Environmental > Aquatic > Marine > Unclassified ... | reverse complement strand
TACAACCAGGCACAGGGTATAAACAAGACCCGTCATCAGCTGTAGCTTCTTCATTGTAATTTAAAGCTGATTCATCGGTACAACCCAGAACAGGTCCACAGTTCTCTGCACCAAAACCACCAGCATACGGCGCACCACCAGTCAACAACACATTCCCATTACCATCTGAAATAGTCCAAGACACCTCAGAAGGCCAAGAACCTTCACTTACAATGACCTCATTACAACCTGCGGTAGAATCAAAACATAAGGTCTCAGAACCTGAGCTTCCAGAACTAAGTGTAACCGAAACACCATTAACAACTAAATTACTTCCGTTCCATCCGTCTCCATAAGAGTCTAACAATTCAACGACTAATGTTTCACCGGATACACAGTTTCCATCACAATCATATCCAGGAGCTGGACCATCACCGCCACAATCACCACACTCGTCTATTTCATAAATACACGCTTCAGGGACATTATAAATAGCCTCTGAGCTATAATTACATGCAGCAACATCCATACAGCCGTATTCACTGTTAACATCCGCGTTGTCTTCAATCCAGTCTAAAACATAAGATACTCTAGACCAAACACCAGGATAATTCACATCTGCACATCCATATCCCCAACTAGTTGCACCAATCAATAACCATCTGTTGTCAATTAAACTTCTAACAACCAAAGGTCCACCAGAATCTCCCTGACATGCATCTTCTCCACCATCAATTAAATCTCCTGCACAAACCATAGAACCATCAAGAGAACTACAATCGTAATCTCCAGAGTTTCCATTCTCATCAGTAGCAGACCCACAAGCCACATCGTTTGCAACAATAGGAGCCTGAACCATTTGTAGTGTAGATGCCATTGCGCCTCCAGAAGAAAGTGATCCCCAACCAGTTATGGTTGACATCACGCCAGCATCTTCCGAACCTGCGACAACATCTGCTGCGCTAATCAAATCAATTTTTCCAATATTTGGGTTTGAAAAGTTGAATTCACCTTCAATTTCCACCAAAGCAAAGTCGTGAGAGTAGCTTGTACCAACTCCATAAAGTGGATGCGTAATAACGTTTACCACTGAATAAGTTTCGCCACCAGAAGCATATGGCGCAGAGTTTCCAGCATAAATATAATTTACGCCTCCTCCAACACAATGTGCTGCAGTTAAAACCCATGAGTCTCCAATAATAGAGCCCCCACAGCCGTAATCAACAGCCACTTGCCATGGGTAATCTTTAATATCTACATCAACGCCTCCAACAACTTTTTGTTGTGCTGAAACATTGTTAAAAGTGCACGCAAAAAATGCTGCGAGCACAACTAATTTAACCAGGTTTTTACCTGAAAGGGGAGAGTTTTTCATATTAATAATTTTAAGTTTTGTCCCTACAAAATAATAGAGATCTGTAGTAAACAACAAAAACCTTGCCAAAAACAAAAACCTTAACGCAAAGGACTGCTTTTCTTATAATTAGACAAGTTTCATAGCTAATGCTAATATACGCCTAATGCGCGACTACACCAAACTTAACTAACTTAACACCTGTATTTGTCTATAAAGCGCCTTAAATACCTTGTTTAAAAAGAGTTTTAGTCTGATAAATTATAGTAAATTGTGACGGAAATTTTAGAATCAACGTTTTGGTAAATTACCAGCAAAAAGACATGTGTTAAGAACTAAATAATGAAATGGAAAAACAAAATTTTTCAAAATCACACTAAGAGTTCATTTGAGACTGTTGCACTAGAGGTTTTTCGGTTTCAAGCAAAGAATAATAACGTTTACAAAACCTATCTAAAATTTCTTAATATCAGCCCAAATAATGTAAAAAATTTGGAACAAATTCCTTTCCTTCCTATCGAGTTTTTTAAACACCAAGATGTGGTGTGCAAGTCCAACAATATTGATGCTGTATTTACAAGTAGTGGAACGGGCGGTTCACAAAGCAAGCATATTGTTAATGACCTGGGCATTTACGAGAAAAGTTTTACTTCGGGATTTGAGCATTTTTACGGGAACATAAAGGATTATACCATCCTTGCTCTATTGCCGTCATATTTAGAAAGGTCTGGATCTTCATTAATTTACATGTGCGAAAAACTCATAAAGCATTCTGAGAAAAAAGAAAACGGCTTCTACCTTAACGAACACCAAGAACTAAGTGATTTATTATTAGAACTAGAGCGCCAAAACCGAAAAACATTATTAATCGGTGTAAGCTTTGCGCTACTTGACTTTGTAGAAAAATACCCTGTAAAACTAAAAAATACAATTGTTATGGAGACTGGGGGAATGAAAGGTAAGCGGGAAGAAATGGTGAGAGAGCAGTTGCACAGTATTTTATGCAAACACTTTAATGTCCCAAAAATTCATTCTGAATATGGGATGACCGAACTTTTATCGCAAGCATATTCAAAAGGTGATGGGATTTTTTACTGCCCGCCGTGGATGCGTGTTTCTTGTAGAGATACCAACGATCCTTTGTCTAATAATAAAAAGAGTGGAGGCATAAATATTATCGACTTGGCTAATGTTAATTCTTGCTCATTTATTGCAAGTCAAGACTTGGGAAAAATAAACGAAAACAACACTTTTGAGATCCTAGGTCGATTTGATGCTAGTGACATAAGGGGCTGTAATCTGATGGTGGTATAAAATGCTAATATTTATAAAATATACGAACACTTAAACTTGTTAAACCACTTTAAGCAGGAAATAATTCTTTTTCCCTTTTTGCACCAAAATATATTTTCCATTGAGCAAGTCGTCTACACCTATTACTTTATCTGTACCAACCTTTAATTTGTTTATGCTTACTGCATTAGACTGTAACATTCTCCTTGCCTCTCCATTTGACTGAAACACTTGTGACTTTTGGGCCAGTAAATCGATAATTTGAACACCAGAAACAAAGTCAGATTTAGCAATATCAAATTGTGGTACGCCTTCAAAAATATCCAACAAATCTCGCTCTTCTATATGCTTTAATTGTTCAGCAGTGTCCTTTCCAAAAAGAATTTCAGAAGCTTCAATGGCTCGGTGATACGCTGCATCACCATGAACGCGGATTGTCACATCTTTTCCCAAGGTTTTTTGTAAAGCTCTTGCATGAGGTGCTTTTTCGTGCTCAGAAATAAGCGCATCCACTTCTGCCTTTGTCATCAGGGTGAAAATTTTAATATAGGTCTTTGCATCTTCATCAGAAGCATTTAACCAATACTGATAAAATTTATACGGAGAGGTCCGTTCAGAGTCCAACCAAACATTTCCGCCTTCGGTTTTACCAAACTTGGTCCCGTCTGCCTTCTTTATTAATGGGGTGGTAATAGCAAAAGCTTCGCCTCTGGCTTTTCTTCTTATCAATTCTGTTCCAGTAACAATATTCCCCCACTGATCTGAACCTCCAAGCTGAATTTTACAATTGTGCTTTGTATATAAATGATAAAAATCATACCCTTGAACCAATTGATAAGTAAACTCAGTAAAAGACATACCCGTTTCTAATCGCGATTTTACGGAGTCCTTTGCCATCATATAATTAATGCTGATGTGTTTTCCCACATCACGAATAAAATCTAGAAAGCCAAACCCTTTAAACCAATCAAAATTATTAACAATTTCAGCTGAATTTTCTCCACAATCGAAATCTAAAAAGCGCGCCAATTGCTTTTGTACACATTTTAAGTTGTGATCTAAAATATCGGCAGAAAGTAAATTCCGCTCTTTGGATTTACCTGAGGGATCTCCAACCATTCCTGTGGCCCCACCAACTAATGCGAATGGCTTGTGCCCAGATCTTTGAAGATGGACCAAAGTCATTATTTGAACCAAACTACCAATATGTAACGAGTCAGCTGTAGGGTCGAAACCGATATAAGCAGAAGTCATTTCTTTTTGTAGATGGGCTTCTGTTCCGGGCATGATGTCATGAATCATGCCACGCCATTTCATTTCCTCGACGAAATTCATAATAAATGCATTTTAAGACGCGTAAAAATAGGCGTTTTATTCTGTATATAAAACTCCGCTTTTACTTATCTTTAGGTCATGATATTAGTTACGGGAGGAACGGGCTTAGTAGGGGCACATTTACTGTATCAGATTTGCCAATCTGAAACAAAGGTGCGCGCCATAAAAAGAGAGAGATCTAATACAAACTTAGTTCGTCAAATCTTTTCTTACTACACTGAAAAAGCAGACCTCCTTTTCGAAAAAATAGAATGGGTCAATGCTGACCTATTAAACATGCCAGAATTAGACTTAGCTTTTCAAGGAGTCACAAAAGTATATCACTGTGCAGCATGGATCAGCTTTAACCCAAAGCACAAAGGCAAAATGATGCAGACTAACATAGAGGGCACAACAAATGTTGTAAACTTATGTCTTGCACGTCGCATACATAAACTTTGTCATGTTTCTTCGGTTGCTTCTCTTGGGCGCCCAAGAGATGGCTCTTCTACTGACGAAAATACTCCTTGGTTAAACGACCCAGAAAACAGCTATTACGCGCTAAGTAAATACCATTCTGAAATGGAAGTTTGGCGAGGTGTTGAAGAAGGTCTAAATGCTGTAATTATTTGCCCTGCAATCATATTAGGCCCTGGGAAATGGGAAAAAGGAAGCTCTATGCTATTCAAGCAAGTGTGGAAAGGGCTTTCTTTTTATACTTCTGGCACAAATGGATTTGTTGATGTAAGAGATGTTGTTAATGTGATGATTCAACTCATGGAGGGTAAAATTAAATCAGAACGATTTATACTCTGTTCCGAAAGCATCCCTTTCAAAAAAACATTCGACTATATCGCAGAGGCTCTAGGAAAGGAAAAACCCCATATAAAAGTCGGTCCTTTTTTAAGTGCCATCAGCTGGAGAATCGCAAAAGTTGTTTCCATTATCCGTCGTAAATCCCCTTTGATTACAAAGGAAACTGTCTTGGCAGGCAACAGTATATCTATTTATGAGAATAAAAAAATAAAAACCGCACTAAACTATCAGTTTAAATCTGTTGAACAAAGCTGTAAAGATTTTTCAATGTTATTTTTACAGGAATATAACGTGAATAAGACGGACTGAAGATTGCTAATTCTCCAACTCCATCATTTGAACCCGTAGCAGAACAGAGTCCAAAAAAGCCTCCATTTGAGTAGGCCTTCTGGTAAAATAAGTAAAACTTTCTTGGAACTCTTTGTAAGAGTATGGTTTCGTGTCAAATAAAGCTTCGTAGTAATCTCTGATGTTTAAGCTATCATTTTTTAAACCTTCAATTAAATTCAACTTCACTGCCGATTCAAGGAGGTGAATTTCAGTTAAAGCATCAATCATTTGCGCTTCAGACAAAAGATGTGTGGGCTTTTTTTCTGCTTGTTGAGTACAAGAAAAAAATACGGTCAATAATATGAATACAAAAAGCCTATACATGTCTATCAAATTCTAAGCGCATGCCACGGTGACTCTCATCAAAAGTGCCACCTTCATAAACTAAATTTCCGTTAACAAAGGTCTTGACAACAGAAGATTTAAAAGTTTCTCCTTCAAAGGGAGACCAACCACAATGGTATAAGATATTATCCTTCGCTACAACCCATGGTTTATCAAGATCAACAACAACCAAATCGGCATAATAACCTTCACGAATAAATCCACGTTCTTTTACCTGAAAACAAGTCGCCGGAGCATGACACATCTTTTCTACTATCCACTCAAGACTCACTTTTCCTTGATGGTAAAACTCAAGCATGGCGACCAAAGCATGTTGCACTAAAGGTCCTCCAGAAGGCGCTTCGAAGTATTTGTTGTTTTTTTCATCTATCGTATGAGGGGCATGATCAGTAGCAATAATATCAATTCTATCGTCGAGCAAAGCTTTCCACACCCCCTCTTTATCCTTTGCAGATTTTACCGCAGGGTTCCACTTAATGTGTGTTCCTTTTTCATCATAACTTGATTCATCAAACCAAAGATGGTGAATGCAAGCTTCAGCCGTAATTCTTTTTTGACTTAAAGGAATATCGTTTCGAAACAAGTTGCTTTCCTTATCTGTAGAAATATGTAAAATATGAAGCCTGGTGTTGTGTTTCTTAGCGAGCTCAACTGCCATTGATGAGGATTTATAACAGGCTTCTTCACTCCGAATAATGGGATGAAAACGTATAGGTAAATCCTCGCCATATTCATCCTTCATTTGTGCGGAATTTTTCCGTACAGTCTCTTCATCTTCACAGTGAACAGCAATAAGCATGTCGCATTTAGAAAAAATGTCATTTAAAACTTGCTTGTCATCTACAAGCATATTCCCTGTTGAGGATCCCATAAATATTTTAACCCCAGCAACCTGTTTTGGATCCGTCTTAAGCACCTCTTCCAAATTCTCATTAGAGGCGCCCATAAAAAAAGAGTAATTGGCAAGGGAGTCTTTAGACCCTATAAGATACTTCTCTTCTAAAAGTACTTGTGTCAATGCTTGGGGCTTGGTGTTTGGCATCTCCATAAAAGAGGTGATTCCGCCAGCTACGGCAGCTTTAGCCTCAGTATATATACGACCCTTGTGGGTTAAGCCAGGCTCCCTAAAATGAACCTGATCGTCAATTACGCCTGGCATTAAAAACTTTCCACTGAGGTCAATAACCTCAGCTGCTTCATCATTTATACTTTTGGCAACCTTTACAATTCGGTTACCTTGAATCATGACATCGGCTGTAACAATAACCCCTTCATTAATTATTTGTGCGTTTTTAAGCAGCTTTTTCATGCTTTATATTAAGCTAAGCTTGTTTGTAGGTTTTAAAAAAACTTTTAAGCTTCATCTGAATCACACCAAAAAAGGCTTCGTAAAATATAGATGTGCTCATTTTAGACTCACCTTCTGTTCTGTCGGTAAATATAACCGGAACTTCTTTGATCTTGTATCCAAACTTCCACGACTTAAACTTCATTTCTATTTGAAATGCATATCCGACAAAAGTAACATTAGATCGGAGTACATTTTCGACAACACTTCTTCGATAACATTTAAACCCTGCGGTCGCATCGTCTACTGGTAAGCCTGTTATTGTTTTCACGTAGCGTGAAGCAAAATAAGACATCATCACACGCGCTATGGGCCAGTTGATTACATTTACAAGACCGCCAACATATCTCGAACCAATCGCTAAATCATTTCCTTCTTTGGCGCAAGCACTATAAAGTCGAATGAGATCGTCTGGGTTGTGCGAAAAATCACAATCCATTTCGATGAAATATTGATAGTCTCTTTTTAAGCCCCAATTAAAGCCATGAATATATGCAGTTCCAAGCCCTAACTTCCCAGTTCGTTCTTCAATAAAAAGTCGATCTGTATACTCTTTCTGCAAATCTTTTACTATTGCCGCCGTTCCATCAGGCGAACCATCATCTACAATTAAAACGTGATATACCTTATCTAAAGAAAAAACCTTGCGGATCATTTTCGCAACATTTTCCTTTTCATTGTATGTTGGTATAATAATTAAAGAATCTGACATCTATTTAAAGCTTGAAAAGCAAATGTAATGGATTTTTTGTTTGAACATTTTAATGTGGTCATAAAATCTCAATCTTATTATTTTATTTCTTCACGAATAAATAGTTTTTGTTACTTTTGAGAAAAATATAAAATCGTAACATGAAAAACATTTCCTCCCTTATTGTCGCTTCTATTTTAATGTGCGGGCTTCAAGCTCAAAATTGTACTGATCTTTTCATCTCTGAATATATAGAAGGTAGTTTTAATAATAAAGCCATAGAGCTTTATAACCCTACTAACGAGGCTATTGACTTATCAAAATACTCTTTATCAAGATGGAGTAATGGCCAAACAACGCCTCTAAACACAATCTTATCAGGGACTATTGCAGCAAATGATGCCTTTGTAATTGCCCTTGATAAAAGAGATCCTAATGGTGAAGGCTATGAGGCGCCCTTGTGGAATGGCTGGTATGTGTTCACAGACTCTATTAGTGGTCTTCTAGACAGTATTTATACCCCTGAAGATGATTTAATGGGGCGTGTTGATTTGTTTATTTGTCCAAATTACGAAGATGGAACCATGTACTTTAATGGTAATGATGCTGTAACACTTGAAACTTCTACCGGAGACATTCTAGATATTATTGGGAAAATTGGCGAAGATCCAGGTGAAGCTTGGGGGGATGAAAATGATGCTTACTGGACAAAAGACCAAACCTTAATTCGTAAAGCAAGCGTTACTGGTGGATTTGTTTACGACGCTACACAAGCTTATTCCTTTGACCCAACATTAGAATGGGATTCCCTCCCTCAAAACACCTTTACTGAATTAGGTCAGCATACTTGCAATTGTACTGATGACATGTCAATTAATGAATTCGAAAGTGTGGTAACTCTTTACCCAAACCCTAACAACTCAGGGTTATTAAATATTGAAAGCACGTCTCCAATTCAAGAAATAAACATCTATAATTTAATTGGACAAAGTGTGTTTTCTAAAAACTTTCAGGGAGTAATGCTCAAGGAAAGTATTACCATTGACCCATCACTGAATGGAGTCTATTTTATGTCTGTAAAACTGGAAAACAATAAGCGCAGCCTAAAAAAACTTGTTGTTAAATAATATAGGGCATAGTTTTTTTGACATTTTAACTCCTCGTTTACATGCGAAACATCATACTTTTAGTTGCGCTTTTATTTAACCTTCAGTTGTCAGCACAAATTATCCTTAAAGGTTATATTTATGACGATATTAGTTCCGAGACTTTAATAGGTGCTAATATTATTGCATCAAACGGTACTGGTACGGTTTCCGATCTTGAGGGTTACTTCGAATTGGTTTTACCAAAAGGCGAATTTGAAATTCGGGTTTCATACGTGGGTTATAAAGAAGAAAAAAAGGCCCTTAAGCTTAGCCAAAATACGACAATCGATTTTTATCTAAGCACTCAGGTTTTAGATGAAGTACAAGTCGTTTCAGACATTGCGCGTTCAAGAGAAACCCCTGTGGCCTTCTCAAACATCAGCCCTAAAAAACTTGAAGAGGAACTGGCTGGGCAAGACATTCCTATGATCCTAAACAGCACCCCCGGAGTCTACGCGACTCAAAGTGGTGGTGGTGATGGTGATGCGCGAATTTCCATTCGTGGCTTCAACCAACGCAATGTAGCTGTGATGATTGATGGAATCCCAATGAATGACATGGAAAACGGTTGGGTCTATTGGTCCAATTGGTTTGGATTAGACGTCATGACCAAAACCATTCAAGTTCAACGAGGTCTGGGCGCCTCAAAATTAGCCATTCCTGCTGTTGGTGGAACTATGAATATTCTTACCAAAGGCATCAACAACAAAGAAGAGGTGACTTTTTCACAAAATGTAGGTAACAATGGTTTTTTAAGAACAACTTTGGGTTATAACAGTGGAAAACTAAATAATGGCTGGGGCTATTCTTTAGCTGGTTCTTATAAGAGGGGAAATGGTTGGGTAGACCAAACATGGACTGAGGGATTCTTTTATTTTATGAAAGTCCAAAAAAAGTTTAACGACCACAGCTTATCATTTACAGCCTTCGGCGCTCCCCAGGAACATGGTCAAAGATCTTACAAAAAAGCCATATCACTTTATGATATGGACTATGCTGCCAGCTTAGGTATTGACACTTCAGGGGTAGATGGTGATTATGGCCTTCGCTACAATGAACACTGGGGAGAACTGAACAGATATACGGTTAATTTTGACGAAAATGGGAACCCTATTGATACAACTTTTGCAAAAAATGAAATTGTAAATGAAAAAATGAATTACTACCACAAACCACAATTAAGTTTAAACCATTTGTGGGCAGTTAATAAAAAGATGGTTGTCTCAAATGTTTTGTACGCCTCTTTAGGAAACGGTGGTGGTACAGGGGTAACACCCAGTCTTGTTTCGGCAAGCTTTAACGACAACAGGCAGATCGACTTTCAAAGCATTTACGACAGAAATAGTGGAAACACAAGAGACTCCTTTTTGGGTGACATTTCAATAGATCCAAACTACAGTAGTACCCAACACAAATCAAGTCAATTTTTAAGATCTTCTATTAACAACCACCGATGGTTCGGCCTACTGTCAACTTATAATTATCAAGCAAATAAAGAATATAACTTTTCTGGAGGAATTGACCTTAGACATTATACCGGTGAGCATTACAGAGAGGTTTATGACCTTTTAGGTGGGGATTACTATGTCGCAAATGATAATGTTGCTGCAATAGATAGTTCTGCTATCATTCGAAAAGGAGATAAATTTGCTTATCACAATGAGGGCCTTGTAAAATGGTTGGGCCTATTCCAACAAATGGAATATAAAACGGGAAATTGGTCTGCCTTTGTAAACATTTCATTTTCTTCTACTGGTTACAAACGTATTGATTACTTCAGACCATTAGATCTTGTTTTAAATGACACGACAATGGTGCAGGCGCTTTCTTATGGAGACACAATACTTCATAACGGAAACGAGTATACCGTAAACTCACCTGAGGCAAGACACACAGAAAGTACATGGAAATGGATACCTGGCTATACCTTAAAAACAGGTTTAAATTATAATCTAGATGAATACAACAATGTTTTTATGAACATTGGTTATCTTGAAAAAGCACCAAAATTCAATAATATATTTGATTACGACAACCGTCTCTTTGCAAACATTAGAAATGAAGAAGTTGCAGCCATCGAATTCGGCCACAGTTATAGCGCTGGCAAAATTAGCTCTAATTTAAATCTTTACTATACTGAGTGGCGAAACAAACCACAATCTGGTAGCACTGTTGTAGATGGCGAACCACTTCAATATAACATTAATGGTATTGACGCGCTCCACAAAGGTATTGAGTTTGATGTGTCTATTAAAATCTCTGAAAAAATCTCTTTAGAGTTTCTTTCCTCAGTTGGAGACTGGAGATGGACTTCCGGAGACACCATTCGAAGTTATGATGACAACAATCAGCTTATTGGCCTAGATTATTTTGACGCATCAGGCGTACATGTGGGCGATGCAGCTCAGCTTCAGCTCGGTTCGAGTCTTAGATACCAGTTTGACAAAAACACCTATATCAAGTTAAAAACCATGCGTTTTGACAACCATTACGCAGACTTCAACCCCTTTGACCTTCAGGGAGAAAATGTAGGAAGAGATTCTTGGAAAACGCCGGCCTATTCTCTTTTAGATATTCATGGTGGATATCGTTTTCGCTATGCTGGAATGTCTTTAGATTTTAAAATAAATATCCTTAATGTACTTAACACAACTTATATTTCTGATGCTCTGAATAACGATACTTATATATCAGGAAATCAATTTAATTTTGATGCCGCTTCTGCTTCTGTATTTATGGGAATGGGAAGAAGGCTAACGAGTTCACTAAAAATTTCATTCTAATTCAAATAACATGAAAAAAATTCTTTCACTTTGTTTTTTAGCTTATTTACCTCTTCTGGCTCAAAGCCCAGACTATTATCAATCCGCTCAAGAATTAACGGGTGACGAATTGAGAAATGAACTTCATGAAATCATCAAAGCTCATAATGAGTTTTCTTACAGCTCTACCAAAAACATTTTGAGACTTGCAGATGAAGATCCACAAAATGAAAACAATGTTATTCTTGTTTACAAGGGCAACTCAATAAGTAAAGATGACTTTTCTACCAATATGCAACAAGATTTCTGGAATCGAGAGCATGTGTGGGTAAAGTCTCAGGGCGGTTTTAATGGCGATGAAACATATGGTGCTCTTGGTGCTTATTCAGATGCACACAATTTAAAGCCATGTGATGCCAGCATCAATACAGCTCGAGGTACTAAAGATTTTGATAATGGCGGCACTCAAAACACTGAGGCAACAGAGTGTTACTCAACATCAAATACTTGGGAACCACGTGATGCAGTAAAAGGAGATGTGGCTCGAATTATTTTTTACATGGCGACGCGATATATGGGAGATCCTGGCGAACCAAGTCTTAATGTTGTAGATTACATAAACAACTCTGGCGATCCATTAATGGGTAAGCTTTCTACACTATTAGACTGGAATGAACAAGACCCTGTAGATGCATTTGAACGCAGAAGAAATCAAGTTATTTTTAACTGGCAGCAAAACCGAAACCCTTTTATTGATTATCCTGAATTGGCAAATTTAATTTGGGCAGAAGCCAATCTAAACCCTTTAGTTTTCACTTCCGTAGAATTGCAAAGTAATACACCATCAGAAACTGAAAGCCAAGAAGTCTATGCTCAAATTTTTAGTGATGTAAACACGCCTGTTCAATCAGTAACTTTGACCTGGGGTACTTCATGGGCTGATATTTATGATGGGACTTCGGAAAATGTTATTCAAATGACAGAAGGTGATATCAGCTGGGCCGCAACAATACCTGCACTTCCAGAAGGAACAGATGTGAAATACCAAGTTACAGCTTCAGCTGATGGTTTACAAAACACGTTTTATGGGAACTATGTAGTGGCTTTAAATCCTTTTGAGGGAACAATTACAAGTATTCAAGATGTTCAAGGAACTGGGGATTACTCCCCTTTTGATGGTCAAACCATATCTACAAAAGGTGTAGTAACTGCAGTTTTAGGAGACGATTTTTATATGCAAGACGGTGAAGGGCCTCGGAGCGGAATGTATGTCTACACCTCTCCTGTTATTCCTTCTATTGGAGACAGTGTGATCGTAACTGGAGAAGTTTCTGAATTTCAATGGGAAGATCCTACGCCTGAAAAAATGACAGAATTAGCTTATCCTGATCAAGTCTATGTTCTTAATTCAAACAACCCGATTCCAAACCCAATTGACATTACTACTGGTGGGCTTGCAAATGAAGATTATGAAGGTATGCTAGTTCGTGTAACTGATGTAACGGCGACCTATGCTACATTTAATTTTGATGATTATGGACAATGGCGAGTTAATGATGGTACCGGAGAATGTAATATACACAATACGCAAGAGGGGTATGAGTATCCTGCTGAAGTAGGAGAGTATATTTCATCTATTACTGGTATTTCGACATATCTGTTTGGTGAGTGGAAAATTAGTTTGCGAATGGAAGATGATGTAGCCGGAGGGTCGGATCTGTCTGGGCCATCAATTATAGAAACAACTGTGGTAAGCGAAACTTCAATTGCGTTATTTTTTAATGAAAATGTAGAACTCTCTAGTGCCGAAAACCCATCTAATTATTCAATTAACAACGGGATTGTTGTTGAGTCAGCATCAAGACACCCGTTTCAGTGGTCTAGAGTAAACCTTACTACAAGTTTTCATGCGGGGGGTGATTACCAAGTGACGGTATCTAATGTAATGGATGAACTAGGCAACCCGAACTCAGGAGTTCAAGGTTATTATAATATCCTTGGATTAAATGAAAATTCAAATCCTCACCTAACGCTATACCCAAATCCTTCAAACGGAACATTGTTCATAGAGGGCTTAGAAAGAAATGAGACCATTGAAGTTGTTGACATACTTGGCAAAACACTATATCAGAATACAACGTCAGAAGAAAAATTGGAATTAAATTTAAAATTAAATAATGGACTTTACTTTGTAAAACACCTGGGTTCTAAAACCCCTTTTATAATAAAGTAAGAACATAAAAAAGTCTCATATCCATGATAAGAGACTTTTATTTGACTCACATACCAATTCAATTGAATGCAGTCATCGGGGGGTGTTTTTTATATTTTAAAAGAAAAGCTTTGTTTGTAAATTTGATATGTTTACCTCTATATAGGTAACTTCACCTATAAAGCTACAAAAGATTATTTGCATCTCCTAATGATACAATAAAAACATCTGTATTGTAATCGGATAAAATTAATGTTAGGCTATTATTGAGCCGTTTGAACTTGCTTCTGAAGGGCCAACAAACTGTAGGGTTCCGTCTTTATCCTCTGCCATCAAAACCATGCCCTGAGATTCAATTCCCTTAATGATTCTTGGTGCTAAATTTACCAATACAGAAACTTGCTTACCTAAAATGTCTTCTGGTTGGTAATACTCTGCAATTCCGGAAACAACAGTTCGAGTATCGATACCTGTGTCAACAGTAAGCTTGAGCAGCTTTTTTGTTTTCTTAACTTTCTCTGCAGCAATAATAGTTCCTACGCGAATATCCATATCACAAAACGACTCAAAACTCACATTCTCTTTTTGTGGATTCACCATTTGATTTTTAACTTTCGAAGTTTCTAATTTTTTTAATTGAGCTTCTATTTCTGAGTCTTCTATTTTTCTAAACAACAATTGGGCACTCTCAATTTTTGAACCCTCCTCGAGAAGCGCGTCAGACCCCGCATCTTTCCATAATAGTTGATCAAGACCTAACATGCCCGCTAATTTATGTGCAGAAAATGGCATAAATGGCTCAGACACTACACTTAAATTAGCCGCAATCTGAAGGGCTATATTCATAATTGTTTTTGTGCGAACTTCATCTGTTTTAACCAATTTCCAAGGCTCTTCATCCGCCAAATATTTATTCCCTAAACGCGCTAAATTCATGACCACCATTAAAGCTTCTCGATAACGATATGCTTCAATAGACTTCGCAATCTTGGCTGGAAAAAGCTTCAATTCAGAAATTACTTGACGATCATCATCAGTCATTTCACTTCTCGGAGGGACACAACCATCGTAATATTTATTGGTAAGCACCACGACTCTATTAATAAAGTTGCCATAAATTCCTACAAGCTCAGAATTATTTCGGGTTTGAAAATCCTTCCAAGTAAAGTCGTTGTCTTTTGATTCTGGTGCAGTAGCACATAATACATATCGCATCACATCCTGCATTCCAGGAAAGTCTTCTAAATATTCGTGCAACCATACCGCCCAGTTTCTAGAGGTAGATATTTTATCTCCTTCTAAATTTAAAAACTCATTTGCAGGAACATTATCAGGTAAAATATAATCTCCATGAGCTTTTAACATGGATGGAAAAATAACACAATGAAATACAATATTATCTTTCCCAATAAAGTGAACCAATTTTGTGTCTTCAGACTTCCAGTATGGCTCCCAATCTTTACCTGTATCTTTTGCCCATTGCTTGGTTGCCGAAATATATCCGATAGGCGCATCAAACCAAACATAAAGGACTTTACCATCGGCACCCTCTACTGGAACAGGTATGCCCCAGTCCAAATCTCTTGTAACAGCACGAGGATGCAGCCCTTGGTCCAACCATGATTTACACTGTCCATATACATTTGATTTCCAGTCTGACTTATGTCCTTCTAAAATCCACTCTTTTAACCACGATTCATATTTATCTAATGGTAAAAACCAATGCTTTGTTTCTTTCATTATCGGCTTATTCCCACTCAAAGCCGATTTGGCATCTATCAAGTCTGTAGCACTCAACGATGTCCCACACGCCTCACACTGATCACCATAAGCCCCTTCACTTTTACAATGTGGGCAAGTACCTGTAATGTACCTGTCTGCTAAAAACTGATTTTCTTTTTCATCAAAATACTGCTCACTTATTTTTTCTACAAATAAGTTCTTTTGGTGAAGGTGCTCAAAAAAATCAGAAGCCGTTTCATGGTGAAGCTTATCTGATGTTCGATGGTAAATGTCAAAACTAATTCCTAAAGCCTTAAAAGAATCACCTATCAGCTTGTGATATTTATCTACAACCTCTTGAGGTGAAACACCCTCTTTCTTTGCCGAAATCGTAATTGGAACCCCATGTTCATCAGATCCACAAACAAACACAACGTCTTTTTTATTAGAACGTAAAAAGCGCGCATAAATATCACTAGGTATGTAAACACCCGCCAAATGGCCAATATGTACCGGCCCATTGGTATAAGGTAAGGCTGCCGTTATGGTATATCTTTTTACTTCTTTAGACATCAGAAAGTGCTTTTGTATGAGAAGCAAATATAAGAATTAGATTAAGTTGAATTGGGAATTTTTTAATCAATAGAATCAGCTTATAAAATAGAGTCCCATCAAGAATCAAAATAATTTAAGTACGGAAAAAAGAAACGACTAAACTATACTTAGTATCTTTAGTCCATGATAAAACAAATGTCGTTGGGGAAAAACGACATCTCTGCACTAAAAAAAGGAGATGCCGTTGCGGTTATTTCAACTGCTCGTAAAGTAAGCCTTTCAGAGCTGGATTTTGCCATAACCAAAATAAAATCTTGGGGTTTAAATGTTTGTTTTGGAAAGAATTTATTTAAAAAACAACATCAATTTGCTGGGACAATAAAAGAGCGCGCAGAAGATCTTCAGTGGGCGTTAGATGATAATAACATCAAAGCAGTCTTCTTTGCCAGAGGTGGTTATGGCTCCGTTCATGTTGTAGATTATGTTGATTGGCAAGCCTTTACAACAAACCCAAAATGGCTGATTGGATTCAGCGACATTACTGTTTTTCATTCGCACGTTCACCAATGTTATAACATCTCTACACTTCATGCGGCAATGCCCATCACCTACCCTCAAAATACAGATGGGGCTATAAAAAATATACGAGATATTCTTTTTGGAGAAAACGTCTCTTATAAATTTGAAGGACATTCTTTCAACAAAAATGGTGCAGTGAAAGCAGTCGTTGTTGGGGGAAATTTATCAATACTCTATAGTCTTTTAGGGTCTAAAAGTCAGCTAAACACCGATGGCAAAATTCTATTTTTAGAAGATCTTGACGAATACCTTTACCACATAGACCGAATGATGCAAGCTCTAAAAAGAGCCGGAATGCTCGAAAATCTTAGCGGATTAATCGTTGGTGGTATGAACGGAATGAACGACAACTCCATTCCATTTGGAAAAACAGCTAAAGAAATTATTCGTGATGTGGTTTCAGAATACGCATACCCGGTGGCATTTAATATTCCTGCTGGTCATATAAATGAAAACTTACCTCTTCTTTTTGGGGAAAAAGCAAGCTTTACTGTTGCAACAAATCAAGTTTTAATCGGATTATAAATCCCAAAACAACTCTTTTACCCCTCAGGCTAAAAAAACCAAGCAAACGAATACCTTAATTAAATGGCTTCACACAACAAATTAGGGCGCCTGGGGGAAAACATTGCAAAAGACTTTCTAAAACAGAGGGGCTTTATAATAATTGCAATGAACTGGCGACATCTTCGCTATGAAATTGATATCGTTGCAAGGCAACAAAACATCTTGGTATTTGTAGAAGTGAAAACCCGATCTACATTTAAGTATGGTTTCCCAGACGAATCTATTGATCATAAAAAAGAAAATCGACTGCGAGAGGCTGCAGAAATATATATTGAACAAGAAGACCTTCACAACGAAATCCGTTTTGACATTGTTTCGATCGTCAAAAATAATTTCGGAGAAAAAGTATACCACATTACAGATGCTTTTTAAAAATGAAAACTCTTTGGTTTTGTAGTTATAAATCAACACGATTTACCAAACAAAAACATTTACCTACTGATTGCACGTCACTATCTGATGACAGCTCGATACATTTTAGTATTTTTGCTGCTCAAAAGAACAAAATATGCTACGATCACATACATGTGGAGAACTTAACCTAAACGATTTAGATAAAGAAGTTACACTCAGTGGCTGGGTACAAAAATCGCGTGACCTCGGAGGAATGACCTTTGTAGATTTAAGAGACCGATATGGAATTACGCAACTGGTTTTCAATATGGAAACTAATGAATCTTTATGCCTTGAGGCGCGAAAATTAGGTCGCGAATTTGTTATTCAAGTTAAAGGAAAAGTGATAGAACGCAGTTCAAAAAATAAAAACATTCCTACAGGTGAAATTGAAATTGAAATTTTAGACTTGGTTATTTTAAATGCTGCGAAAACACCACCATTTACAATAGAAAATGACACAGATGGTGGTGATGATCTAAGAATGAAATACCGCTATTTGGATTTGCGTAGAAATCCTATTCGCGAAAACATGATTCTTAGATCTAAGGTTGCCATAGAGACTAGAAAATACCTCGCAGATCAAAATTTTATTGAAGTAGAAACACCTGTTTTAATTAAATCAACACCTGAAGGTGCTCGAGATTTTGTGGTACCAAGCAGAATGAACGAGGGTCAATTTTATGCGCTTCCTCAATCACCTCAAACCTTTAAGCAACTCCTAATGGTTTCTGGTTTTGACAAATACTTTCAAATAGTAAAATGCTTTCGTGACGAAGACCTTCGTGCGGACCGCCAGCCAGAATTTACTCAAATAGACTGCGAAATGTCTTTTGTTGAACAAGAAGACATCTTAAATACTTTTGAAAATCTTACTCGACATTTATTAAAAACAGTCATTAATGTTGACCTAAAAGATTTTCCGAGAATGACTTTCGACGAAGCAATGCGAGACTATGGAAATGACAAGCCCGACATCCGCTTCGATATGAAATTAAAAAACATCAATACTGTTGCGCAAAACAAAGGCTTTAAAGTCTTTGACGATGCCGAACTAGTCCTGGCAATAAATGCAAAAGGCTGCGCCGGATACACCCGAAAGCAACTGGACAAATTAACCGATTGGGTAAAACGACCTCAAATTGGTGCCAAAGGGATGATCTATGTAAAATGTAATGAAGATGGCTCCTATAAATCATCGGTAGATAAATTCTTTGGTCAAGAAGACTTAGCAGCATGGGCTCATGCTACTGATGCCAATACTGGCGACTTAATCTTGGTTCTAAGTGGAAATGCAAATGAAGTGCGCAAACAAATGAGTGAATTGCGTTTAGAAATGGGTGAGCAACTTGGCTTGAGAGACCCAAAGGTGTTTGCACCACTTTGGGTGGTAGACTTCCCTCTTCTAGAATGGGACGAAGAAACAAAGCGCTACCATGCAATGCATCACCCTTTTACGTCTCCTAAACCAGAAGATCTTAACAAACTTGACACTGCTCCTGGCGAAGTTAAGGCGAATGCCTACGATATGGTTTTAAACGGTTCTGAAATTGGAGGGGGTTCGATTCGTATTCACGATAGAGCACTTCAAAAACTCATGTTTCAACACCTTGGTTTCACCGATGAAGAAGCGCAAGAACAATTTGGCTTCTTAATGAACGCATTCGAATACGGTGCCCCACCGCATGGAGGGCTTGCCTTTGGATTAGATCGTCTTTGTGCTCTAATGGGCGGCGCAGAATCAATTAGAGATTTCATTGCCTTTCCTAAAAACAACGCTGGTAGAGATGTAATGATTGATGCGCCTTCAAATATCGATGACAGTCAAATGGACGAGCTGGGCTTAAAGCTAAAAAGTTAGTTTATTCATTTTTATAACATAAAGCAACTTAATGTTGCTTTTTTTATGGCATTAAACACGACACTCAAGTCAAGTAAAAAGTACGTAACTTTGTAACTATTGCTAGGCAATAAAAGAGAATCATATTATGAAAAAACGCTTCCTTCCCCTTTTCTTTCTTATTAGCTTTTCTATGTTTGCGCAGTTAGAAGTGCGTTATGCAAATGGCACAGATGAAAATCCAAGATGGATTCAATTGATGAACAGCGACACACCTGATGTAGGAAAAGTCACTGAGGCATATACAAAATACTACCAAACACATCCATTTGTTAAAAATAAGCACACACAATATTACAAAAGATGGCTAAGATCTATTAGTAGAACTACTGCTCTACCCTCTAAAGAATACTTAAAAGCAACTTCTAAAAGTGTTAAATCTTCATCTGCATGGGAGCCAAGAGGTCCTTTCGATTTTGATATAGATGCCGCAAGTCGGTCATACGCGCCTGGGGCTGCTCACATTTATTGTGTAGAACAATCCCTATCAAATGCTGATGTTATTTATGCTGGAACAGCTACGGCTGGTTTATGGCGTTCAAATGATAAAGGAGAAAATTGGTTCTGTTTATCGAAATCACTTCCAATAAGCGCTGTTTATTCCCTAGAAATTGATCCGAACAATGAAAACATCATCTACTTTAGTGGTGGTGGAACTTTATACAAATCTTCAAATGGGGGTTCTAGTTTTACGAACATTGGATCGGGAGAATTTAACTCCGGAATAGAGATTAAAGAAATTATGATTCATAATGGGAAATTATGGGTGGCATCAAATCAAGGCCTATATTACTCTTCAAATTCTGGAAACTCCTTTTCACAAAAAATGTCTGGAATTTGGCTTGAAATGGAGGTACATCCAGCTAACAGCGAAGTCATTTATGCCGTCAAAGAAAACACAAGCACAACATCGTTTTATAAATCTACCAACAACGGAAGCAGTTTTACAGAGTATAGTAATGGCTGGCCAAGTCCGAATTCTGGGGATGAACAAAAACGAACAGAAATTGCAGTTAGCGCCGCCTCACCAAACAAGGTTATCGCACTCTGTACTGGGGTCGCTAATGGTGGGTCCGGACTATATGGTATATACATTAGTGAAGACCAGGGTGTGAATTGGGAATTCAAATGTTGTGGATCACAACCCGGAGGCCCTGCATCAACATCAAACATAAACATGATGGGGTGGCAGGACAATGGATCTGACGATGGTGGCCAATATTATTATGATCTTGCGCTTGCAGTAAATCCTAATAATGCAAACATCATTCATGTTGGTGGCGTAAATCACTGGATTTCTACCAATGGGGGTGACTCCTTTACTTGTCCTGCAAAATGGTCGCACCCAGAGAAAAATGAATACATTCATGCCGATATTCATGACATTCGATATTTTGGGAATGACCTCTGGGTTGCTTGTGACGGCGGCGTCTTTTACTCTGATGATGCAGGCGATAATTTCGACAAAAAAATGTATGGTATTTCAGGAACGGACTTTTGGGGCTTTGGTGCTGGTTTTACAGATGGCGAAGTAATGCTTGGTGGGACTTATCATAATGGAACACTAATTAAAGACAACGAGGTATACGAAAACGGTTGGCTGTGTGCAGAAGGTGGTGATAATTATCGTGGATTTGTGAATTTTGCAGACAGTAGAAAAGTTTATACCGATGGGGGTGGGCGAATCTTATCTGGAGATCGAACCCAAGAATTGGGCTCTTTTTCTATGCAGTATAAGCCAAACGCATCCTATACTATTGGGGAGTCAAGTAATTTAGAGTTTGATCCTCGATCACCAAATATTGTATACATTGGAAACGAAACCACCCTATACAAATCATACGACAATGGTGCAAGTGCATCAGCCATTCACGACTTTGGCGAAAAGGTAACTTCAGTTGAAGTTGCTTGGTCGAATCCTGATTATATCTACGTGGCAACATTTGCAGGATGGTGGGATACAAAAAAAATATATAGAACGACTAATGGCGGTGAAAGTTGGGATGATATAACCCCTTCGGCAGGAACCATAAACAATCAGGCTTGGATTCCCTACGACATAACTGTAAGCAGTGAAAATGCTGAGCACATATGGATGGTTCGAACCTCTATGTATGGTGCCCCGAGCGATGGTCAGGGCTACGATGTATTTAAATCAACCAATGGTGGAAATACTTGGGTAAACTGGACTACACCGACACTTAACAGTGAAAACATAACAAATATTGAGCACCATAGAGGAAGCAATGGCGGAGTTTACATTGGAACGCGTCAATCTGTTTACTATCGAGATAATACAATGAGTGATTGGGTCTTATACAACAGCAACTTGCCTTTACAAACATTTTCTGTTCAATTAATTCCTTATTACAAAGAGGGAAGACTAAAAAATGGAACAAACCAAGGTGTTTGGGAAGTCGATTTTTACACTGAGCACCCGCCTTCGGCTCAAATTGCTGCAGATAAGTTATCTATTAATTGTACAAACAATACCGTACAGTTTTATAACCACTCAGCTATGAAAAATTCGGGTCAAGAATTTGAATGGTCATTTCCTGGTGGCATACCCTCAAGCTCTTCCGTTGAAAACCCTTTGGTGTATTATGCCAATCCTGGAAATTACGATGTCTCCTTAACGGTTAATGACGCCAATGGTTCTGACACACAAACCATTTCTAATCTCATCACATATGAAGACTTAAGTCTTTCAGATTTAAATGAAATGCAAGAAACATTTGAAGCATCTGATTTCCCTCCTTCTGGATGGACGCTTCCAGAGTCTGGATATTCCTGGCAAGGAATTGAAGTCTCTTCCGGTTCTGACTGCCAAATAAGTAATGCTGCTTACGTAGATAATTTTTCCATAGATCAAAATAATGTTGAGGCTGCCTTAATGAGCCCTAAAATTAGTTTGGAAGTTTTCGATAATCCAACTCTTAGCTTTGATTATGCATATGTGCGCTACGGTGATAATTATTCTGATGGATTAAAGGTTGAAATCTCTTCAGATTGTGGGGTCAATTGGACAACACTTTGGGAAGCCTATGGTCTTGATCTGGCAACTGCTCCTGACCAAGGAAGTTGGTGGGAACCAGAATGTAACGACTGGGAAAGCTTAAACATTAGCTTAAGTGAGGCAACAGCAGAAACAATAAATATCCGTTTTGTTAATGTGAATGGGTACGGAAACAGCCTTTTTATTGACAATATTAATTTTGTAAATAATGATGGCAGCATAAGTGTCGTCAATCCAATACAGGGGTGCATCGATAGTAATGCAACAAACTACAACCCAATCGCAAATATTGATGATGGCTCTTGCTCCTATATTTCTTACGGTGGGCAAAACATTATTCTTTCCGAGGGGTGGAACATCTTTTCTACCTATGTCGTACCCTCTAACGCTTCCTTTGATAACGTAATAAATCCGATTCAAGAAAACATTATTATTGCTAAAAACTATTTGGGGGCAGCTTATCTTCCAGATTGGGATTTTAATGGTATTGGAGATTTAAATAATCTAGAGGGTTATCAAATTAAAGTAAATGCAAGCTGTACGCTCACGGTGGAAGGTCAATTAATTGCGCCAGAAAACTCAAGTATTCCAATACTACAAGGGTGGAATATTATTTCTTATTTAAGGGAAAATAATGCAAATGCAGAGCTTGTTCTAGAAGATATTTCAGAAACATTAATCATCGTAAAAGACTTCATGGGTAACGCCTACCTGCCTAGTTGGAATTTTAATGGTGTTGGAGACTTTCAAGCAGGCCAAGGATATCAATTAAAAGCATCTTTACCTACTGAGCTTCATTACATATCTAACGATTCTGAATATCGAATTTCAGAACAACAAAAAATTGAAAATAAAACCACAAATATTGACTTTAACTTAAATACAGGATCAAACATGCATCTTATAATTCCGGAAGAAGCCTGGACTGTAAATGTTAAAAATGGCGATGAAGTATATGCGTACGATGCAGAAGGCAAAATGGTTGGGGCTTCTAAAATAACCTTACCTAATACCGTAATTTGTTTTTGGGGAGACGATGAGACTTCAACATATAAAGATGGCTTATATACTAATGAGCTGTGGCACATTAAATTATGGCGCTCTGATTCACACACACTTAATAGCGTTGAAATAAAACATCCTGGCGAAAACACATATTTGAAAAATCAAATCATCCTTGCAGAATCTGTTTCAATAGATAAAGCCTCTGAAAATTTCCACTTATTTGACGCCATTCCAAATCCTGCTGCCAATCAAACACTCATCCGCATATATTTAGAAGATGATGCTAAAGTCCAATTAAACCTTTTCGACATTATTGGAAGCCACATTCAAACAATTTCAAATGGATTTTATACGAAGGGTTATCACGAATTTAATTTAGACTTAAGTGGGCTGTCAGCAGGAACCTACCTTTACCAAATATCAACTGGTGGAGAAAGAAAAAGCAAAAGATTAGAGGTCTTGAAATAAAAAAAGACCGCTTATAGCGGTCTTTAAATAAACAATCTCTAAATAATTTAAACTGCTGCTGCGTAATTTGCCGCTACTTTTTCCCAATTAATCACATTAAAAAAAGCATTTATATAATCTGGCCTGCGATTTTGATAATTTAAGTAGTATGCGTGCTCCCAAACATCAATACCCATTATTGGGGTTCCATCACAGTCAACACCTTTCATAAGTGGGTTGTCTTGATTCGCTGTAGAACAAACTTCTAATTTACCATTCTTAACACACAACCAAGCCCAGCCTGAGCCAAACCTTGTTGCGGCTGCATTAGAAAAGGCTTCTTTAAAAGCTTCTAAAGATCCAAAGTCTTGATCGATCGCCGAAGCTAAATCTCCTTCTGGTGAACCACCGCCATTTGGAGACATCACATCCCAAAACATGCAGTGATTAAAATACCCTCCACCATTGTTGCGAACACCAACAGATAATGTTCCAGATGTTAAAATATCTTCAATAGACTTTCCTTCTAAATCTGTTCCTTCTATAGCAGCATTTAATTTATTGGTATAACCAGCATGATGCTTTCCATGGTGAATCTCCATGGTGCGAGCATCTATATGAGGCTCTAAGGCATCGTGAGCATAAGGTAATTCTGGTAGTTTAAATGACATTATTTTAAGTTTTAAGTTAAATGAAGAACAAAGATATAGAAAATGACCTAAATATAGACTTTAATAACGCTTGGCTGTGAGTAAGAGGGGCTTTCTATTTTATTCCTTCACTTAATACTCTTAAATTAGGCGCCATTAAATGAATTTAATTTTTCGATAAACCCAACACCCTTATCCTGGAATAAATGAGAAATGTTAAAAAGTATACGAACGAGTCTGTATTGAGAAGCCTTCTCAAAAGCTTTTCTTGGCGTATTATTGCTATTTCAGATACAATTCTTATCGTTTTACTTGTAACCTGTATTTTAGGAGATTGTAGTTTAAAAAATGCGTTGACTATTGGATTTCTTGAGTTCTTAATAAAACTTGTTGCTTACTTCCTTCACGAAAGAATTTGGCTTTCAATTCAATTTGAAAGACGTTTTGGTGTAACTAGAACAATATATAAAACCCTTTCTTGGAGAGTTCTTGCAACTGTTGTCACATTTATCATTGCAGGCGAAATACTTAACTCAAAAGACAATGCTGCACTTTATATTGCAGGAATTGAGGTTTTCACTAAAAGTCTCTTATATTACATGCACGAACGCCTTTGGCTTACTTTACCTTTAGGAAAACTTAGGTCACTTGCTAAGAACATTATCTATGCAAAAAAACATCGTTAAACATTCTTATTCAGTAAATCTAGATTCTAGAAAAAAGCTAAAGCAACACCAGCCACTCCTTCTTTGGTTTACTGGGCTTTCTGGCTCAGGTAAATCAACAATAGCCAATTGTGTTGAACAAGAGTTGCACAAAAATAGTATTCACACATACACCTTAGATGGAGACAATATTCGAAAAGGGTTAAACAGCGATTTATCTTTTAGTCCTGAAGATCGTACAGAAAACATTAGACGAATAGCCGAAACAGCACACTTAATGATGGATGCGGGGCTCGTAGTCTTAGCGGCATTTGTGTCTCCTTATCGAATAGACCGTGACCATATTCGAAATGTAGTAGGTCACAATAATATGATTGAAATATATATTAATACCTCAGTTGAAGAATGTGAACGAAGAGATGTAAAGGGGCTTTACAAAAAAGCCAGAAAAGGCGAAATTAAAAACATGACTGGAATATCTGCACCCTACGAATCACCATTACATGCAGATATTCAGATAAATACGGAGGAAATAACTGTAATTGAGGCCGCAAAACAAATTATTACCTTTATCAACCCAAAATTGATCATTAATAATGAGTAATTATACCATTAACCACTTAAGAGAACTCGAGTCCGAGGCTATATTTGTCATTAGAGAAGTGGCAGCGCAATTTGAAAAGCCTGCGCTCTTATTTTCGGGGGGAAAAGATTCCATTTTGATGACACATCTGGCTAAAAAAGCATTTTATCCGGCCAGAATTCCTTTTCCTTTAATTCATATTGACACTGGGCATAATTTTCCTGAAACAATTGAGTTTAGAGACCGTTTGGTAAATGATTTGGGTGTAACACTTATCGTAGGCTCTGTTCAAGAAGCCATAAATAAAGGAATGGTAAAAGAAGAGACCGGAATAAATGCCTCCAGAAACTCATTGCAAATTGTTACACTTTTAGATACCCTAGAAAAACACAAAACAGATGCAGCTATGGGGGGTGCCAGGAGAGATGAAGAGAAGGCCAGAGCAAAAGAACGTTTCTTTTCACATCGCGACGAATTTGGGCAATGGGACCCAAAAAACCAACGACCTGAATTGTGGAATCTCTTTAATGGTAAAAAAAATAATGGGGAGCATTTTAGAGTCTTTCCAATATCTAATTGGACAGAAATGGATGTTTGGGAATATATTAAATTAGAGAAAATTGATTTACCCTCACTCTATTTCTCACACAAACGTAAATGTGTTGAAAGAGATGGTGTTATTTTAGCTGCATCAAAATACATTAACTTAAAAGATGGAGAAGAAATTACTGAAAAAACTGTGCGTTACAGAACCTGTGGGGACATGCCTATAACTGGAGCGGTTTACTCTGAGGCCAATACAGTAGAAAAAATCATTGCCGAGATTGCAACTACAAGAACAACAGAAAGGGGTACTAGGGCCGACGATAAAAGAGGTGAAACAGCAATGGAAGACCGCAAAAAAGCAGGTTACTTCTAAAATTATTTTAAACTATAGATTAAAATGGATCTCAAAAATACGCAGCTACTCAGATTTACTACAGCAGGAAGTGTTGACGATGGAAAAAGTACCCTCATTGGCCGATTGCTTTACGATAGTAAGTCCATTTTTCAAGATCAACTCGAAGCTGTAGAGCGATCAAGCCAGAATAAGGGCTTTGACTACGTCGATTTATCTCTATTAACCGATGGGCTAAAGTCCGAAAGAGAACAAGGAATAACCATTGATGTGGCATACCGCTATTTTGCCACGCCAAAACGTAAGTTTATTATTGCCGATACACCAGGCCATATTCAGTACACAAGAAATATGGTTACTGGAGCGTCTACTGCAAATTTAGCAATCATACTAATTGATGCACGAAAAGGGCTTCTAGAGCAAACCCACAGACATGCCTTTATTGCATCCCTACTTCAAATTCCTCACGCCATTGTTTGCGTGAATAAAATGGATTTGGTGGAATACAAAAAAGACGTCTATGAAAAGATTGTTCAAGATTTTAAGCAATTCTCATCTAAACTAAACATTAAGGACGTTCAGTTTATTCCAATTTCAGCTCTTGAAGGCGATAATGTAGTAAACCGATCAAAAAATATGTCTTGGTACGAAGGAAGTACTTTAATGTATCTTCTAGAAAACGTTCATATTGCAAGCGATTACAACCATGTCGATTGTCGCTTTCCAGTACAATCTGTTATTAGACCACATACGCGAGAGCATCAAGATTATAGAGGATATGCAGGTCGAATTGACGGGGGCGTCTTTAAGGCGGGTGACAAGGTTAAAATCTTACCATCAGGCTTTTCAACTCATATTAAAGCAATAGAACTTAACGGCCTTGAAATTAAAGAAGCATTTTCGCCCATGTCGGTCACAGTTAGGTTAACTGATGAGATTGACATTAGCAGAGGCGATATGATTGTTCGAGAGAACAACAGCCCAGAAGTAACTCAAGACTTGGATGTGCTCATCACTTGGATGAGTGAAAATCCGGTCTGCAAAAGGACAAAAGTTTTTGTAAAGCACACTACCAATGAGTGTATTTCTATGATTAAAGACATTAAATATAAAATAGACATCAACACCCTTCATCGAATCGAGAACATCGAACAAGTAGAAATGAATGACATCGCACGTATTTCTATTCGAACATCCAAGCCTCTTTTTGTTGACTCATACAATAGAAACCGCCTTACGGGAAGCATCATTTTAATTGATGAACAAACAAATGAAACCATTGGTGCTGGGATGATTCTTAACAAGAGTTAATAAATGATTTCTGAACTCACACAACTTGCCATTAAAGCGGCTATAGAAGCCAGTAAAGACATTTTAACCATTTACAAATCGGACGATTTTGAGATAGAGAGCAAGGAAGACAACTCTCCTTTAACAAAAGCCGATAAAGCTGCTCACAACATTATATCTTCTATTTTACAAGAAAGTAAAATACCTATTCTTTCTGAAGAAGGTAAAAGTATTCCTTACGAAACCCGAAAATATTGGAATAAGCTGTGGATCGTAGACCCTATAGACGGCACCAAAGAATTTATTAAACGCAATGGCGAATTTACTGTTAACATTGCGCTTATAGAAAACAATAAGCCTGTCATTGGCGTCATTCTTGCCCCCGCTTCTGGAGTGCTCTACTTTTCAGAAAAGAACATGGGTGCTTTTAAATCGACAACTAACTTAGACTACTTTAATCCTGAAAATTTGTTAGCGGAGGCTCTACCTCTTCCATTAAATCATGAAAATAAGGTGTATACAGTTGTCGCAAGCCGCTCACATTTATCCAAAGAAACGGAAGCATATGTGGAAAATCTAAGAACAAAACACGGTGAAGTTAAGTTCATATCTATAGGCAGTTCTTTAAAGCTATGTATGGTGGCAGAAGGAAAGGCAAATTGTTATCCAAGGTTTGCACCAACTATGGAATGGGACACAGCAGCTGGGCAAGCCATTTGCGAAGCTGCAGGATTTCAAGTTCTAGATTTCAAAACCAAAAAATCTATGATATACAACCGAGAAGACCTTCTAAATAACTGGTTTATTGTCATATAAAGACTTTTATCTCTCTTTTGAAAACCATCATTCTTAAAAGCTTGGGGGTGGAACGTCTT
>Ga0209374_1001023_pt1 | contig 28824 bp, 25 predicted proteins | sample SaaInlLV_DNA_10m_FD_184683 | JGI IMG/M metagenome (GOLD analysis project Ga0209374, IMG submission 184683) | Marine microbial communities from expanding oxygen minimum zones in the Saanich Inlet - SI075_LV_DNA_10m (SPAdes) (version 2) | ecosystem: Environmental > Aquatic > Marine > Unclassified ... | reverse complement strand
ATTTCTTCAGCAAGCCGGCTTTAAAATAGTTGAGCATTATTACCGTCCTGAAGGAAAACCTAAGGAAGAGCAACCATGGTTGGCTATTGTGAGTCAGCGTAATGAATCTTAATGAATTAGTGAATGCTAGAAGGTTTCTCATTCAGTACTAAATAACGTGGTTTTAGGACTTTTTCGAATAAATAAGTATTAATTTAAAACACATGAAAAACCAACACAGTCCTATCTTATTTCTACCTCATGGCGGAGGACCATTGCCTCTTCTGGGAGACACAAATCATCAGGAGATGATAAAATTTATGCATGAAATTATCCCGAGCCTTGGTATACCTGCATCAATTCTGATCATCAGCGCTCATTGGGAAGAAGAGCTAGTAACAATCACAAGTGGTAATAATCCGTCCTTAATCTATGATTATTACGGATTTCCGGAAGAATCGTATCAGCTTGAATATCCTGCACCCGGGGCACCTGTACTTGCGCACAAAATTTCGGATCTACTGAGGGAAAACGGTATTGAAAGTAAATTGTCAGACCAGCGTGGTTTTGATCATGGTGTTTTTGTTCCGTTGAAAATACTGTTCCCTGAAGCAAATATCCCCTGTGTCCAGTTATCACTCTTGAATAATTTAGATCCGGAATCGCATCTTAAAATAGGTAAGGCATTGTCAAAGTTGAGCTCAGAAAATACTTTAATCATTGGTTCAGGATTATCGTTCCATAATATGCAGTCCCTGATGTCTCTAAAAAATTCTCTTGACCATAAAAATGAGGAATTCGAAATGTGGTTGATTGACGCCTGTACCAATCAAAATTATGCTCCAAATGTGCGTGAGCAAAAACTAATAAAGTGGGCAGAAGCACCTTTTGCAAGGTATTGTCAGCCAAGAGAGGAGCACTTGCTGCCCTTACATGTTTGTGCAGGAGCAGGAGGATCTGCGGCAAAGCTTGTTTTTGACGGTAAGATAATGGGAAAAAAGACGAGTGCTTTTTTATGGAATTAAATTGTTTATAGTCTGACTAAGACTTTCATGAACTGACTGCGGTCATTCCACCTGCTCCTATCAACAATCCACCTCCAATCCGATGAGACCAACGCTGAATTTTAGACATCCGCAATCTTTTCCCTGCGTAACTCGCAAGTAGCGCATAGGCAATTACTATCATGATTGCCAGCACAAAAAATGTTCCACCAAGCACTACTGCCTGAGGTCCAAACGGTAGTTCAGGTTCCATAAATTGAGGCATAAAAGCCAGGAAAAAGATGATACTTTTTGGATTCAGCGCTGTAGTCACATATGCGTTTCTCAATATTTCACGGGAAGTATGCTGCTTATCTTTTACAGGAATCTCAATTTCATCTGTAGAATTCCTCCACATTTTAATTCCCAACCAAATCAAATAAGCTGCTCCAAACCATTTGAAAAAATAAAACGCTGTTGCAACTGTTTCCAATAACAAACCTACTCCTAAAAAGGAAAGTATCATTGCGGTCAAGTCTCCAAGTCCCACTCCTACAACCAAAGCCATAACCGCTGATCTTCCTCTTAAAAGAGAATAACTGATCACCAAAATCAGAGTTGGACCTGGAATCAGCAAAAATGTTGTAGTGATAAATGTATAGGTTAACCAGGTTTCGAGAGGCATCTTTTTAATCTCTTTTCTGTTTAATCTCTTTTCTTTTTAATCTCTTTTTGGGCTAATCTCAATTTTGTGAAGTAAGCAGGGTTGTGAATTCCCTGCCTTGGAGTATGTGTTATTATGCGCGTAATTTTAAATTATCCGGATCACAGGGTGATTCCGGGATCACACGGGCAGCTCGACGTTCACCAAGTATTTCGATTTCTAACTCTGTTCCAATGTCTCCGTTTCCACTTTTGACATAGGCCAGCGCCAGACTTTTTCCAATACTGTGTCCGTAACAGCCTGAGGTAGCACGGCCTACCATTTCGCCATTGCGGAAAATAGGTTCGCTGCCTAATGCATCTGCATCAGTAACATCAATTTCTAGCGTGACAAATTCCTGGGCAACTCCAGTTTCTTTTTGCTTAAGCAGAGCTTCTTTGCCCACAAACTCATCTTTTTTGAGGCGTACAAAACGGCTGAGTCCGGCTTCCAGGATCGAATATTCACGAGTCAAATCGGACCCCCACATGCGGTATGATTTTTCGAGACGCATTGATTCCATGGCGTACATGCCAAAGTGCCGCAAACCAAACTCTTCTCCGGCCTCAACAATTGAATCAAATAAATGAACTTGTTGATCAATTGGATGGTGAAACTCCCAGCCAAGTTCGCCCACAAAGTTGACACGCAAAGCCAGTAAGGAAACACCGGCAACTGTAATTCGCTGTGAAGTGAGCCACGGAAATCCGTCATTAGTGAGGTCCGCATCCGTAATTTTTGACAGCAGATCACGCGAGCGTGGACCGCAAACCACCAATGTACCATGTTCGAGAGTAATATTTTTCAGGCCTACGCTACCGTCACGCGGGAGTGTACGCAGTAAAACATCGTGGTCGTGACGTTCAGCAGAACCGGAACTGACTGCAAAAAATTTATCGCCGTCACGTGTAATCGTGAATTCAGATTCAACACCTCCAGAAGCTGTGAGCGCGTGTCCTAATACAGTACCGCCTTGTTTAATAGGAAGGCGGTTGGCTATCATTTTATTTAAATAATCTTCCGCTCCAGGACCAGAAATTTGGTGTTTAGTGAAAGAAGTTAAATCAAGTAAACCGACTTTTTCACGCACGGCTTTCACTTCTTCACCAACTGTTTCAAACCAGTTTGTGCGGCGAGTACGGAAACTGTATTTGTTGAAAGGTTCTGTACCTTCTGGTGCAAACCAGTTTGGTCGTTCCCAGCCGTAACGTTGACCAAACGCCGCATTAAGGGCTTTTTGCCGCTCATAAATTGGACTCATTTTTGCGGGCCGCGCCGCTGTGCGTTCTTCAAAATCATAATGAATCTCAAAAACATGTTCGTAACATTCTTCGTTTTTAGCTTTGATAAAATCACGTGTTGACTGAGTTGCGCTGAAACGTCGAGGGTCAACACCCATCATGTCAATACTTGGAGAACCTTCAACAATCCATTCCGCGAGATGTCTTCCGGAACCTCCTGCGGCAGTGATGCCGAAACTGTGTCCTTCAGAAAGCCAGAAATTGCGTAATCCCCAGGCTGGTCCTACCATCGGATTGCCATCCGGAGTGTAAGCGATTGGACCGTTGATGTGGTCTTTTATTCCAGCTGTTTCAAACAATGGGACACGCTCACCGGCAGCGATTATGTGCGGTTCAAGACGTTCTAAATCTGGCGGCAAAAGCTCTTTACCAAAACCTTCCGGAACTCCGTCCAGTCCCCAACACGGTGCACCTTTTTCGTATGGGCCCAGAATCAAACCGTCTGCTTCTTGGCGCATGTAATACGAAGAATCGCTTTCACGTAAAACCGCCATTTCAGGATTTCCTGCCCGGTTGTATTCAACTAACTCCGGAATTGGTCCTGTCACGATAAACTGGTGTTCAACTGGTACAACTGGCAATTCCAGTCCGACCATGCGTCCGGTTTCACGTGCATAATTTCCGGTGCAGGAAATCACAACATCACAGGTAATGTCACCTTTGTTGGTGCTGACAACCCATTCGTCATTCGGCTTTTGAGCCATGGAAGTGACTTCAACTTCAGAGTACGTTTCCGCCCCGTTGGCGCGTGCACCTTTGAGCATGGCCATTGTTACATCGACCGGCGCCACATGACCGTCGTCTGGATGATAAAGCGCACCGACGAGGTCATCAACTTTGGCAAACGGCCAGAGTTTTTTGATTTCAGCAGGGCCAATCATTTCAAAAGGTACACCTATCGTGGATGCAGTTCCACAATAACGCTTGTACTCATCCATACGTTCCTGATTGCGTGCGAGACGCAGATTTCCGGTTTTGTGAAAACTTACATGCTGACCGGTTTCCGCTTCGAGTCTTTGGTACAAGTCCACGCTATATTTATGGATTTTACCAACACTATAACTCATGTTGAACAACGGCAACAATCCAGCTGCATGCCAGGTGGAGCCGGAAGTGTATTCGATCTTCTCCACAAGCACTACATCGTTCCAACCCATTTTTGCCAAATGGTACAAGGTGCTGGCGCCGATTACGCCTCCTCCGATGACTACTGCTCTATAATGTGACTTCATTTTTCAAACTCTTGCGATTCGATAAGGTTTCGTGAAAGTGGCCTGCTTTTATTACTATTATTCACTTTATTAAAAAACAGGGCGAAAAAAAATACGTTCCTAACTCATGACACAACCAGTATCTTTTGTATATTTAAATGCCAATGTACACTCTTCGTCTTTGAAAGAGTCTGAGCGGTATTGTTCATAAGTCGCTAAACTGGGAAAAGGAAATAGTGCTAATGCAATATCATTTGCTCCTTCTGAAGGTAGAAAATAATCATGAAACGCACCTCCAAATCTTCCACTAGAGGAATCCATAGTTTTGCATAGTGCTCAAAGTCATCCTATATTAATGGATCTATTTTGTATAGCAAGTAGCAAGTGACCATTTATTCCAGTCTGAAATGTGTTTGCTGTTTTTGAGTCCTCTATGTTTTGATCTTAGAAACTTCATCCCGAAGGACGGGAACAGCTTTGAAAAGATCTCCGACAATTCCGTAATCAGCTACTTTAAAGATAGGCGCATCCGGATCTTTGTTGACGGCAACAATGACTTTGGAACCTGACATTCCTGCCAAGTGCTGAATTGCTCCTGAAATACCCAATGCAAAATAAAAATCAGGAGTAACCATTGTTCCGGTTTGACCAACCTGGTGCTTGTGAGGTAGCCATCCCGCGTCACAGACAGCGCGTGACGCACCAAAGGCAGCACCTAAGTCTTTAGCTAAAGGTTTTACGAAATCACATCCTTCTGTACCGCCTACACCACGTCCAGCGGAAACGATGATACTTGCTTCGTTAAGTTCTACTTCGTCACTCACCTCTACTTGAACTTCTTTGACCTTCAGTTTTGGATGTCCTGCTGGTATTGAGAGCGAGACAGTGTTTGCAGGAGCCGGAGATGTTTCTTCCGCTGCAAAAAATCCACTGCGTATACTGATGACTCGCAAACCGTCTTTGCTGAACTGACATTTCTGCATGACTTTTGTGGACATGCATGGACGTTGCGCTGTTATTTGGTCAGCATTAACTTCGAATTGGGTGACATCGCTCAATGCACCCACACCGTGACGTGCGGCTAACCGTGGGCTAAGATCACGTCCCAGTTCTGAAGAGGATAACCAAACCTGAGTTGCTCCTGACTGTTGAAGTGCGTCAGTCACCAGAGAAGTATACTGTTCAGTATTATAGATTTCCAGGGACTCGTCGTCAGCCAAGTAAACCGTGGATGCGCCTTGTCCGGCCAAAACATCAGCCTGTCCCGCAACTCCGGAGCCGCTCAGTACTGCGTTTATTTCTAGGCCTTGTGATTTAGCAAAGGATAATAACTCTAGAGTATTTTTTTTGATCTCACTGTTTTTAACTTCGGCTACTATAAGAATTTTAGACATTTTAAATTTTAATATTTATGTTTCCAAAAAATTTCCAAAAACCCACTAAAACATTTTAAATTAATATAATCTATTATTGCGTTTTTGTGTGTTTGGCTAAAAAAATTCAAGCTAAGAATTTAGCTTCACTGACCAGCAGTTCCATCGCTTGTTTAACGGTTTCGGTTTCATCGCCTTCAAAACTTTTTCCTTCTTTGCGTGATTCAGGTTTGTCGTACTGCAACACTTCAGTCATTGAACCTTGTGCACCGCTCATTTCCACAGAAACTCCTATTGCATCGAGCTCAATTTCCTCAAGCGGTTTTTTCTTAGCCATCATAATTCCCCGCATTGAAGCTAAACGTGGTTCATTAAGACTGTCATTGACAGTCACTACGCCTGGCAACTCCATTTCCAAAACTTCTGTTGCATGATCACCTTTACGGTAAAGTGTAATGCTCTGCTCAGAGACATCACTGAAACGAATAATATTCGTGACTTGAGGCAGACCGAGGAATTCAGCGAGCATTGATGCAGTTAAGCCGGCATCTGTGTCTTGAGCCTGTTTGCCGGTTAAAATCAAATCATATTCACGTCCTTCCAGGACTTTTTGCAAAATTTTCGCATAAGCAAATGAATCAGTTTGTTTTGCCTCATTATACTTTACATGAATCGCTTTGTGTGCACCCATGGCCAAGCCTTTACGCAGGGATTCAGCTGCCTTTTCCGGTCCAATTGTCAGCAAAGTGACCTCACCTCCGACGTCTTCAGTAATCTGCAATGCTGCTTCCAGAGCAGTCTCATCCCAACTGCTGATTACATAACTTAAGCCTTCTTCTACAACGGCCCCGTCTTTTACTTTAATATTCAGCGCCACATCCGGCACTTGTTTTATAGGTACTATGATTTCCACTGTTTTTTTTGAATTAAAAGGTTTTTAAATTTAAAGCACGAATTTTCAAAGATACACACAATTATTTATTACAGGTGAACAGAACAATGCTGTTCACCTATTATCCTTGATAAATTATATGGAAGAATCCGCCACAAATCGTGGCCAGGAAAGATATTAACTACCCACTGAAGCAGCCGCTTTTTCGCCGACCAGTCTGTTTTCAGCGAAACGGTTATAGCGGAAAGGCTCAATCATTTCCGGAGTTTTTCCATTTGCAACCATCTGCGCAGTATTATAACCGCTTGCGGGGGCTGCTTTAAAGCCATAAGTTCCCCAACCTCCATTTACATAAAATCCATTAATTTCGTCGATTGGAGAAATAATAGGACTGTAGTCCGGAGTCATATCACACAATCCGGCCCACTGCCTTTGTACCGCAACGTTGTGCAGTACAGGGAAAAGTTCCAGAACATGCGCAGCATAACTTTCAAGAAAACCCAGTGTAGAACGCATGCCATAATGCGGATAAGTGTCAATCCCATTTCCGCACACCAGTTCTCCACGATCAGTCTGGCTGAGATAAATGTGCAGGGTGCCGCTAACCACCACATGATTCAGCCATGGTTTGTAAGACTGTGTAACCAGAGCTTGCAGCGGATGAGTGACGAAGGGCAACTTAACGTTTACTTTTTTGCAGACTTCCGAACTCCAACCTGCCACTACGGAAATTACAGTGTTACATGAAACGGTACCCCGGTTTGTAACAACACCGGTTGCTTTACCATTATCAACAATAATATCCTGTACTTCTGTCAACTGGTGTATTTGAACACCTTTGCGGTCAGCACCTCTCGCATATGCCCAAACTACAGCATCATGACGTATTATTCCACCAGGAGGATGATAAAGAGCACCATGTACTGGAAAACGCGGATGATCCGTAATATCAATTTCCGGCAGCATTTTTTTAATTTCCTGAGGATCAAGAATATAACTGTCAACATTTAGTGCTTTGTTGTTTTCCGCACGTGTGACTAATCCCGAAACAGCGGCAGTTGAGTGACCAAGTGTGAAATGTCCCTGACGGCTGAACATCAAGTTGAAATCCAGTTCACCTGCTAAATCTTCATAAAGTCCGAGGCTTTGATCATAAAATTTTATGCCTTCTTCTGTTCGATAATTCGAGCGTAGAATTGCCGTGTTTCTTCCGGAACCTCCATAACCAAGGTATTTCTGCTCCAAAACCGCGACATTGGTAATTCCGAGTTGTGCCAGATAATAGGCAGTTGCCAACCCGTGTGCTCCTCCGCCGATGATTACTACATCGTAATTCTTTTTTAGCTCGTGGTTTTTCCACATTCGTTGAGTCATTATTTCCCCTCCTCAAAAGAAACTGGTACCGTTGAAATCCCACCAGGAACCAAGCCTACTCCTATGCCAACATCCATTAAAGCGTCGTAAAGGGACTCAGACAAGTTTCGTGGATGGATTATGATGTCAAAATTTTTGGTTCGATACAAAGTCATACCGACTGTATGAATTGAAGACTGAATCACAGAACCTGCTACTACTCGGTCACGCCGTAAATCCATGGCAGTTGAACGCTGAAGTACTTCATCTCTCCGTGGTCCTCCTAAAACGAGACAACCCTGAGAACCGGTACTGTCGATTACAGTTGTGATATTATGATCAATTTTTCCCAGTAAATCTGCTTCCATTCCTGATTGACATAAAATCAAATAATCGTTGCCAGTTAAACGCAGCGCCACCTTGTCCTTATTTGATGAAGATTGCAAAGGTTCAATTTTGGACGCACCGGATACAAGCTTTTCTGCAGCCTTTGAGGCATCTCCTCCTGAGAGGGATATTTTGCCTATGTGTGACCAATCTACCAGAACACTGTCCTGGTTTAAATGTGTTAACTCTCGTTCAGCGTTTCCAAAATTTTCAGCAATGTTCCATCCTGAGACTTCAGTCAATTTGACGGGATGGTTGCGGTAAATTCCAGAAAGTGGGCTGGTTTTAATCACGTTATCCTCCTGTAGTATTTTTTAGTTCTCACTTTTGTGTTACATATTTAAGAATCTGCACAACTTGCTCTGTGGTCGTTGTACTTGCCAAGGCGGCGGCATCTACTTCTTTAAGCGGATGCACAAGATCTTCTGCGTGTAAAGTTACATAAGGTGTTCCCAAGGCAGCGCAATAACCTGCGTCAAACGCGGCATTCCATTGCTTGTATTTATCTCCAAATCGAATAACAGCCATGTCACTTTTTTTGATCAATGTTTTTGTGCGGATTGCATTGATCTTTGCTGATTTATGATCGCGCCAGAAAGGGTTGTTCTCGGCCCCCAAATGATCTCCGGCGGAGTCACTCGCATCATGATCGGTTACTGCTGAAATAAACTCAATATCGAGTCCGTTTTCTTCTGCACCTTGCTGAATTTCTGTCCTCCACTCAGTATGAATTTCTCCGGACAAATAAATTGTGAATTTCATCAATGTAAAATTTCCCTGATTTGCTGTAAGCTTTTTTTCTGCCTGCCCTGAGTATCAAAATTGTCAGGACTCAGCCAAGTTTGGAATGCTTTTTTTATAAGCGGCCATTCCCTATCAGTCATGCCAAACCAAGCGGTATCGCGGTTACGGTTTTTGTACAGCGTAGCTTGACGAAAAAGACCCTCAAAACTAAATCCAAAACGCTCCGCCGCTATTCTGGAACGAGCATTAAGCGCGTCACATTTCCATTCGTAACGTCGATAACACAGTTCATCAAAAACCCTGCTCATCATCAAAAACATGGCCTCAGTAGCGACAGGTGTTTTTTGCAGCAATGGTGAAAAATGAATATGTCCTACTTCAATCACTCCAATTCCAGGCTGAATACGCAAAAAACTTGCTACACCAACTGCTTTATTTGTCTCTGCCTCAATGATTACGTGATAAAGTGGATCATCTCCGCAACAGGCTTTCGTGAGCCAGTTTTGATAATCATCAAAATGCTCGAATGGCCCGTATGGTAAATATGTCCAGTCCTGATCATTTCTTTGCTTTACATAAGCTGCAAAAAGTTCTGCTGCGTGTTTTTCCGGAACTAAGCTCTCAACCCTACACCATTTACCTGTCATGGTAGAGCGCGGCGGAAAAGCGCATTCTTGCCAATCGTTGACAGGGTAACCAATTGGTTGTCCATATGTGTTTTTATGGTTCACCAATATTTCCTAAAGAATTTTTGCTAATGCTTTTGCTAAACTATCAACCGTGCGTTCGACATTGTGTAATTTGTCCAGACCAAAAAGTCCTAAACGAAAAGTCTGATAATCCTCAGGTTCATCACACTGCAGTGGTACACCCGCGGCAACCTGAAAACCGATCTCCGCAAATTTCTTACCAGTATGAATACCTTTGTCATCGGTATAACTGACCACTACTCCTGGTGCTTCAAAACCTTTTGCGGCAACACTCTTAAAACCGTTTGCAGCAAGCATCTCTCTGACTTTTTTACCCAGTTCCTGCTGCTCTGCACGGACTTTTTCAAAACCATATTCTTCGGTTTCTTTCATGATATCTCTAAATCGTTTCAGCGCATCAGTCGGCATAGTAGCATGGTAGGCATGTCCACCGTTTTCGTAGGCTTCCATGATGTTCAGCCACTTGAATAGATCACAGGCAAAACTGCTGCTTTCCGTATTTTCAATACGTTCACGAGCCAAAGTACTGAGCATGACCAACGCACAGCAAGGTGAAGCACTCCAGCCTTTTTGAGGTGCACTGATCAAAATGTCCACTCCTGAAGACTCCATGTCAACCCAAACCGTTCCTGAAGCAATGCAGTCCAGAACAAACATCCCACCTACTGAATGTACAGCATCTGCCACTGCTTTTATGTAATCGTCAGGAAGTATAATTCCGGAAGCAGTTTCTACATGCGGAGCAAAGACGAGATCCGGTTTTTCAGTTTTAATGGCTGCTACTACTTCATCAATCGGAGCAGGTGCAAAAGGAGCTTGCTTTCCTTCTTGTGCGCGTCTGGCTTTCAGCACAATTGATTTAGAAGGAATTTGTCCTTTGTCAAATATCTGTGTCCAGCGGAAGCTGAACCAGCCGTTCCGGATGACCAGACATTTATTACCGGCTGCGAATTGTCTCACCACTGCTTCCATACCGAAAGTTCCGCTTCCAGGAACCACCACTACCGCATTCGCATGATAAACTTTTTTCAATGTCACAGAAATATCGTTCATTACAGTTTGAAACGATTGCGACATGTGGTTCAGCGAACGGTCAGTGTAAACCACTGAATATTCTAAAAGTCCTTCTGGATCTATTTCTGGAAGTAATCCTGGCATTTATTCCTAATTATAAAAAATTATAAAGTGTTTTTCGGCATTTACTTATTCTTTAACTTTTCAATCGCAAGCCTTCAGGATCATAAGCAGAGTGATCCAGCACAGTCGCAATCACATCCTGTCCATCAGCCAACCTAATTGTAAAATTATTTCCACTGTCTGACATGTCATTACGTACCCAGGCCAAACCGATACCGCGTTTCATCGTTGGACTCATCCTAGAACTGGTGACTCTTCCGGCAATTTTCCCTTTTTCCAGCACTGCAACACCATCATCCGGAATTGGTGAACTTGGATCAAGTTGATATGGTACGAGTTTGTTGTCTATTCCACGCTCCTTGAAATGCTTCAAAAATGCTTTTCCGACAAAATCTGCTTTGTCATCTTTGATCGCAAAACCCACACCTGTTTCATACGGACTGCTCAAAGCATCACTGTCTGTTCCAGGAATCAAGTGTCCTTTTTCCAGACGTAAAATCCGCTGAGTTTCCACCCCAAAAGGTTTGATTCCAAAAGCTTCTCCTTCAGACATTAAATGCTTCCACAATGATTCACCGTATTCTGCAGGAAAATGGATCTCATAACCAAGTTCTCCGGTGAAGCCGATTCTGTAAAAAGAAACAGGAACACCCGCAATACTAGCCTGACGGCAATGCATGTAAGGAAATGCCTCATTCGACATGTCAATTTCTACAAGTTTCTGTAAAAATTCACGAGATGTTGCTCCGGTTACATTGACTGCTGCATTTGCCAGACTGAGATTTTTAACCTGGACATCAAAATTTTCAACTAATAACCACCACTGAAACAGTGCATTGATCGCATCCTGGTTTCCGGTTGTGGTTGTCAGATAATATTTGCCCTGCTCCAGATGTGAGATAGTACCGTCTTCAAAGAGGATTCCGTCTTCACCAACCATGATTGAGTAGCGTGTACGTCCTACTTCAAATTTTGCATATTTTGCCGGAAGCATAAAATGTAAAAAGGCCACTGCGTCAGGACCGCTGATTTCGATCTTTCCGAGTGTACTGACGTCAATCATTCCCAGACCATTACGGACAAATCCGACTTCTTCCTGTGGATTTGTGTATGAGTCCGGACGTTTCCATTGTCCTGCATCAAGGAATTTAACGCCGTGATCAAGATGGCATTGATGAAAAGGAGTTCTCCGTATAGGCGACAAATGAGGTGCGCGTCCTGCAAGTACACCGAAAGATACTCCTGAAAAAGGAGGTCGCATTGTTGTCGGTACTGCGTCTAGCGCTGCAAGACCTGTATCAACTGCGGCGAGTCGAGCCACTGCTTCATGACAGGATTTGCCCTGACAAGGTCCCATTCCCAAGCTTGAATAACGTTTAAGTGATTCAACCTGATCATAACCCTCATCAATAGAAGCCTTTGCTTCTGTACGTGTCACATCCATGCACTTACAAATAAAATGGTGCGTTCCGGCAGACTCAATATCAGCAGGTAAGGCCATTATTATTTCTTCAGCTGTTCTTTCCGTTTTAGGTGCAGTTGTGTTAAGCGCGGCTGCTTTCCCGGATTCAGTACCTTCTGCATACAGACGGGAAAAACCGGCGGAACCGTGAACCTCTCCGGTGGAATACATTCCGGATGGCAAATCATTTACACGTAATATTTGCCGTAGAGAATCCCATTCCGGACGTTTTCGTCCCATCGAAAGTAAATTAACTTGAGGCTTAAAACCGACAGCCATTACCAGTAAATCACAATTAAAAGACTTGTGTGAATCACCTCCGGAGATTGGACCTACATCGACACGGCTGATTCTTTTTTTACCGTGTGCAGCGTGAACGGTTAAACCTTTGTAAATTGGAATAGCCAGATTTCGGACTTGCTCCTCAAACTCTCCGGTACTTCCTGACTCACGTCCATCTACCACTGCGACAACATTAGCGCCAGCTCCTTTGAGCAGCAACGCAGTGTGAAAACCACCGTCGTGAGTTGTTACCACTACTGTATCTTCACCGGGAAGAACAGCATGGCACATGATCAGTCTTTCAACTCCGCGGGCTGTTAAAATTCCTGGTCGATCATTATTTTCAAAAACCAGATGTCGATCAGTCGCTCCCGGAGCAAGTACAACAGATTCCGCACGGATTTTAAATAAGTCTGCATCACATTGTGCGGCCACCAGATTGTCTTCGTACAGTCCGAACACACTGGTGTTGACCATCACTTCCAGATTTGGGTGTGCAGCCAGTTCTTCAATTAATTTTTGCACGGCCTTGTTTTCCGGAATTCCGTTCAGGGCCGGGTTAATGCAGTTTTTAATGGGTAGAATACTGTGTAATGCATGTCCGCCGAGTTCAGGATTATCGTCAATCAACAAAACCTGTTTCCCTTCATCGAGAGCCCCTTTTGCCGCCGCAAGTCCGGAAGGTCCTCCACCAACCACACACACATCTGGAAAACGATAATGCTTTTCGTAACGTCTATCCACATGTTTTCCGCTAACGTCAATTTTTCCGAGTCCGGCAACTTTACGAATTTGATGTTCAGCAATCGGCCAGAGCCATTTTGGTTTGTGAAACATTTTGTAGTAAAAACCATTCGGCAGCATCGGCACCAACACATCGTTCGCTGCTGCAATATCAAACTCTACAGAAGGCCAGGCATTTTGCGATTCCACAACCATCCCGTTCTGCACCCGAACTCTATCTGCTAAAATATTAGGTTCTTTGTTGACAGTTACCAAAGACTCATGTCCTTGTCCGAAAACGTCATAAGCTCCACGAGGTCTGTGATATTTGAAACTTCTTGAAATCAAAGTGCTTCCGGAAGCAATCAAGGCAGATGTGATGCTGTCGCCGGTAAAGGCTTTGATGCGTTTGCCGTTAAAGGTAAATGAGAGTTCTTCTCCCAAATCAGGGAGTTCACAATTTTGATGAGTGGTGATACGTTTTGCCATCAGCTTTCTCCGTCACTTTCTTTTGAGTTTTGTTCCAAATCTCCGTACCAAAAACTTCGGTGATCGGTGTTGTTTAAGGTGTCTCGTTCTGCTAGGAACCAGCTTTGGCAACCACTGCGGTGATGCCACCATTCGATTTGACGTCCCATGTTGTTTTCACGGAAATACACATAATCTGTCCATTCCGAAAAATCAGCATCGGGAGCGGGTCGATTTTTAAGCTCACTTTTGAAAGTAAACTCACTCACGGCACGTTTGCCGCAATTTGGACAATTTAATTGAAAGCTCATGGTGCTTTTTATGTTTAGCTGTTTGCTGTGCTATGACTTCATTGATTGAAAGTCATTGGTGATTTACTCCCTGATTACTTCAAATCTAAATAAAATAGGAGGTCTACGTTCCTTGTTGTCAAATTTAACTGTTACTGTTCTGACTAAAATTTTGTCTATCCCAGCTGATTCATTTGCTTAACGAGCCGGAGTAGCTGAAAAACTACTGTTAGGTGTATTCAGTATTTTGAACAGTAGAAAACTTATATAATTCTTCTATCTGTATTATAAATGATTATACTAACTAAAAATGCAAGAACGTTATTAAATACTCTGTTAATCATTTAGTTTTTACAAGCAAAAAAGTAATTTCTGCCGCAAATGTCACATCATCCTTTTGGATAATTCCTGTTCAACCAACTGCACCCAAAATGAAGAACCAACAGGTAATGCTTCATCATTGAAGTCATAATCTGAGGCATGTAAAGGTTGTGCGTTCGCACCCTGAGTTCCATTTCCCATTAGCACAAAACACCCAGGTCTGGCGTTCGCAAAGTGTGCAAAGTCTTCTGAAAATAACTTTGCTTCACAAGCTGCTTCAACGGAAGTCGAACCGACTACTTCAACAGCGGCTTGCTGAGCGGCACGAACAGGAACTGCTGTGTTAATTACTGAAGGAAAAACAGTGTCATACTGAACTTCCGCGTTTACACCGTGTGCACTGCAGATACCGTTCACAATCTGTCGTATACGGGCCTCAATTGTTTCATTAACTTCTGGACTAAGTGCCCGGGCATCTCCTTTCAAAGTTGCCGTACCGGGCAGAACATTACGTCTGCCGTCTGTGATGAATTCTGTAACAGAAACCACACCGTTCAAACTCGGGTTAAGTTTCCGTGAAACAATTGTTTGTAAAGACTGCACTATTTCAGTGCCTACTAAAATTGCGTCCACACCCATGTGGGGCAATGCGGCATGTCCACCCTGTGCATTTATTTTTATTTCAAACAAGCTTTCACTTGCTGTGATTGGACCTGTACGCATTGCAAAAGAACCAACCGGCATTCCCGGAAGATTGTGTATCCCGTAGACATCATCAACGTCAAACCGTTCAAACAGCCCTGCTTCAAGCATAGCTGGAGCACCAAGACCATGCTCTTCATTTGGCTGAAAAATAAAAACTACCCGGCCTTCGAAATCTTTAGTTTCCGCCAGATATTTGGCTGCACCAAGCAGCATGCTCGTATGTCCATCATGTCCGCAGGCATGCATTACACCTTCCTGCCTGGACCTGTAGGAACAAGTACCGGTTTCTTCAATCGGCAGAGCATCCATGTCTGCCCTGAGACCAATACTGCGTCCGGATTTACCATTTTCTAAAATACCGACGATGCCGGTTCCGCCTATTCCACGATGGACTGAAACTCCAAAATCAGTTAACAGTTCAGCAACCTTTGCTGAAGTTCTGTGTTCTTCAAAACCAAGTTCAGGATGGAGATGAAAATCATGTCTCCATCCCATCATTACATCTTGTAAATGTTTGGTTTTCAACATTAAACCATTCTAAAACTTAGCCATTAACAGAAAAACTGCTGTTAGGATTAATATCACGGTTGCGAGAATAAAATCCCATATTGAGTTCCAGACCTGTATACACAGTTTTAACTTTCAAAGGATCAGCATCGTGATTATGGCCTTTTTCGCAGGCGTCAATCAACTCCGCCATACAATGTCCGGCGACTGGCGCATTTTTGAACTGATTTCCGCTGGAACCGATGGCCATGTAAAATCCTCCAAGTACTGATTTGTCATAAATCGGAATCCAATCGTCAGAAACATCATACAGATCAACTACTCCACTTGTGCGTGAAGGAATTTTTAATTCGGGAATACGTCGAGCACAGCGGTAAACCTGCGCTTTCCATTGTGATTCAGTGATTTGATTGTTGTAATCATCCGGATCAGCTACCCATTCCTGTGGATCGCATTTCGGGTCTTCACTGCCAATGAGAATGGTGTTGCCTGTTTCTGGGCGAAAATAAATAGCATTGTTGCCATCTGAAGTATGACATCCGTCCTTTTCAAAATCATAACCATCCGGTGAAGGTACATGATGCACCTCATGACGTAAGGCATTGGTTTTGATGTTCATTTCATCTTCAACACCTGCCATCCTGTTGATTACAAAAGAATGCGGTCCTGCTACATTTACAACCACTGGCGAGTCAATTTGCTCTCCGTTACTTAAAGTAACGCCAAGAACTTTTCCATTTTCCTGACGGATTTCAGTAATTTCGCGATTAAACAAAAATTCTCCACCTTTGGCTTCTGCGGCAACTTGGAGATTGTGCGAACTGAGTTGCGGATCACTGACGTATCCTGAACCTGGTGTATAAACTGCACCCTCTATTTGCTTTCCAGTTTTGTCAAAAAAATTATCGTCTTCATCTGGGCGTGTTGGTTCTCCATATTGGTCGTGTGAATAATTTGGCATCTTTTCCTTTAATTTCTTCAGGTCCCAAATTTCATATTCTACTCCAATTTCCTTATAAAATTCTAAAACTTTTTTGCTGTGATCTTCACCTTGAAGTTTTAAAAGAATGGAACCGGTTTTCATGTATTTGATCAATCCACGCTCATCTTCGACTCCCAAATAATTGGCCCAGTCATCCCAATAGGAAAAACCTTCGTATGCCATTGCCACCCCATCCCAAGTCGAATAACTTGCCCTAACAATAGCACAAGAATTACTGGTTGAACCGTATCCTGAAGTCGGCAATTTGTCTATGTTAAGGGTTTTGTAGCTGCGCTTTGCCAACTCAAACGCAATTGCAGAACCGATGACTCCGGCTCCAATGATAATGGCATCTGCTTTTCTGTTCATCTTTTTATTATTGTTTTAGTGTTTATTTAAATAATAATTGATCAAATCTCAATCAATTTTACCCCATGTCCAGTTATTTCAAGAAACTGTCCCATGTCTTCACGCGGAATCACCAATGTACTCGTATTCACGAGAGGGTGGCAAAGAATTGCTTCCGCCTGCCAGATATCCTGATCAATAAAGGCTTCTACCTTATTATCATGATCATTGGCTAATGCCAGCAAACTAACTGAACCCGGTTCAATTCCCAGATGATTTTTGAGCCGTTCCGGCGAACCAAAACTCAAACGAGAAGAATCCAACTTGCCTGAAAGTGCTTTCAAATCTACTTGTTTGTCCTCCGGTACAGTAACTAAAAAATGCCTTGATCCCTTTTTGTCACGCAAAAATAAATTTTTTGTAGAAGCACCTTCCAGTTCCGGAGAAAGTTGTTTTGACTCCTCAACTGTAAAAACAGCTTCATGATCGTGACGTTCGTATTCAACTTGGTTAGTCTCAAGAAATTCGTAAATGTCTTTCACAATTTAAGATTATAAAAAGGTTTTTCAGCTTATGCCCGCCAGACCACTTCCACTCCAGCGTGGTCCAAGATACCCTGAATAGGCACCGAAGGTTTACGGATGCGTACTACGATAAGGTCTATCGAAAAGAGCGACTGCATTTCCTCAATAATCCTGTTAGCAAGAGTTTCAATCAAATTGAAACTCTTTTCTGCACAAACTCTGCTCACGATGTCGTGGGCACTCACATAAGATACTGTAGCGCTCACCTCATCTATCCAAGGTAAAGGAGGATTTTCGAGGCGGTATTCCAAATCAATTTCAAACCGCTGCCCTAGAGTTTTTTCTTCCAGATGCACACCATGAAATCCATAAACAACAATATTGCTGAGGCTGATGGTATAGTCTTGTTTGCCGCTCATATTTCTAGCCGAAAAACTGGCTTAATAAAGCTGTTAAAATATAAATCATCCATTATCAGGATAGTCCTGTGATTCGTCCATTTGAGTCTATATCAATCTTTTGCACCGCGGATTCACGTGGCATTCCCGGCATGAGCATCATTTTTCCAGTGAGCGCGACAATGAACCCTGCACCATTTGATACTTTTACGCCACGAACCTGTAGACGCCACCCTCTGGGTGCATTGCGTTTCTTAGGATCGTCTGAGAGGGATGCTTGAGTTTTTGCCATGCAAATCGGCCAGTCTGACAAACCGTTTTCTGCTAAGACCTTAATCGATTTTTCTGCCTCTTCAGTATAATCTACTCCGTCTGCTCTGTATATCTCCCTCGCAATAGTTTCAATCTTGCTTTTAATTGGATCCGAAGTTTCATAATAAAAGTTCGGTGTACCAGGAGTTTCATCAACAATTTTCTTAATTTTTTTCGCAAGATCAAGTCCACCTTCACCGCCCCTGGCGACTACTTCACTGAGTGAACTTGGAACTCCCATTTCTTCACAAAATTTACGTACGATGTCCAGTTCTGCAGGAGTATCAGTTGGAAAGCGGTTGATTGCAACCACCACAGGCAACCCATACTTTTGTACATTTTCTGCGTGTGTTCGTAAATTTTCACAACCAGTTTTTAAGGCTTCAAGATTTTCTGTACTCAAGTCTTCTTTTTCAACACCACCGTGAAATTTTAAGGCTCTGACGGTTGCAACCAGAACTGCACCGTTTGGCTTTAAACCAGCCTGTCTGCATTTGATGTTGACAAATTTTTCTGCACCTAAGTCTGCAGCGAATCCTGCTTCTGTTACAACATAAGGTGCTAATTTGAGAGCTAAACGAGTGGCACTGACACTGTTTGAACCATGAGCGATATTTCCAAAAGGTCCGCAGTGTACAAAAACGGGTGTATGTTCACAGGTTTGTACGATATTTGGTTTCAGTGCGTCTTTTAAGATAACACAGAGAGAACCAATACAGTTTAATTCCCTTGCAAAAACAGGTTTTCCTGAAGTGTTATAAGCAACAACAATCCGTCCGAGACGTTCCCGCAAATCATCAATATCCGACGCTAGTGCCATGATTGTCATCACTTCTGATGCAGCAACAATGTCAAAACCGGTTTTGTGTGGAAATCCATCGAATTTTGAACCCAGCCCAATTTCTCCATTACGCAATTGCCGGTCACATAAATCTATCGTTCTTCTCCATGTCACTTTCTCCGGATCAATTTCCAGCGGATTGTCAAAATGCATTGAGTTATCAAGAACAGCAGATAATAAATTATGTGCAGCTGCGATAGCGTGAAGATCTCCGGTGAAGTGCATATTAATATCTTCCATAGGTAAAACCTGTGAAAAACCTCCTCCTGCTGCTCCTCCTTTTATACCAAATGTTGGACCCATACTAGGTTCACGCAACGCAAGGGCATGTTTGACCCCGAGTTGTCCGAAGGCTTGCGCCAGTCCGATGGATGTACATGTTTTCCCTTCACCGGCAGGAGTAGGCGTAACTGCTGTAACTAAAATTAGTTTTCCGTCTGGACGATCCTTCACACTTTCCCAGACATTGTTTTCTATTTTTGCTTTGTATTTTCCATATTGCTCAAGGTCATCAGCTTTAATGCCGAGTTGCTGAGCTATTTCCACAATCGGTTTCATGACAGCATTTTGTGAAATTTCAATATCAGACGGAATACTTGGCAGTTCAGAGTATTGTGCTGCTAAATCATTTTGGTCGTTTTCCATGTTTTTGTCTAAGTTAGTAGTTTAAGATTTAATAGAAGATCATTCTCAAAAATGAAGATTGATCTTAGTTCATAAATATGTTTTTTCTTGCAAAATTCGACTATACCGAGAACCAGTAAGGCAAAACAAAGTCCCTAAACAAATGTTTTGCTGATCAAGAATACAGTTGTGAAAGCAGCCAGCACTGCACGTCCAAAACCGATGAAAACAGATTCAAAATGATAAATGATAAAACGAGTATCAGACTGTGTCAAACCAAAACATGACTCTCACGGAATCCGTAAAATCATCCCTTTTGTTTCATGACTCTTTCTTTCAAATATAACTGTAATATCAGCATTCTGGCACATTAACGGCTAGTCCTCCCAATGAGGTCTCTTTATATTGATGCATCATGTCTTGACCTGTTTTATGCATTGTTAAAATCACTTTGTCAAGTGAGATGATGTGGTTGCCGTCACCGCGTCTCGCCAGTCGAGCAGCATTGATGGCTTTCAGGGCACCCATTGTGTTACGTTCGATACATGGAATTTGCACCAGTCCGCCTACGGGATCACAGGTCAATCCAAGATTATGTTCCATACCTATTTCTGCAGCATTTGCAATTTGACGTGGAGTACAGTCCATCACGGCGGCCAGTCCAGCTGCTGCCATGGAACATGCAACACCAATTTCCCCCTGACAGCCAACTTCTGCTGCGGAAAGAGAAGCACCCTCTTTATATAAAATACCTACTGCGCCTGCAGTGAGCAAAAAAGTTACAATTTTGTCTTCATTAAAGTCTTTACGGAAACGATTACAATAGTGCATCACAGCCGGTATTACACCCGCAGCGCCATTAGTCGGAGCGGTTACAATACGGGATCCGGCTGCATTTTCTTCATTGACAGCCATGGCAAATAAACTGACCCAATCCATCATTTCAGCAGGTGTAGGTTCCGGATTCTCCATTAATTCTTTGTATAAAGCAGGTGCGCGTCTACGCACGTTCAGTCCACCTGGGAGATGAGTTTCAGTGGAAGACATTCCGCGTTGTGTCGATTCCTGCATGACGCCCCAAATTTTCAACAAACCATCCCAAAGATCAGATTCGGAACGCCAAGTTTGCTCATTGATCCACATTAATTCACGCAGTGTCATGCCGGTTTTGTTAAAGTGCTCAAAGAGCTCTTTACAGGACTGAAAAGGAAAAGGTACTTGAGTAGCGCCATTTTCAGAATCTTTCAGTATTTCTTCCTCGTTCAAGATAAATCCACCACCTACTGAATAAAAATCCTCTTCACGTAGTTTGTTCCTGTCTGAGTCAAAAACAGTAAATCGCATGCCATTTGAATGATGAGGTAATAAATCATCATGATAAAAAATCAGCGATTCTTCTTCATTAAATGCAATTTTGTGTTCATTGAGCAGCAACAAACTCTTGCTTTTGCGAATACGTTTCAAGCGGTTTGGAATTTGTTCTGGATCAACCAAAGAAGGTTCTTCACCTTCCAAACCCATTAAAATTGCTTTATCTGTTCCATGTCCTTTGCCTGTCAAGGCTAGGGAACCGAACAATTCTGTTTTGACTGAATGAATTTTATCCAGAGGAAATTGCTCGATGCAATTAAATAGAAATTGCTTGGCTGCGTACATTGGACCTACAGTATGGGAACTTGAAGGGCCAATCCCTATTTTGAACAGATCAAAAACGCTAATATTCATAGTTCCTCCATGTTTCTAAACATATTTTAAGCTTGTTTGCTTCTATTACGTCTTCTTTCACGTTTTTGTGTATTTTCTCCTTCTGCAACAGGTTCACGGTATTTTTTTATCCATTTAGAACAATGGGGATCATTACCCATCATCACATCCGCACCGATCACGGCCTGCATTACTGGTTCATGGAGTGGGTTAGTAATCGCTGAAGTAAGTCCAGATGCGATTGCCATCGTCAGGAATGCTGCATTTATTCCGTTACGATTTGGTAAACCAAAACTGACGTTTGACGCTCCGCAAGTGGTGTTGACTTTTAATTCATCCTGTAAACGCCGTACCAGAGTCATCACCTGTCTCACCGCGGAATTGATCGCTCCGATCGGCATAACCAAGGGATCAACAACAATATCTGAACTGGAAATCCCATAATCCGCGGCATGTTCAACAATTTTTTTTGCCACAGCAAAACGCACATCCGGATCTTCGGAAATCCCTGTTTCATCATTAGAAATTGCAACCACTGCACAACCGTATTTTTTTACCAACGGCAGAACCGCTTCAAGTCTTTCCTCTTCTCCAGTAACTGAATTTAAGAGAGCTTTGCCATTATAAACTTCGAGACCTGCTTCCAAAGCCGCGACTATTGAAGAGTCAATGGATAATGGAACGTTTGTCAGTGACTGCACCAGTTTGATTGTATCGGCCAAAATTTGTGGTTCATCAGCGAGTGGAATGCCGGCATTCACGTCCAGCATCTGCGCGCCCGCGGCAACCTGTGCCAAGGTGTCCTGTTCTACTCGACTGAAATCACCTTCAGCCATTTCTTTTGCCAGCATTTTACGACCGGTCGGATTGATGCGTTCGCCAATCATCACAAATGGACGGTTGCTGCCAATTATAACTTCTTTACTCCCTGAACTTATTACAGTATCTGTCATTTCTCTTTGTTTTATTTCTCAGGTTTTAATTGCGTTTAAGCCTTTGTTTTTAATGAGTGCATTCAGCACTTCATCAGAAAAACTGGTTTCGAGTTCTTCTGCGGTAGTGTCCGCGATAGTTTGGGGATCGCCTTGACAAGTTTCAATTTGCCGTCGCCAATCTTCCAGGTACTCTTCACTACCCTGTCGTCCGGCACGCATTGCAGCTCTGTCTATGGCAACCATAAAACGTTTAGTTAACTGTTTTTTGGCGGAAGTCCGTCCCTGTTTAACCACTACCTGTGACGGAATATCACGCCAATAAATTATTGTTTTTTTTGCCATATTTTATTTTTCCGCCAGCGCGGATAAAGAGTTTTCCAATTCACCGAAACCGGTGAAACGGTATTCGTATTCCAGCCCTAAACGGGCTGAAATTTCATCGGCCTGTGTTTGTAATGCCGGATTTTCCACTTGTGCCAGATAGACCAACTTTTTATAATGCTTAAAGTAAATTTCCAAAAGTTCCGGATGCTGGTCAATCTTCAAACCCTGCCAAACCAGTTTGTCAAAGACTTCAACCAAAAAATCGGTGAGAAAAAAACTGCCAGGCTCTTGATCCATCATTTCTGCAAATGAATCTTTTCCAGAAAAAAACTCATAACAATGTGCGCCGGGTAATCGCTGAACGTTAAATTCTTCCAGCAGTGAATCCAACTTGTCTCCAGCTCCACAATCGGCATAACCGATAAAAATTTTGGAAAATTTGGCTTGAGCACTTTGCAAATTAACCCGCAATTGATCAGCAATTTTTTCCGGACTAAGATGCAGCTTTGCCGGCAAGTAGCGCGTTTGTAAATGATTCCAGCCGTTCAGTCGAATCAGCGTGGAAATTTCCTTTGACAACGCTCCACAAGCCAGAATTAAAATTTTGTCAGACGGCTCAAGTCTCTCAGCCCATTTCTCATGAGAAACTGTGTGTTTTTCCGGATTTGCTTTTCGACTGTTCCGACCACGCCGACGTTTATTTTCCAAACCATTCATGTTCATTTAATGGAAAGAAAATTTATGCCGCAGCTTTTTCCATTGTTTTTGATGCTGCACGGCGTTGATCAATCATCAATTTTGCTGTCTCAACTGCTACAGCAGCATCACGGCAATATGCATCAGCGCCGATGGCAAGACTAAACTCTTCGTTTAGCGGAGCACCGCCTACGAGCACAATCAGATCGTCACGTATCCCTTTATTGCCCAACTCTTCAATCACGACTTTCATATAAGGCATAGTCGTGGTGAGCAAAGCCGACATGCCTAAAATATCTGGTTGGTGTTCTTCGATTGCTTCCAAATATTTCTCGACCGGATTGTTGATACCAATATCGATTACCTCAAAACCGGCGCCTTCCCACATCATACCGACCAAGTTTTTGCCAATATCGTGAATGTCACCTTTGACTGTGCCGATGACCGCTTTTCCTACAGGTGGAGCACCGGTTTCAGCGAGTAAAGGCCGCAGAATATGCATTCCGCCTTTCATCGAATTTGCGGAAAGCAAAACTTCCGGAACAAACAAAATGCCATCACGGAAATCAATACCCACGATACGCATTCCTTCCACAAGCGCGTCACTGAGCACTTTGTCCGGTGTCCAGCCGCGTCCGAGTAAAATATTTGTGCCTTCCTCGATATCCTCCTTGAGTCCATCGTAAAGGTCATCATGCATTTGCAGAACGAGTTCTTCGTCCGGAAGTGTGGACAAATCCAACTCTTCTTCGTCTTCAATCAAGTCTTTTTCTTCTTCACTCATTTCAGCCTCTTTGAGGTTGGTTATGGTTTTAACTCAGTTGAACTACAATGCCTTGCACAAGCGCAAAGAATCGTAAATCGCCGAGTGTATATTCCGGCTGGCGACAGCATCGCCCACCCGAAAAAGTTTAAAATTGCCTTCAGGATTGCAAATAATGTTTTGCGAATATCCGGAAATCAACGCCTCCAAATCTACTTCTCCACCATTGCTCGACTGTTCACGTAAGCCCAGATAAAGTTCGTCCAACGGCAAAGTTCCATGTTCCACCACAATTTGCTCTACGTAGCGCTCAATATTTGCGTGAGTGTATTCGTTGTAGAGCACAGCAGTCAATCCGGAATTGTTGCGGCGAACTTCAATCAAACGATGATTGAGCGTGATTGTCACCTCATTTTCGTATAATGCTCGCAGATACGCAGGATAGTTCGTTCCGCCTACATCCGGAGCTATGATCCGTTCCGGAGTTACGTATTCCAGTTTAGTTTCGGAATTTGCCAAAAATTCTGCACATGAAATTCCGGGATGCTGACCGTTGTCATCGAACAATAAAATATTCTTTTTTGGTTTCACAGTTCCCGCTAGAATATCCCAACCCGGAACCACCAAATCAGCTCCTTTCTGCAAAAATTCTGTATTCGGCAAACCACCAGCAGCAACGATAACAACATCAGGATTTTCCGCCAGTACGTCTGGAACTTCCGCGTAACAATTGAAACGTGATTCAACGCCGAGCCTTTGCACTTCCGCGAAAAGCCAATCCGCGATGCTGATTGTTTCACGACGCCGTTCAACTTTCGCAGCTAAAAGAAGTTGCCCTCCTGGACGGTCATTCGCTTCAAACAAAACAACTTTGTGACCGCGCTCCGCACAAACACGAGCTGCTTCTAATCCGGAAGGTCCAGCGCCGATTACAACAATCTTTTTCACACTTCCGGAAGTTTTCGGAACAAGGTGCGGCATCGTTTGTTCACGACCGGTAGCTGCGTTGTGTACGCAAAGTGCGTCACCGTTTTCATACAAACGGTCCAGGCAGTAGCCCATTCCTACACAGGGCCGTATTCGCTCTTCTTCGCCGGATTCAATTTTTGCAACAATGTACGGATCTGCCATGTGCGCACGTGTCATTCCGACCATGTCCAGCAGTTTTTCTCGCAATGCGTGCCGTGCCGTTGCAACTTCGTTTATACGTGCGGCATGAAAAACCGGAAGTTCAAATTCACGTTTGATCGCACCGGCAAATTCAAGTTGCGGACCTGCAGGAGTTCCCATGTTTGGAATGATGTGTGACAAACCTTCCTGTGTATCAATATGCCCCTGAATAACATTGATAAAATCCAATCCTCCTGTACTGACCAGCATTTCGCCGATTTTGAGTCCTTCTTCTAAACGTAAACCACCGTCCAAGTGTCTGTCCAAAGCTTCATCAAAAACCATGCGGATTCCGACGATGTAAGTACTGCCGACTTGCTTGCGGATTTCCTCTAAAACTTCCAAAGCAAAACGTGCCCGATTTTCCAAACTTCCGCCGTAACGATCGGTGCGGAAATTAGTTCTTGGAGACCAAAACGCATCCAACAAATGTCCGTAAGCTTCAATTTCAACACCGTCCAAACCACCTTGTTGACATCGTTTTGCCGCGGCTCCGTAAGCTTTGACAATTCGGCGGATGTCTGTTTCCTCAGCAATTTTCGGAAAACCCCGATGTGCCGGTTCACGTACACAGGACGGTGCCACAATCGGCAGCCAGTCACCGGCATTGGAAACGCTTCTGCGCCCGAGGTGTGTAATTTGACACATCAAAGCTGCACCGTGTCGATGAACCCCTTCCGCCATTTTTTGGAAATACGGAATGATCTCGTCATTTCCCGCATACAAATTTCCAAATACCGGCGGCGAATCCTGAGACACCAGCGTTGAACCACCAAACATTGTCAGAGCAATTCCGCCTTTAGCCTTTTCCTCATGATACAAACGATAGCGTTCTTTTGGTAATCCGTCTTCTGAATATGCCGGCTCATGGCTTGTACTCAGAATCCGGTTTTTCAAACTCAAATGCTTGAGCTGAAAAGGCTGCAGTAATGGATCAGTCGAATTCATCCTTGTTAATAACTTGCATCCGGAAATGATTCTTTTCTTTGGCGGATAAACGCCAATAAAGCTTCATCCAGCGCAGGATCCATTGCCGGCATTTCGTATTCGTCGAGCATTTTTTTCCAGATTACGTTAGCACGCTGAGCGGTATCCAGATTACCGTCCGCTTCCCATTGTTCAAAACTGTTGTTGTCTGCAACGCTGGAGCGGAAGAACGCAGTTTTGAAATTTTCCTGTGTGTGTTCGCAGCCCAGAAAATGTTTGCCAGGTCCAACTTCACGAATTGCATCCAATGCCTGTCCGTTTTCAGAAAGATCAACTCCTGCTAAAAAGGAGTGGATCATTCCAGCCTGGTCAATGTCCATGATAAATTTTTCGTAACTCATCGACAATCCTCCTTCGAGCCAACCTGCGGTATGCAGCATAAAATTTACTCCGGCCAACATGGCGTGCTGTAACGTATTTGCCGCTTCATATGCAGCTTGTGCATCCGGAACTTTTGCGCTGTTTAAACCACCGCCACTTCGGAACGGAACCCCAAGTTTGCGAGCCAAAGCCGCTACGATATAAAGTACAAGTTGTGGTTCAGGTGTTCCAAAAGTCGGTGCTCCGGACTGCATGGACATTGAACTTGAAAAAGTTCCAAATATCACCGGCGCCCCCGGACGTACCAACTGCGCAAAGGCCATTCCGGAAAGTGCTTCTCCATAAAGCTGAGACGCAGTACCAGCGACTGTGACTGGAGACATTGCTCCTGCAATACAGAACGGTGAAACTATACACGCCTGATTGTTGCGGGCATATATTTTTAGTGCACCAATCATGGTGGCATCCCAGACCAAGGGTGAATTAGCGTTTATCAAACTGGTGATTACAGTATTGTCCCGCACAAATTCTTCCCCAAACAAAACCTTGGCCATATCAACTGTATCTTGTGCACGTTCCGGAGCAGTGACTGAACCCATGAATGGTTTGTCACTGTAACGCATGTGCGTATAGACCATGTCTAAATGACGTTTGTTAACGGGCAAATCAACCGGTTCGCAAATCGTTCCTCCGGAATGATGCAGAAAAGGGGTCGAATAAGCTAGCTTGACGAAATTTCGGAAATCCTCAATTGTGGCGTAACGACGACCTTTTCCCAAATCACGTACAAAAGGCGAACCGTATGCAGGCACCAAAACCATATTCTTACCGCCAATCCGCACACTTTTTTGTGGGTTACGGGCGTGTTGGGTAAATTCCCTGGGTGCGTTATCCTGAATGAGTTTTTTGCAAAGCCCTTTTGGAATCCTCACGCGTTCCCCGTTTATGTCTGCTCCTGCATCTTTCCAAATTTGCAGTGCTTCTAAATCTCCTCTGAACTCTACACCAACTTCCTGCAGAATAGTTTCTGCATTTGCTTCAATCAAGGCCAAACCTTCTTCGTCGAGGATTTCGTAAACCGGCACATTTCGTGTAATGTAGGCTGGTCCTTGAGCGACAGGAACACTTTGTGCGGCCTTTCTGGCGGCACGTCCACCTCCACGTTTTCTTCCTTGATCAGTCATGTTTGTTTTTATGCTGTTGGTACTTGCTGTACTTTTAAGAATGCTAGTACTGATGTCACACTATTATTGAGTGATAATTTTAATACTGTGCACATCTGCATACTGAATGCCAAAGTATAATATATTGATAATACATGATAAAAAATTGACATCTCTAAAAATAAGAACTAATAATTCCGCTTTTAAGACTAGTTTTGGGTTGAAAATTAAAAAGTAAAAGCTGTGATGCTATGCTCATACAGTAATTAATTAATTATTTTAATAAAATTAGTACTTTATGAATGTGTAGTTCTGTCTTATGACGAAGCTTAAGTAAAGGACAAAATACGGAACTCTGAGTTCCGAATTAAAAAATATAAGAATTTGCAGTTCCTATTTCTCTCGAACTGCACAACGAGAAGTCAAAACGCCTTTATCCTGTTGCAGCAATGGCAATAAATTTCTAATTATAAGAGCTTTGATTCCACCTTGTGCTTGAGAAAGATGATTGCTAAGATTCCAGTCAGCATATCAGCAAAATAAAAACGCAAATATTTATTTGTGAGGCTTAGAAAACTAATGAACCACATAACGGACTATGAACACAGACGAAATTAGCGCAAATCAAATTATTGAGTTAGCACACAAGACCGATTCAGGACTCGGAGAGCGGGCAAATCTAGGTATAATAGTGCTTAGCTCGGATCAAACACTGGAGTATGAATTTCGCACTCTTTTGAACTTTGAAGGTGTTACGCTTTATCATTCGCGTATCCCAAATGAGATGGAGATAACAAAGTCATCATTGGCAAAAATGGAAGCGGACTTGCCGGTTGCTGCGGCTTTATTGCCGAAGTCTTTTAACTTTAGTGCGATTGGTTACGGCTGTACCTCTGGTGCAACAATTATTGGAGAAGATCGCGTTGAAAAAGCAATTCAGCGTATACACCCTGAAACTCCGTGTTCAAATCCTCTGACTGCCTGCAAAGCTGCTTTGCGTGCTCTGGGACTCAAGAGGATCGCGCTGTTGACACCTTATGATCCTGCTATTACCATGGAAATGCGGGACAATCTCCTAAAGTCCGGCTTTGTAATTCCCGTAACCGGATCATTTTTTGAAACCGACGATTTTATTGTCGGTAGAATTTCCTCTGATTCAATTCTTAGCTCTATTGAAAAAATTGGCGCAAGTGTCGAATGT